>Ga0078972_1003873_pt1 | contig 43226 bp, 35 predicted proteins | sample YelNatPaOPGAMG01_FD_67568 | JGI IMG/M metagenome (GOLD analysis project Ga0078972, IMG submission 67568) | Hot spring thermophilic microbial communities from Obsidian Pool, Yellowstone National Park, USA - OP-RAMG-01 (SPADES assembly) (version 2) | ecosystem: Environmental > Aquatic > Thermal...
GGGAGGGAATGGCCCTCCCTCTTCATCCATAACTTCTTTTCTTTGGGCGTGGCACAACCGTCGCCGAAGGCACCCCGCTTGCATCGCGGAATTTCGGTGCCCGAGCAGGATGGCGCCACTATTGCATATAGTATACTTGGAGAAGTCCGGAGCGCGCTGGATTCGACCCCGTTCGCTCTGGAAGAAAGGCCCCCGGTGAACTGTTGTTGAACCCTTGGAAACCGCTTGGAGGAGCCGAGGGTGGACCGTTTCCCAAACATCGCGCATTTTGAGGATCTGCCTCGCCCCATGGGGCCTGGGGGGATTTCTCTGTCCATTGCGGACCTCTGCGTGCGCTTCGATGGGTTGGACCCGAAGCTGCTCGAATCGGCCCGGGGCCGCTACGCCCCCTTCCTCTCTGACCAACGGCCCCAGCATACCGTGACTCTCTATCCCGGATCCGCCGCCTACCTGGATCCGGCGGCGGATGGCTACTTTCGTGCGTTGGAGCGTCCGTTGGGGGGGGCACGGCTCTACCTCTCCACCGACTTCGCGGCATTGTGGGCCGAGGGAACCGAGGCGGGCATCCTGAGGGTATCGAGTCCCGAAGACGGCGAGGCCACACTGCGTGCGATGGAGAACTATTTGCGGTGGGTCACGGCTGGCCTGGCCTTGCGCCGCGAGGCCTTCGTCCTCCACGCTGCGGGCCTGGTTCGAGAGGGTAAGGCCTACGTCTTCTTCGGCCCGTCGGGCGCCGGCAAATCCACCGTCGCTGCATTGAGCCAGGGGTGCGGCCTCCTCTCTGACGACCTGGTCCTATTGCTGCGCCGGGAGGGCCGCTGGATGGCCGCCGCGACGCCCTTCAAGGGCGCCCTCTCCCAATCGGCAAAAAAGGCGGGGGTGTTTCCTCTGGAAGGCCTCTATCGCCTCGTGCAGGCCCCTCGGCACGCATTGAAGGTCCTGCCTTCCGCTCAGGGCCTAGCCACCCTCCTGGCGAGCTGCCCCTTCGTCACCGACCCCGCCACCCGCCATGATAGACTGATGCCTCTTGCGGCAGACTGCTGCCGTCTGGCGGGCGTTCAGGAACTTGAGTTCGCGAAGGATTCGGGCTTCTGGGAGTCCATCGCCGGAGAGAAGCGAGATGGCTAGTTCCGAACACTTCAAACGAAATCCCGAGGTCTCCTGGCGCACCATCGAGGGACAGTCGGTTCTCGTCTTCAACCGCGAGGGAGAGGTCCAGGTCTTGAACGAGGTCGGTACCTACGTCTGGGAGCACATCGGCGAATCCATCGAGATCATGGCGCGAGAGATCGCGTCGGAATACGATGTCTCGGAAGAGGAGGCCCTCAGGGATGTGGAGGCCTTCCTCGAAGAGCTTAAGGGCTCGGGAGCTATTCTCCTTGCGGAGGAGTGAGTTGGACACGCCTCTCTCCCTGCTTTTCGGCCGAGCCATGGGGAAGGCCCATCCCGTCTACGCCTCCATGGAACTCACCTACAACTGTAATTTGGCTTGCCGATTCTGTTACAACCCGGTCCAGCGCCAGAACCAGCGGAGAACGACGCCTCCACCTGGGCCCGCAAAGCCTCCTCTGACCCTCGAAGAAATCCTGTGCGTGCTGGACCAGCTCCGGGATATGGGCGTTCTTTACCTCACACTGACGGGTGGTGAGCCCATTCTTCACCCCGACTTCTGGGCCATTGCACGCGCCGCCAAGGAGCGGTCTTTTGCCCTGCGGATCTTCACCAACGGGGCCAGCCTCACGGAGGCTTCCGTGGCCCGGCTGGCGGAACTCGGACCTTACTGCCTGGAGTTGTCTCTCCACGGCGCGACGGCAGCTACAGCCGAGGCTCTCACGCAGGTCAAGGGCTCCTTCGACCGCCAGATGCGCGCCCTGGGCTGGCTGAAGGAGCGCGGTCTGCGGGTCTACCTGAAGGTCGTGGTGACGCGCCTCGTGGAAAAGGAACTGGAGGCCGTCAAGGCCCTCGGGGAGCGCTTCGGCTTTCCCGTCTACTTCGACCCCGTTCTTACTCCGTCCGACGACGGCCAGGATTATCCCTTGGACCTGCGCGCTTCGGACGACGCCATTCGGCGCCTCTACAGCGCCTCGGGCCTCAACATGGGGAACTCGCCCTTCGAGCGCGAGCCGGGGCAGTACAACTGCGGCGTCGGCACGGGGACGCTCCACCTGACCCCCTACGGTGATCTACAGCCCTGCATCCAGTGGAAGCAGGCCGTGGGCAATGTCCGTGAACGGAGTATCCGTTCGATATGGGAAGAATCGGCACTGCTCCAAGAGGTTCGCGCAATCAGCCGTCAGGTGCCGGCCGTGATTGTGGCGAGGGTCAAAGAACACGCCTACTGCTTTTCCTGCCCGGGCCTATCACGACTCAGGACGGGGGACCCCCTGCGGCCCGATGAGCAGTACCTCCGGGTCGCGCAAATCCGTCGCGAGGCAGCCGAAAGCGAGAGGCACAGCCTAAAGACCCGCAAGTGAGAACGCAGGATTCACTTCTGGCTTCGCTCGGCTTGACACAATGTCCAGCGCTCACTACAATTTTGTCGTTGGAAGGTAAGGGTATGCGAGCAAACCATCTCATACAGGAGCGTCCCATGGAGAGGCCCAAGAAGCCCTACAAAAAGCCAGCGGTGGTCTACCGGGAGAAGATCGAGGGCAGGGCGGGCGCGTGCGTTAAGGCAGGGGTCGGTACGTGCGGCACCGGACCTTACACAAGCTGAGGGCATGGCCCTTTCCACCCTGTTTCAAGAGGCGCTAGGGGTTCGCCGGGGCCCTTTGCGAGGTGGGAGAGGAGGATGGTCATGTTCATGCCTGGAGGGAACAGAAAGAGACGGCTGATCCCAGCGCTGATCGCGTGCGTCTTCCTTCTGGTTGCCACGGTTGTGCGGCCGGGGCCACCGCCGCAGCCCACCCCCAACGATGCACTCCTCGTTCTCCACGGCAACGTCCCATGGTTTGCACGGCCGGAGAACGACTTCGGACTTTCCGATCCGACCATGCCGGAAGAGCGAATTATCTTGCTGCTCAAGCGCAGTCCCGCCCAGGAGACCGAGCTGGAGCGTTTCCTCGCCGAGCAACAGGACCCCTCTTCGCCCAACTTTCACCACTGGCTCTCGCCGGAGCAGTTCGGCGAACGGTTCGGGCCCAGCAAAGCCGACATTGCGGTCATCACCGATTGGCTTCAATCGCAAGGTTTCACCATCGACGAGGTGGCCAAGGGGCGCACGTGGATCAATTTTTCGGGAACCGTGGCGGAGGTGGAGGCGGCATTTCATACCCGCATTCACGACTATCTCGTGAAGGGCCGCCTTTACCATTCGAACGACAGGGACCCCGCCATTCCGAGCGAGCTGTCCTGCCTCGTCGGCGGTATCGTTTCGCTGAACAACTTCCCGCTCAAGTCCATGATCTCGAGCATTCGGCCCGTCGGTTCTCGCGGAAGACAGCCGGAGTATACCAACGGCACGTACCAGTTTTTGGCGCCAGCCGATCTGGCAACAATTTACGACGTGAATCCGCTCTACAACGCAAGCCCCGCGATCAATGGAACGGGTGTAACAATCGCCATCGTCGGCAGAACCCACGAAACGAATTTCCCCGCCGAGATCACGACCTTCCGCCAGGGGTGGGGCAACCCCTTTGGCCTGCCCTACAACCCCCCCACGATCGTAGTCAACGGTACCGACCCAGGAGACCTCGGCTCCAATGAGGATACCGAGGCCGATCTAGATGTCGAGTGGTCAGGGGCCGTTGCCCCCAATGCCAACATTATCTTCGTATGTTCGAAGTCAACCGCTACCACGGACGGCGTGGACCTCTCCGCCCAGTACATCGTAAATAACAAGACCGCCCCCATCATGAGCACGAGCTTCGGTCAGTGCGAGTCCTCCATGGGTACCACGGAAAACAATTTCTACAATTCTCTCTGGCAGCAGGCCGCGGCGGAGGGCATTACGGCCTTCGTCTCCGCGGGGGATAGCGGGTGTTCCGGCTGCGACGCCGGCAGTGCCACGACCGGCAGCGGCCTCGCCGTCAACGGCCTCGCGTCCACTCCCTATGACGTGTGCGTGGGTGGCACGGAGTTCAATGAAGGCTCCGGCACCTATTGGAGCACCACAAACAGCACCACGAACGACTCTACCGCTCTCTCGTACATCCCCGAAGAGGCATGGAACGAGAGCGGCACATCTTGCAACTGTCCGGCCGGAGATACGTGCCAGGACTTGTGGGCTACGGGCGGAGGCGTCTCGACCCTCTATTCCAAACCCTCCTGGCAGGTGGCGCCGGGCGTGCCTGCCGACGGCATGCGCGACGTGCCCGACGTTTCTCTCTCGGCCGCCGGCCACGACGGCTATCTGATCTATACGGAAAGTGGCACTAACCAATGGAACTGGTATTCCGTTGGAGGTACCTCGGCCGCCTCGCCCTCCTGGGCCGGACTGATGGCGCTCATCGAGCAGAAGACGGGGCAGTGGCAGGGCAACGCCAACATCCGCCTCTACCAGCTCGGCAACAACCAGTACGCGAGGAGCGGCCCCGTGGTCTTTCACGACATTACCACGTGCAACAACACCGTCCCTGGTGTAACTGGCTATTCCTGCACCACGGCCTACGACCAGAGCACGGGCCTCGGCACACCGGATGCTTACGCTCTCGCGAGCAACTGGTTCGCCTCGGTCTGGAACGCGAAGGCTGGCTCTTCGGGCTACCAAACACCCGCCTACACGACACCTGGGACGGATATCCTCACGAAGTTCTGGATCGTGGGCGCTGGCGGCGCCAACAACAGCGGCACGCTGAGCACCGCTTCGATGATAACTGGGAACGGCCAAACCTCGGGGAAGGTGTATCCCTTCTCGGCTTGGGGGAGCACCGGCACGGCCTTCGCGGCCCCTCACCCCAACCCCAGCGCGGGTAAGGACCGGACGGCCTTCTTGTACAGCGTCGCGAACGGCGGCAATGCCCAGTATCTCGTTATGAGCGTGGGCGGCGATGGATTTAACTTCAACTACGATGGGATCAGCAACGGCACCGGCTCCAGCGGGAACGTCTGCTCGCCAGCCCCCATTCCCACCCTCACGATCAATAACAGCGTAGAGAACAGCGATGGTTCCTACGATGTGACGGTCTCCTGGACGCCCATCACCGCACTAAAAGGTTACTACGACACCTCGCCTGCGAACAACCTCATCACGGGTGCGGCTATCCGGTATCAGACCAATTCCACCAAACCCACCAACTTCCTCACGAGTGCCTGGACTCTCGCCGCGGGCGGCCCTAATAGCCGGACGGGCTACGTGAGCTGGGGGAACAACGGTAGCGACCCCGGTACCCTGACTGTGCGCATCCCCGGACCCATTCCCTCCGGACAGGCTACCTACCTAGCCATGTCGCTTCTCTTTGACGGGGCCACCCCCGGAACCGGTAGCGGCTGGAACGCGGAGACCGACTTCGTGGGCCCGGCGAGCCTGCAGATCGGACCTACTCCAGCGGGGGTTTTTGCCTCTTTCGGAGCAACCCTGCGTCAGGGAAGGGTGAGCGCCACCTGGCGCAGCAACGTCGAGGCAGCGGTGCTCGCCTACGATGTCCAGGCAGCACCGAGAGTTGGCGGGCAATCGGGCGTGTTCGCCTCGATGGAGACGCTCTCTCCCCTCGGGGATGGACACAACTACATCGCCAGCTTCAAGGTACCCCAAGCTATCCGGACCAAGGTCTTCTACGTGAGGGTCGTGGCGCTTTTGCGAAATGGTGGGCAGGAGACCACCCCACCCCGCATTCTTCGGCGTGACAGCTAGGCCCACCCGGGGGCTAAGACGGAGAAACCCCAATCCCGCGGTGGGAGCCCAAATGGCGATGCAAGCCCCTGTGGATCTTCGTGGTCGGCATGACCGCACGGTTACCTGCCCAGGGATTGGGCGGCATTCGACCCTGTGCTGGATCGGGGGGAAGAATGCATCAAGGCGGGCGAGGCTCCGCGGGCCCGCCCGCAGAGCGGAGAGAGCCCCGATGGGCAAACCAAGCGCTCCGGCTGGCTCTGCCAGCGGAGCGCGAAAGAGAAGGCTCTCCCCGCGTGCTTCACCCGCGCCGCGGAAGGAAGGCCCATTCGATTGCGGAATTCGGGCCTGGCCTCGCCTCCTTCGGCAACCTTTTGGATGGCGCGATTTGCAGACTTCTCTTCCATCGGGGAGTGAGCTATCCTCCGAAGATTGAGAGGTGGTTATGGCTCGCCTGAGGATTGCTTTGTGTTGCCTATGCCTGTTTCTTGGCAGCCCGGCACTCGCCTCCGGGAACCCCCCGGGAGAGGTCCCCATTCATTGGTCTCCGGGCTGGCAACAGATCAGCGCATGGCAGTCGGCATCGGCACAGCTTGGCCTGGAACCCGCACCGGTAGTTTCCCTCAAGGTGGCCCTGCCAACCGGAGCGACCTCTTGCACACTGGCGGTCAGAAAGGCCAATTGGAGTTCCGAAGCGTTCCCTGCCGTGCGATCGTATCGAGGGCCCGTCGCGGAGTTGGGCGCGCGCGGGAGCTGGCACGGCATCCCGTTCCAGGAAATACTCCTGCACCCCATTCAGTTGGATGATCAAGGAAAGCAACGCCTCCTCGTGGACCTGAGGGCCGTGCTGAAGGTGAGCGGCGGGGGGCAAGGCAGCCGTATGCCCGTACCTCTTAGAATTCCATCCGAGGCCCTTGCTTTTGTGAACCCGGCACAGGCGGCCCTCTACACCCAGAGAAACAGTTCGGCGTTCCCCACGGCCGAGAATACCCTCCAACCCACCCTGCCGCAGCGCTTGCGCCTCTCCATCAGTCAGGATGGCATCTACCGCCTGAGCGCCAACTACTTGTCCAGCAACGGGCTCAATCTCGTCGGGGCAAGCCTCTCCACCATCCATCTCATGAGCCGGGGGGTTCAGCTCCCCTTCTGGGTGGACGGCCCCCAAGGCAGCACCTTCACCTCACAGAACGCCATTGTCTTTTACGCTCAGCATCTCCATATTACCAATCGTCCCCTTTGGCAGGGAGGAGACTTCACCAGCACCAACGTTTACTGGCTCTACACCGATGCCACCCCCGGCCTACTCATGCAGACCGCCGATGCTACGCCATCATCGGGGTTCGCTACAGTTACCAGCTTCACAACGACGGTGCATAGCGAGGTCAACAACTTCTACGATCCCATCGACCATTTCCGACCCAACGGCGACAATTGGTTCTGGGGACCGGTGTATGTCATTCCAGCCGGCGGCTCATCCACCCCCAGAACCTATACCGTCAGCCTCCCCGATTCCACTGGCCAGGGAACCCAAATCACCGCGGTGTTCGCCGGCCTCACCACGGCAAGCCGCTCGGTGGTGGCTCAGCTCAACGGCCTTTCCAGCACCTCGGGTGGCACAAGCTGGAGCGGCAAAACCCTGTCCACCCAGAGCTGGACCTTCTCACAAGCCCCCGCGGCAGGTACGAACACGGTCACCCTGACGGCCTCCACTCAGGGCGGCCAGGGTGACTACCTTCTCCTGGACTATTTTGACGTTTCGTACACTCGAACTTTTGCGGCCGACGGCAACTCACTTCTCTTTTCCGCCCCCAATGCCAACGCTCAATACAGCTCGGCTGGCTATTCCACCCAACCTTACATCCTGGACCTTTCCGCCAGCGACCCAGCGACGGGGCTGTACCTGCCCGTCATGCTGACCGGAGCCTCCTTCTCAAACGGCACGGTGACCTTCCAGATGCCGCAGAACCCCAACGCGCAGGGCCGGACGGTGGCCATTTCGTCGGCACCCCTTCTGCCCGATTCGGCCGCCATGTCGAGCGGAGTGGACCTGGCTTCGCCCCAGCCGGGCGCCGACCTTCTGATCATCACCCACCCCTTCTTTCATCCCGCCGGGCAGGACCAGATCTGGCAGGAGTACCTGGCCCGGCGCGAGGCCCAGATGTCCGTTCGGGTCGTGGACATCCAGGACATCTACGACAACTTTTCCTATGGGATTTTTGACCCAACGGCCATCCACTCTTTCCTCCAAACCGTGGCCTCCAACTGGGCCCCCGTTCCCAAGTACGTCCTGCTCATCGGTGACGCGACCTACGACTATTACAACTACATGCAGGACCCGACCATTCAAAACTGGGTCCCCACCATGATGTTCGAGGATCTGGGCGACAGCACCTACATGGGGCGATACCCTTCCGATTCTTGGTATGCCGACGTAAACGGGGACGGCTACCCGGACATGGCCGTGGGACGCCTGCCCGCACGCAGCTACGCCCAGCTCGCGGGCATGCTCACCAAGATCATGGCCTACGAGGACCAGACCCTCCAGGGTTCCTGGTACAAGACGGGCCTCTTCGTCGCGGACACCTGGACGCAGAGCTGGGAGCAGGTCTTCGAAACCTTCAACAACCAGCTCCAGGCGACCTACATGCAGGCTCCGTGGCAGACGCAGCACGTCTACTTCCACGACCCGCCCTACAACGGCACGAACGCCGACGCCTGTGCCTCGGACATTCGGAGCGACTGGACCGGCTCAGCCATCGTTCACTACGATGGCCATAGCGGTGTAGGTTTCTATGGCAAGAACTGCGACATCTTCGGCTCCATTCCCCTGAACGTGGCGAATTGCCGGACAGGATCGGCGAGCGATTCGGACGTCAGCCTTCTCGCGCCCATCACCCTGCCACCATCGCCGCCCTTTGCCCCGTTGCCGTTCGTCCTGAACTCCGGTTGCTACAGCTCGGCCTTCGATGAACCGGGTGACCCATGTCTCATGGAGGCCCTGCTGGACCGGCCCGACGGGGGCGACATCGGCTCCACGGGCTTCTCGACCATCGCCTATCCGGACGAGGAGGAGACCTTCAATTCCTCCATTTTCGATTTGGCCTTCCTCACACCGAAGGTGCGGACGCTGGGCGACTTGGTCGACGCGGGCCGCTTCTCCCTGCCTTCCACCGACGCCCGCAGCGTCATGGGCAACATCCTCCTGGGCGATCCCACCCTCCGCTTGAGACTGCCCGCGCCAGCTCCGCCGACTGAGCTCTCGGCCACGCCCGGCGACGCCTCCGTAGCCCTTGCCTGGTCGCCGCCGGCCACCACGGTCGCGAGCTACAACCTTTACAGGAGCCAGGACGGCGGCACCACTTGGGCACTCGTCTCGGGGGCCAACCTCGGGGCCAGCAGCACCACTTATACGGACACCGGTCTCGCCAATGGCACCACCTATAGCTACTACATCACCACTCTGGACTCGGGGGGCTTCGAGGGGCCGCCGAGCAACATCGCCTCGGCTACGCCCGCAACGCCATCCTGCACGCTGACCTGCACCGCCACCATACCCGCAAGTGCGCCGATCAACCAGGCCGTAACCTTCACGGCCACCGCGACGCCTTCCAACTGTTCTTCCTCGACGGTCACCTACGACTGGGGCTTCGGTGACGGCTCACCCCATTCCTCCAGCCAGAATCCGACCCATACCTACACCTCGGCCGGGACCTACACCTGGACCATGACGGCCTCCGATTCGGGTGCCACGTGCAGCCAGTCCGGGACCATCCAGGTGGAGGCCTGCAGCCTTACTTGCTCCGCGACGGTCCCCTCTTCCGGCACAGCGGGAGTGCCCATCACCTTCGTGGCGGCCTCGGCCTCCGACTGCACGGCCAGCCCAACCTTCTATTGGGACTTCGGGGACGGAACGGGCGGCGCGCAGGGTTCGATCGTTACCCACGCCTATGCAGCGGGCGGAACCTATTCGTGGACGCTGACCGTGACCGCCGGAGGACAGAGCTGCTCCCAGAGCGGTACGGTGACGGTGTGTTCGCTCACCTGCTCGGCGACCGTCCCGTCCCGAGGCCAGGCCGGCGGAATCGTGAGCTTCTCCGCGACGGCATCGCTGGGGGCCGGATGCCCGGGCAGCCCCGCCTTTACCTGGATCTTCGGCGACGGGACGCAAGCCTCTGGAGCCTCCACCACGCACAGCTACGCCTCTTCCGGCACCTACACCTGGCTTCTGACCGCTTCGGCAGATGGCTTGACCTGCTCCCAGGAGGGCTCCATCACCATCGTGGAGCCACCCGTCATCACTTCGGTGGGCAAGGCCTACCCGCCTTTCCGGCTGGTCCTCAAAGGCGCCAACCTTCAGGAGGACGCTCAGGTGAGCATCAATGGGACCTCATGGGCGCAGGTCTCCTGGAAGGGACCCGGCAAGCTCGTGCTCAAGGGGAGAGGTCTCAGGGCCCTATTCCCGAAAGGAGTCTTCGTGCCCATTCGCGTGGTCAATCCGGACGGCGGAGAGGTGGCCGTGTCCTACGACCGTAGCTCCAACAGTTGGCGTCCCGCCAGTTGAGGCCGTCCGACGGGAGGAGGGAAGTCGGGTGCGGAGTCATAGCCGGGTCCATCCAGTCCCTTTCGGCCGCTAGTGCGCGACACTGGCAAAGTCCACGCCTGGCTTGCCGCCGCCAAGGCGGGGGATGAGGAGGCCTTCCGGAGCCTCCTGACGCTCTATTACCCCGCCCTCTTTCGGCTCGTCTTCCAGATGGTGCCGCGCGCCGAGGATGCGGAGGAGATCCTCCAGGACACCTTCTACCGCTTTTACCGCGCCCTCGCGAGGCTGAGGGCTGACGAAGATCCCTTCCCCTTTCTCCGCACCATAGCGGTGAGGACAACCTACAGCTTCCTCAAGCACCACCGGCGACGGCATCTCAGCCTGGAGGAGCTGCCGGAGGAATTGGCGCACTTGCCGGTGCAGGAGCTTCACGTGGAGGTCGCCACCTTGTACCGGTGGGCCGCGAGGCTCCCGCCCCAGCAGCGGATGGTCTTTCTCCTGAGGGAAGTGCTGGGCGTGGAAGACGCCGCCATCGCAGACATGCTGGGCATTCGAGAACCCACCGTGCGACGCCACGCATCGCTGGCGCGCGAGGCCTTCAAGCGGGATTTAGGCTCGCTCTGACGGGCTCAGGCCTCCGCGAGATCGCGGAGCGCCCACCCTGCTGGGCATTCGAGAACCCACCGTGCGACGCCACGCATCGCTGGCGCGCGAGGCCTTCAAGCGGGATTTAGGCTCGCTCTGACGGGCTCAGGCCTCCGCGAGATCGCGGAGCGCCCACCCTTCCTTCCCGGCCGGGAACGTCTTGCCATCGCCCATTCACCTCTCATCCGGTGCATCCATCCCTCCAACAATCCCTAGCGTGCTGTCCCAGTGAGGGGTTCACGAGGCAAGCAGGCGACAGAGCGCACCGAGCCGCCGTTGCCCTCGGCTTCGCGCTCACGTATAATCGTCTTGTTACGGAGGAAACCCTTGGACCTGGCCAAAATCCGCAAGAAGGCGCGCCTCGAAAAGGGCGGTCGGGCCTCCCAGGATCCCGAAGAGCACAGGGACGCGCCGGCGCCCTCTCCTCCCTCTTCCCCTGAAACAGCCGCCTCCGATATCCCCCCCACGCCCTCCGGCCGCTCCGCGGAGTCCCCGAGCGCCAGAGAAACCGTAGACACCTCCGATGCTCCGGCGTCCGACGCCGCCGCACACGCGACCTCCAAGAGGGAGCGCCTTCTGATCTTCACCATCGAGACCGAAAAATACGCTATCCCTATCCACGAGATTTCCCTCATCATCGAGCCGCCGCCCATTACCTCCATACCCAACTGCCCCGACTATCTTCTCGGGATCGTTTCCCTTCGGGGGAAGGTGGTGAGCATCATTGACGTGGCTGCTCGCTTGAGGTTGCAGCGCCTCACCGCGCCGACGGCGCCGAAGATCATCATCCTCGATCTGGGTACCGAGCAGTTCGGCCTTTACGTGGACGGAATCGACCAGCTCGTGGAGGTGGCGCTGACCTCCTTGGAAACGCCGCCCGAAGGGTTCACCCAGAAGGCCCAGGACTTTGTCGAAGGCGTGTTCCATCACAAGGAGAGGGCGGTGGCCTATTTGAACCTGCCCGCCTTTCTGTCGTTCCGTCTTTGACCGCAAGGAGTGGCCGGATGCTCGTCCAGTGCCCCAACTGTCTCAAGCGGTACCGTCTCCAACAGACTCAGGCCAGGCTCCTGAGGGTCCGGTGCAAGGGGTGCGGCAGCGAGTTCCTGGTCTCCCCCACCACCGGCCCGCGCCATGAGATCCTGGGCCGCGAGGAGCGGGCGACGGCCGTGGTGGCGGATATCCAGCGCGACTTCCGAAACCTGGTCATCGACCTCCTGAACGACCAGGGATTCCACCTCTTCATCGTGGAGGAAGGAGATCGCGCCCTGGCGACGGTGATGGAGCAGAAGCCCCGCCTCCTCCTGGTCAACCCCTACCTGCCGGGCCTGCTGGGCGTGGACCTCATCGCGCGGATCAGGGCCGAGGTCTCGGTGCCTCCGATCATCATCCTGATGGGCGCCATCCACAGCTCCCGGAGGTACCACCGTAGGCCGCAGTCCCTTTACGGGGCCGATGATTACCTGGACGAGGGCAGCAGCGAGGCTGTTATCCTTCGCAAGCTCGCCTTTCATCTGGAGATCTCGCTCAAGGGGAATCACCTGGGCGAAGGAGCCGACGCGGAGTCCCTACGGTTGGCGCGCAGCGTCTTCGCGGACCTTCTGGTCTACGATCCGGACCGGATGGTACAGGTCCGGGACGTTCCGGACTTCTTCCGCCTCTTCGCCGATGAGGCGGCCGAGGGCCGCCGCTATTTGGAGCACCGCCGGCCCGGGGCCGGCGAGTACCTTAGCCGAGTCGTGCAGCATTACCTCCGAAAGAGGGAGTAGGGGCGAGGCCGGATGGAAGCGTCCTTTGCCGAAGCAGAGGAGAGATTCGCCTAGCCTTCCTGAGTCCTCCGGTAGGAATCGAAAAGGAGGCCGACTATGGGCCAAGACCTGGCCAGCCAAGCTGCCTCGCCCGACGTGGAGACCCGGCGCAAGGCCGCCCTGGCCCTCCCCGACCTGCCTGCCGATCAGGCCCTGCCCCTGCTGGATTTGCTCTTGGGAGACGCCAACTGGCGCGTCCGCAAGGCCTCCGTAGAATCTCTCCTGGCGCTGCCGGCGGAGCGGGTCCTGCCCATTCTCTTCGACGCCCTCTATGACGCCGAAAACGCCGGGAAGAGGAACTCCGCCATCGAGACCCTCATAAAATTGGGCCAGCCGGTCCTTCCCCACGTTTACGACCACCTCGTGGAGGGCGATCTGGACGTCAAGCTGGCCCTCATCACCCTCCTGGGCGAGATCCCGAACAAAAGCTCCACCCCCCATCTCATCTATTACTTGAGCCACGAGAACAAGAACATCAGCTCCGCAGCCATCACGAGCCTGGGGCGGCTGAGGGATACGGGCAGCCTGCCCGTGCTCTTCGACCTCTTCCGGCGCCAGGACGACTGGCTCTGTTTTCATCTCATCGACGCCCTCAGCAGCATCGGCGGCCCGGTGGCCACGGCCAAACTCACGGAACTGTACGAGACACCGAAGTATCGCAAGGCCGTGCTGAAGGCCTTCGGCGCCATGGGCGACCCGCAGGTCCTGCCCTTCCTCCTGGAGAGGGCCTCCGCTCCCGGGACGCCCCTGCGGGACCTTCTCGATACGGTGGCCCGCATCTACCACGCCAACATACCGGCGGCGCTGCTCCCGCGACACCAGCGGGAGGTGGCCCGGCTCATCCGGCAGCACTTCCCCATGGAGCTTCTCGGCGAGCTGGAGGAGGCATGGGGAGAGATGAAGGTCTCGGAGCGCCGCGGCTTCATCGTGCTGGCCGGGTCGCTCGCCGACCTCTCCCTGCTGGACAGGGTCCTCTGCGAACTGGAGAACCCTTACCTCCAGCGGGACGCCTTCGAAGCCGCCTTGGGGTATGGCCCCATCGCCAGCCGGGCCGTGGTCGAGAGGCTCCACAGGGGGCCCCAACTCGAGCAGAAGGTTCTCTTGATCCGCCTGCTCGGCGCTCTGGGCGGGCCTGAAGCGGTGGTCCCCCTGCTCAACCAGGCGAAGGAGGATGACCTCCAGATCCGCATGGAGGCCCTCACCGCTCTGGGGGAGGTGGAGGATCTCCGCTGCATCGACGAACTCGCCAGCGTACTCCGGGAAAGCGATCCCACCTTTCACGAGACGGCGCTCAGGGCCATCCAGGCCTTCGCCAGCAAGTTCCCCGCCTATCGCGAGAAGATCTCAGGGCTGGGTGAGCGGATGGCCGAGGACGAGGAGGAAGAGGTCCGCCGGTCGGGCTACGTCCTCATGGCGGAGGGCCCATCCCAGGATCTCTCCCCCCTGCTGCCCGGGCTCAAGGATCCCTCCGCCCAGGTCCGGCAGATCGTGGTCAGGATCGTCGCGGAGCGCATGGGAGCCGAGGCCTTCCAGACCCTCCTGCCGATGCTGGGGGACCCGAGCCCCAAGGTGCGGCGCTCGGTCGTCTCGGCCCTGGGGCGCGAGCTGCTCTCCCGCCAGCCCGAAACCCTCATGACGGCGCTGGCCGACCCGGACCTTTGGGTCCGGTCGGAGGCCGCAGCCTTTCTGGCCCAGAGCACCGATCCGGCCGTCGGGCAGGCGCTCTTGAAACTCCTGGAGGAAGACGAGCTGCCGGTTCGGCTGGGGGCGCTGCGGGGGCTGGCGGAGGTGGGCTGCGGCACCCTTTTTCCGACGATCCTCGGCCTTGCGCGCTCGCAGGACGCGCCCATCGAGATCCGCCAGGCCTCCTTGGCCGCCCTGGCCCGCTCCGGCCGTCCCGACGCCATCCGGGTATTCACCGAGGCGCTCTCCGACCCGCACTGGGAGATCCGGTCCAGGACCATCGAGCTCATGGGTGCCTCCAACGACCGGCGGTACATTCCGGTGCTCCTGCGCGAGATCGAGAAGGACCCCGACCCCCTGGTGAAGCAGACGGTGGTGCAGGCGCTCCTTTCGCTCAAGGCGATCGAGGCGGTGCCGCGCATGCTCAACTACCTCACCGACGCGAACTTGAAGGACGCGGCCTTCTCCTTCTTCACCTCCCTGGGCAAAGAGCACATCCGGCTGATCGAGAACGAGGCCCAGTCGGTGGATTTCCAGACCAAGCTGATCTTGATCGAAATCCTCAAGCACCTCGAAAGCCTCTGAGGCCCCCCATGCTGGATATTCTGAAGGGTCCCCAGACGTGGCTGATGGAAGACGAGCTCTACAGGCGCTTTTGCGCCCTCGTCCACGAGGCCACGGGGCTTTCCTTCAGCGAGAACTCGCGCTTCTTTTTCGAGAAGCGGGTGCAGATGCGGATGGCGGCCGTCGGGCTGGCCACCGCAAGGGAGTACTACCAATACCTGCTCTACGACTCCGAGAGGGCCGCGGAGTGGGATCAGCTCATCACCCACATCACCACCAACGAGACCTACTTCATGCGGGAGGAACGCCAGCTGCGGTGCTTCCAGAAGGAGGTCATGCCCCTGGTGTGGGAGCGGAACGCCGGGAAGCGGATACGCATCTGGAGCGCGGGCTGCTCCACGGGCGAGGAGGCATATACCATCGCCATCCTCTTGAGGGAGGCGGGCCTCTACCCGGAGGACCGGGTGGAGATCATCGCCACCGACATCAACACCCGCGTCCTGGCCAAGGCCAAGTCCGCCCTATACTCCGAGGCGGCCTTCCGGGCCGTGGACTCCTCTTTCCGGGAGCAGTGGTTCGAGCCGGAGGGAGCGGGTCAGTTCCGCCTTCGCGAGGAGATCCGCCGGAGGGTCGCCTTTTCCCGGTTCAATCTCTTCGACATGGACAAGTACAACCTCCTCCTGCCCTTCGACGTGATCTTCTGCCGGAACGTGATCATCTACTTCGACCTGGAGGCCAAGGTCAAGGTCATGGAACGATTCCACGACAAGATGCGGCCGGGCGGCTTCCTGCTCCTCGGCCATTCCGAGAGCCTCATCTCCGTGACCGACCGGTTCAAGCTGATCCATCTACCGACCGACCTCGTCTACACGAAGGAGGCCCCATGAGAAAGATCCGGGTCCTCGTGGTGGACGACTCCTCCTTCAACCGGAAGATCATATCCGAGATCCTGGAATCTTCCGAGAAGATCGAGGTGGTGGGCAAGGCCTTCGACGGCGAGGACGCTATCAGCAAAATCCTCAAGTTTCAGCCGGAGGCCATCACCCTCGACCTCGAGATGCCCCGCATGGACGGCTTCGCCGTGCTTCGGTGGGTGATGGCCAACCACCCGGTCCCCGTGATCGTGGTGTCGGCCCGGGAATCGGACCGGTCGGTCTTCAAGGCCCTCGACCTGGGCGCCGTGGACTTCGTGGTCAAGCCCTCGCGCCACGCCTCTCCCCAGCTGAAGGAGATCGAACGGGAGCTCCTCGCCAAGATCCTCTCCATCCCCTCTCTTCAGTTCGACGTGGTTCGGCAACGGCTGGCCCAGACGGCACCGCCGCCGGCCCCCGCGGCCCTGCCCCAAGCGCAGGGGAGCCGGACGGCCGAGGTGGTGGCCATCGCCGCCTCCACGGGCGGCCCGCCGGCCATCCAACAGATCCTCCAGGGGCTGCATCCCGCGCTCGCTTCGCCCATCCTGGTGTGCCAGCACATGCCCCCTATCTTCACCCGGCTCTTTGCCGAGCGCCTGGGTGCGCTCACGGGCAGGGCAGTGAAGGAGGCCGAGGACGGGGAGGCCCTGCAGCCCGCCCACGTCTACATCGCCCCGGGCGGGAAGCAGCTCCGCCTGAAGCTGAAGGAGGGAGTCAAGCGCCTGTCGGTGGACGAGCGGAAGCCGGAGGACCGGTTCGCTCCCTGCGCCAACCATCTGCTGGCCAGTGTGGCGGAGGTATGCGGCAGGCACTGCCTGGTGGCCGTCTTGACCGGCATGGGCGACGACGGCAAGGAGGGCAGCGTGGCCGTCCACGAAGCGGGCGGGGCGGTGGTCGCCGAATCGGAGGCCTCGGCGGTGATCTTCGGCATGCCGAGGGAGGTCATCAAGGCGGGAGCGGCGGACCACATCACCGATATTCCCGGAGTGGTGGGTCTGATCAACCGATACGCGGTGATGCGTTCAGGCTTTGGCCCTTAGGAAATACTTGCGTTGCATTCCCCGTGCGGGTATGGTAAGTAGCTTGTGGGAGAAGACATGGCCGAAGACCACAACGACCTGTTCAAGAAGAGCCAGGAGTTCCTCCAAATGCTCTCCCAGCAGAAGGATTTCATCCACGAACTTCTGCGGGAGAACGAGCGCCTCCGCTATCAGGTCGCCTCTCTCCAGAACAGCTCCGGCGACCAGACCCATCTGGCCATGGAGCTGGAGCACCTCCGCCGCCGGCTGGAGCAGCTTGAACGCGAAAAAAAGGAGCTGAGAGAGGCCTATCAGCGGGTGGAGGAGGAAAACAAGGACTTCGCCCAGCGCTACGTGGAGATCGAGGACCAGAACAACAACCTGGCTAATCTCTACGTGGCCTCCTACCAGCTCCACTCCACCCTCGATTTCCAGGAAGTCGTTCATATCGTGATGGAGATCATCATCAACCTCATCGGGGCCGAGGTCTTCTCCATCATGCTTTTGGACGAGAAGACAAACGAGTTGGGCGTCATCGCCCACGAGGGCTACGAAGAGGGGATGGCCTTCCCAGCCATTCGTATCGCCGAAGGGGTCATCGGCGAGGTGGCCAAAACGGGCGAGCCGTACTACATCAACCAGGCTTCGGAGGACTACCGCGTGGACTTTCTCCACCCCATCGCCTGCATCCCACTAAAAATAAAAGAGAACGTCATTGGCGTCATCAACATCCACAAACTGCTCGTGCAAAAGGACGCCTTCACCGCCGTGGACTACGAACTCTTCTCGCTGCTAGCGGCCCATGCCGCGACTGCGATCTTTTCGAGCAAGCTCTACTCGCAGTCCGAGCGCAAGCTCACCACGATCCAGGGTTTCCTGGATCTTCTGACGGCGCCGGCATCGAAGGGCTGAGGGAGGGGGACGTTCAATGGACGGGCTGCGCTTTCTGGTGGTTGAAGATTCCCCCACGATGCGGCAGTTGATCTCCTTCTCCCTGAAGCGATTCAAGGGCTGCAAGATCGTCGAGGCGGTGGACGGCGTAGACGCCCTGAAGAAGCTCCAAACCGAAGAGGTGGACATGGTCCTCACGGACATCAACATGCCCGTGATGGATGGCCTCAAACTCGTCTCCCTGGTCCGCCAGAACGTCAAGACCAAGGACCTCCCCATCGTCATCATCACCACCGAGGGGGCCCAGGAGGACCGCGACCGCGGCCTGGCCCTGGGCGCCAACGCCTATATCAGCAAGCCCATCCAGTCTTCCCATCTCCTGAAGGTGATCGGGGAGATCCTGGAAAAAAACGGTTGATCCTCCCTCCGAGGGATGAGCGCCCCCCGCTTCCGCCCCCAGAGCCACCCGCTGCATTCCCGCCCTTTGCTTCGCCCAGCTTCCCCTGCCTCTCGGTTGCGACTCGACATGGCCTTCACCGGCACGGAGCTGGCCGGATGGCAGGCACAGGCCCGCGGGGCCACGGTCCAGGGTCTGGTGGATGAGGCGTTGAAGGCGATCGGCCACCGCGGCGCGAGGGTGGCCGGCTGTTCCAGGACCGATGCGGGGGTGCATGCCCGCCTCTTCACGGCCCACGTGGACGCATCCATGGAGCGGCCCCTCGAAGCCGTGCTCAAGGGGCTCAACGCCAACCTCCCGCCGCAGGTGAGGGTCTACCGCGTCCATCGCGTCCCCGGCGATTTCCACGCGCGCTACTCCTGCTCGGGCAAGAGCTACCGTTATCACCTGTTCACGGCGGGAGTGGTCCCTCCCCACCTGGCGCCCTACGTCTGGTCCTGGCAAGGTCCCCTGGATGTTGAGGCAATGGAGCGTGCAGCCCAGGCCTTCGTGGGCGAACACGATTTCGCCGCCTTTACCACGCGGGAGGGGCGAGAGCGCAACACCCGCCGCAGCGTGACGCAGTGCTCATGGGAGCGCCGCGGTGCGCTGCTGGTTCTCCACGTGGCGGGGCCCTCCTTTCTTCACCGCATGGTCCGCTGCATGGGTGGGGCCATGGTGGCTGCGGGCACCGGACGACTGACCGTGGAGGGGATTCGGCGCGCGTTGGAGGGCGATCTTACGGGCCCCCAGATACCTGCCCTTCCCGCCCAGGGACTGACCCTCTGGGAGGTGCGTTTCGAGGGGGCTCCGGAGCCCGTCGAAACGGCCGGAGCGCTGCCCGACATCCCCCTCTCCCCGCTGGAAGGATGAAGGCGCGCCTCCTCCCGCGGCCGCAAGGCGAAGCCCCCGCCGGAACGGACTTTAACCCGAACACTCAGGCGCCGCCTGGGGCGACTGCCTCCCCGACGCCCTTCACACCTCGTGGAGGGTGTGGCCCATCTTTTCCTTTTTGGTCTTGAGGTACCGGCGGTTGTTCTCGTTGGGCTTCACTTCCAAAGGGATCTGGTCCACGATTTCGATGCCGAAGCCGGAGAGGGCGGCGAGCTTCTTGGGGTTGTTGGTGAGGAGCTTGACCTTGCTGAGGCCGAGATCGTGCAAGATCTGGGCGCCGATGCCGTAGTCCCGTTGGTCGGCCGAGAATCCGAGGGCTTCGTTGGCCTCCACCGTATCCATGCCCGAGTCCTGGAGCTCGTAGGCCTTCAGTTTGTTGAGGAGGCCGATGCCCCGCCCCTCCTGCCGCAGGTAGACCACCACCCCGCACCCCTCCTTGGCGATGGCGGCCATGGCGGCCTCGAGCTGAGGTCCGCAGTCGCAGCGCTGGGAGAAGAGGGCGTCCCCCGTCAGGCACTCCGAGTGCATACGAACCAGAACCCCGTCGGAGCGGCGGATGTCGCCCATGACCAGGGCCAGGTGGGTCCGCTCGGTCAGAATGCTCTCGTAGGCCATGACGCGGAACTCGCCGAACTTCGTGGGCAGTTTCGGCTGGGCTACCCGCTTCACCAGCGATTCCCGGCTGAGACGGTACTTGATGAGATCGGCGATGGTCATGATGTTCACGCCGAACTTCTCGGAGAACTTCAGCAGATCGGGCATGCGGGCCATGGTGCCGTCGTCCTTCATGACTTCGCAGATGACCCCCGCCGGGTAGAGCCCCGCCATCCGGGACAGATCCACCGACGCCTCCGTCTGGCCGGGCCGCCGCAGCACGCCGCCCTCCTTCGCCCTCAGAGGGAAGACGTGACCGGGCCGCGCCAGATCCTGGGGGCGCGTCGCCGGGTCGAGGGCCGTCAGGATGGTGGCCGCCCGGTCGTGGGCCGAGATCCCCGTGGTGGTCTTGCCCTTGGCCTCGATGGAGACGCAGAAGGCGGTCTGAAAGTTGCTGGTGTTCTCTTGAACCATCATGGGTATCTGGAGCTCGTCCAAACGCGCGCCGGTCATGGAAAGGCAGATGAGCCCCCGCCCGTGGGTGGCCATGAAGGTAATGATCTCCGGCGTTACCTTTTCGGCGGGGATGTAGAGATCCCCCTCGTTTTCCCGGTCCTCGTCGTCGCAGATGATGAGCATCTTGCCCTGCCGGATCTCTTCCAGGGCCTGGGGGATGGAAATGAGCGGCATCTCTTTCTCCAGTCCGGTCCCCGCAGCGGCTTTGGCCCCCACAGGGCCTCACCCGCGCTAGAACCCCTGTTTGATGAGTTCGTCCACGGAAAGGCCGCGCTCCCCGCGCAGCCCCTTCAAATAGGCCACAATATAGCGCCCCACGACGTCCGTTTCCACGTTGACCCGGCGCCCGGCAGCGGCGCCTCCCAGGGTGGTGGCCTTCAGGCTGGCGGGGATGAGAGCCACCTCGACCTCCCGTCCTCTGAGCGCCGCCACCGTGAGGCTCACGCCGGCCAAAGCAATGGAGCCCTTTGAAACCACGAAGGGTGTGAGCTCCTCGGGAATCTCCACGCGGAGCATGGCCCCTTCCCCCACCCTCTCCAGCGCCAGAACCGTTCCGATCCCTTCCACGTGCCCCTGGACCAAGTGCCCCCCCAACCGGTCCGTCGGCCGGAGGGCCGCCTCCAGGTTCACGGCAGCACCCGGGCGGAGGTCGCCCAGCGTGGTCTTCTGCAGGGTCTCCCGGCTCAGGAAGGCCGTAAAACCATCCCTCGTGAGACGCTCTACGGTGACGCAGGCGCCGTCCACCGAGATGCTGTCCCCCGGCTTGGCCTCCTGGATGATGTTCCCGCAGGAGACGGACAGCTCCGCTTCAGAGCCCTTCTGAACCAGCCGCAGCGCCGTTCCCACCTCCGCGATCAGGCCGGTAAACATCGCCCCTCCAGATCGGCCGTCAGGATCCAGTCCCTACCGGCCTTTTCACAGACGGCCCCGTCCAACCGCAGCCCCCCGGCCCCGGCAACGCCGCCGTCCAGAGGCCCCGGGTGCCGGGGGCCGCCCAACAAGGAGGGCGCCAGGTGGACGGAGAGCCGGTCCACGTAACCCTCCCGCAGGAAGGCCCCGGCCAGCCTTCCGACGGCCTCCACGTACAGGTAGACCACCTGGCGCTCCCGCAGGAGCCGGAGAAGGCTGGCGAGAGCGAAACCGCCGCCCGCCTCGCGCTCCATGGGCAGAATCTCCACTCCCTCCGGAGCCTTCCCGAGAGACAGCGGCGCCGATGGAGGGCACACAACCCACACTGGCCCTCCTCCAGGGCTCGTGGCGAAGACGCGCTCTCTGCCCGTAAGCCTGCCCGGGCTGTCGAGCAGTACGCGGATGAGGGGCTTCGTCCGGTCCGCTAGCCTCACGGTCAGCCTCGGATCGTCGAACGCCACGGTGCCGGAGGAGACCAGGATGGCGTCGGCGAGGAATCGGTCCTCGTGTACCCTGCGGCGGGCCTCCTCCCCCGTGATGGTGCCCCCGGTGGGCGGAACTACCGTCCCATCGAGGCTCTGGGCCCACTTCAGGTGGACGTAAGGCCTTGCCTTGCGATGAAATACCTGGTAAGCGGGATCCACCGTCATCCCTTGGCGCTCGAGAAAACCCATGACCACGCCAATGCCGGCCTCTCGGAGCCTCCGGGCCCCGCTCCCGCATACCTTGGGGTTGGGGTCTTCCACGCACGCCACCACGTTCGCCACGCCGGCGCGGAGGATCGCTTCCGTGCACGGAGGCGTCCGGCCGTAGATGCAGCATGGCTCCAGCGTCACGTACAGGTCCGCCCCTTTCGCCCGTTCACCGGCTTCCCGGAGGGCGACCACCTCGGCGTGGGGATTCCCCGGTCCCTCGTGGTATCCTCTACCCACCACCACGCCGTCGCGGACCACCACCGCCCCCACGCAGGGGTTGGGGTGCGTCCTGCCCCTGGCCTTCACCGCGAGGCGCATGGCCTCTTCCATGAAGCGGGCTTCAGGCTCCATGCCTCCCCCCCGACCGTCAGGCCAGAAGGCCTGCGACGTATTCCTGGGCGTCGAAGGGCACCAGGTCATCCACCTTCTCCCCGACGCCCACGTAACGGATGGGGAGCCCCAATTCGGCGGCGATCGAGAGAGCGATCCCCCCCTTGGCAGTGCCGTCCAGTTTGGTGAGGATGAGGTCGCTCACGGGCACCTTGGCCGTGAACTGGCGGGCCTGGCTCAGGCCGTTCTGACCCGTGGTGGCATCCAGGATCAGGCTGACTTGGTGGGGACAGCCCGGAAGAGCGCGGCCCGCCACCCGATGAACCTTGCCCAGCTCCTCCATGAGGTTGTGCTTCACGTGGAGGCGCCCCGCCGTGTCGATGAGAACGAAATCCAACCCTTTGGCTACGGCCGTTTGCACGGCGTCGAAGGCGACCGCAGCGGGATCGGCCCCCTCCTTCTGCCTTACCAGATCACTGCCGGAGCGCTTCGACCAGATCTCCAGCTGCTCGGCGGCGGCGGCTCGGAAGGTATCCGCCGCAGCCAGAACCCCCCGCTGGCCCAAGGAAACGCGCTGGGCGGCCAGTTTCCCGATGGTCGTCGTCTTGCCCACGCCGTTCACGCCGACGAAGAGTTGCACCCATGGCTTGGGCGGGGGGCCCTCCTTGGGCGGAGGCGGTGGAAAGAGGCTCAGCATGCGCAGGCGCAGCGCCTCCTTCAAACCGGAGCCGCCGGACCGGGCCTCCCTGGGCAGGCGGTCCAGAAGGCGGTGGATCGTCTCGATCCCGACATCGGCGGTCAGGAGGACCTCTTCCAGCTCCTCCAGGGTGGCCTCGTCCTGTTCGGAGGGACGGCTGAAAAGGCCGGCGAGCCTTTCAGTGAGGGCCTCGCGGGTCTTTTTCAGCCCCAGGCGGATCTTCCCGATCATCCGGTGAACCCCATCTGGGCCAAGAGGCTCTTGGCCTTCTGCCCCCAGAACCCTTCCGGGGCTATACCCAGGACCTTGAGCAGCGCGTCCTTGGCTTGCGGGTAGAGCTTTTCGTGCAAAAGGGCCTCGCCGTAGTTGCAGTAAATCTCCGCCCCGTCGGCCTGCTGGGCGCTGTAGTCCATGGAGATAAGGTCCAGCGCCTTCTTGAAGCTGATGGCCGCATCGGACCAGCGGCCCTTTATGCCCTGCAGGATTCCCAGCTTGTTGTAGGCCCTGTAGAAGTTCGGGTTCTCCTCGATCACCTTGTTGAAGACCGCTTCCGCATCCAGGTATTTCTTCTCGCGAAGGTAGATGACCCCCATGTTGTAGTAGGACTCGAATCGGCTGAAGCTGCCCGGCGAATTCACCACCTGCCGGAAGAGATCGAGCGCCTTCTCGTCCTGCTCCAGCTCCATGTAGCAGACCCCCTCCGCGTTCAGGATGGCGAGCTTGTTGTCCTGGGTGCCGGGCCCCTGTTTGAGGGCTTGGTCAAACATTCCGATGGCCTCTTTGAAATGCTTCTCCGACAGGTAGAAGAGTCCCTTGGCGTAGGTGTACTTGGCTTGCGGCTGGAGCTTCATGGCGAGATCGATGTAGTGGTGCGCCGCCTCCATGTTCCGCTGGCCGGCGAATTCGAGGGCCAAGTTGTAGGCCACCTCCGGGTTCTTGATCGTCTTGTCCCCAGGCAGTTCACCCGGATTCAGCTTTCTCCCGCTCGCATCGGGCGCGCCGGCGATGGTGTCCTTTCGGTGAGAGGCGCAACCCGTCAGCATCAGCACAAGACTGGCCAGCAACAGGCAGGACACCACCGTTCTTCTCATGGCAAGCACCTCATCGGCAGCACCGGGGCCCTTGGAAGAGGCGGCAGGCAGAACTCTCGGCCGTCGCGCGCCCCAAGGCCCCTTCGGTAGCTTATGATACCATGACCGCAGTACCGCGATGGGAGCCGAAGGGATCCTGCCGATCCCCAGGGATCTTGCTGATAATCTTGCCGCACAGCCGCCTGCTCTGGGGCTGGGGGCATTCGACCCCGGATTGTATCCGGGGGAAGAACGCGCCCAGGGCGGGACGAGGCCCAGCGGGCCAAGCCCTTGGAGCGGGGAGGGACCCGAAAGGCGAATCGAGCGCTCCGCCTGGCTTCGCCAGCGGAACGCGAAAGACCCGAAAGGCAAACCGAGCGTTCCGCCTGGCTCCGCCAGCGGAACGCGAAAGAGAAGCCCTCCCCGTTCAGGAGACAAAGCCCTTCCCCCATGTGCGACCTGCGCCACCGAAGGAAGAACCATTCGATCGCGGAATTTGGGGGGAGCGCTAGGGGTGATTTTTTAGGCAAAAGGTGCTATATTGATTGTGCTCGGCGGCTCTCTCAATGTACTGCCGAGTATTCGTTGGACGGCCCGGAATACCCCCCCATTCCGGCCGTCCATCTCTTTTTATGGGGCTGCCTTTTCTCAGGAGCGCCCCGGGAAGCGCTTTCCGGCGAACGGCTCGATCCCCTCTTTCACCGTTCCCCATCCAGCGGCCCCCAACCAAACAGGCGGGCGGCGTTATCGGAAGTGAGGCGGGCAAGCTCCGAGGCATCCACTCCCAGGTGTGCCGCCAGGTGGCGCCCCACGTCGGCCACGTGGGCCGGCTCGCAGCGCTTGCCTCGGTGAGGAACGGGAGCCAGGTAGGGGGCATCGGTTTCCACGAGCATCCTGTCGGAGGGGGTCAGAGCGGCCGCCTTCCGAATTTCGGGGGCACTGGGGAAGGTGGCGATGCCCGAGAAGGAGAGGTGCAAGCCCAAGCCCAGTAAAATCTCCGCCTCTCTTGGGCCGTAGGTGAAGCAGTGGATGACCCCGGCCAGCGCGGCGCCCGCTCCCCTGAGGACGGCCACCGTGTCCTCGAAGGCCTCGCGGGAGTGAACCACCACCGGCAGGCTCCTCTGCACCGCCTGGGCCACCTGCGCCTCGAAGGCCGCGCGCTGGACGGCCCGGGGAGAAAAGTCGTAGTGGTAATCCAGCCCGATCTCCCCCACCGCCACCACCCACCGGCCGTTGAGGGCCTCGCCGAGGGCCTTCGCGACCGCTGGGCTCCAGCGCGAAGCCTCGTGGGGGTGGAGGCCGGCCGTGGCCCAGAGCCGCTTCCCGTCGGCCAGGGCCGCGCAACCCGGCCAGTCCTCGGGCGTGGTCCCCACCGCCAGCATTCTCCGGACGCGGGACTCTTCGGCGCGCTCCAGGACGGCGCCCCGGTCTGCGTCGAACTCCTCCATGGCGAGGTGGCAGTGGGAGTCGGTCCAGAAGGCTGGCTCTTGGTCCGTCATGCCCGTCTCCCCAAGGTCAATGGTCCGAATCGACGGCGCCTTGGTCCTTCTGGGCCAGGGCCTCTTTCAATTCGTGGAACACTTCCCGAGCTCCGATGGCCCCCATACAGGAGCGATGGTCACAGCCCGGCCCCGAACAGGGCTCGTGGATTCCGGGGCGATAGACGACCCTCGCCCTCCGGCCCCACGGCTCGTTGAGGACGGGGTCCGTGGGCCCCATCAGAGCCACCGTGGGCACCCCCATGAGCGCCGCCAGGTGCATGGCTCCCGTGTCCGCTCCCACGAACGCGGCCGAGCTCCCGATGCACTCCAGCAGCCTGGGCAGGGGCCAGTCGGGGATGACGTGCAGGTGACCCCGCGAAGGCAGGGCGGCCACCTCCCGAGCCTCATCCGGCCCCCATCCCACCACGGTCGGAAGGCGCATCTCCTCCCAAACCAGAGCGGCCAGTTCCAGAAACCGGCCCAGCGGCCAACGCTTGTAGGCCTGGGCTCGGCTCGTCCCGATGAAGGCGAATAGGAACCGCCGGGACTCCAGTCCCCGTCCTGCCAGAAACCGCTCCACCTCCGTCCGGTCCTCCTCCCGAACCTGAGCCGAGAGATAGCCCTCCATCGGTCCCGGAAGGCCCAGGGCTGCCATGGCCCCCGCGTAGCGTGCATAACGGGAGATGCGGGACGTCGCGCCGCAGATCAGGGGCACGTCGTAGAAGAGATGGCTGCCCTCTTTTCCGAAACCACGGGCGTAGCCGGCCGTGCGGGCAGCTCCCGAGACCTGCCCCAGGAGAGCGGAGCGCAGGATGCCGTGCAGGTCCACGGACCAGTCGTAACGGGCGGCCCTGAGGTCCTTGAGGTAGGAGCCCACGGCGCGGGCCCACGCCAGGGGCTTGTAGCCGCTTCCCCCCTTGCCTCGCGGGTAGGCGGCCACCCGGTCCACCACCGGAAAGAGATCCAGGAGCGGCGCGAAGCGATCCTCCACGGCGAGGTCCAGCCGCGCCAGATGTCCGCTGGCCTTCAGGGAATGGAGGCACGGCAAGAGTCTGGCCACGTCGCCGAGGGAGGAGAGCCGGATCACGAGCAAGCGGGATCCCCGTTCCACCACCATAGCCGTAGAGGATAGCACGGCCCCTTTTCCTTGACAGCAGTGAGCTTCCGCCAAAATAATAGCCGTTGCGGGAGGTCCGAATGGTTCAGGCTGCGAGGTCGCTCAAAGTCGGCGAGCTGCTGGCGATTCTGGGAGAGATTTATCAGGGCAAGGAGACGGGGACCCTCGTGCTGCAGAGGGGTGAGGTCAGCAAATTCCTCTATGCCCAAGAGGGGCAGATTATCTTCGCCGCATCCAATGCTCCCGAAGATAAGTTCACCCAGATCCTCCTCGATAAGGGCAAACTCTCGGAGGAACAGCTCGCACTCGCCACCGAAAAGAAGGAGGGGCGGACTATCGGCAGAACGCTCGTGGAGCTGGGGTTCCTGGCCTCCGAGGATCTGCTGGACGCCCTCGTCGAGCAGATGCGCCGCGTGGCCTCTTCCGCGGCCGCCTGGGAGAGCGGCACGTCGGTTTTCAAGCCGGGGGTACTCCCGCCGAATCTTGCCAGACTTCCGGTTTCGACCCCCCGGTTTATCGTGGATACGGCCCTGTCGATTCCGAGCCGGGAATGGGTCTCCCAGGGGTTGGGGCAACTGTCGTCCGCGCTCCTGATGAGCCCGGCGGAGAGGGAGGCCGCGGCGGTGATCCTTCCCACCCCCGCCGAACTTCACATCCTGGAGCAGGTGGACGGCAGGCGCAGCGCCCGCGAAGTGTGCGACGCGGCCAACGTGGACCTCTTCACCGGCGCCCGCTTCCTCATGGGCCTCACCTGCCTGGGCCTTCTGCACATCCAGCCAGCCATGGCACCCACACCGAAGGGCCCGTCACCGGTAGAGACCATGGACCTCTCATTCCTGGAGTCCATGGATGAAGGGGCCTTTGTCGAGCCGCCGAAGGAGCCCGGCAAAAAGCCCGTCCATCCGCCCGCCCAGCCGGCGGAAGGGAAGGCGCGGCTCTCCCAACCGCTCCCCTTTGAACCTTCGCCCCCCCCTGCCGAACCGGCCCCCCGGCAGGAGGAGCCATTGGCCGTGCCAGCGCCTCCGGCGGAAATGGAACCCCAAGCCGCCACCGACTGGGCCGTTCCCCCGCTTCAGTCCGCGGGAAAGGCCACGCCTCCGCCGTCCATGGACCCCCTGATCTTCGCCGCCGCTCCCAAGCGGCGACGATCCAGGCGATGGCCCTGGATCGCGGCGGCCGTGGTGCTGCTCCTCCTGGCCGGCGCCTCCGCTTGGTACTACTTCGTTTCAAGCGGCGCCGAGTATGTGCCCATGCAGCCCGAGGTCTCTCCCGCCAAGGCGCGGAGACCCCAGCCTCCAACCCCCCCGCCTTCCTCCCTAAGCCGGACAGCCGTTCCGGCGCCCGGAGGGAGCTCGGGGCCCAGCAGCGCGAAGATACCGGTTGCGGCGCCGGCGAAGCAGACCGCCTCCGCCCCCATTCCCTCCAAGACAACCGGCGCGGCGCCGCGGATGACCCCACAGGCCCAATCGCCGAACGCGGCGCCCGTGGTGCCGGCGGCTCCATCGCCGCCCCTCAAACCGAATCCCCCGGCCGAAAAGACGGCCCTGCCGGTCTCCTCTCCGGCCGGCCTGCAACAGGCCCGGAACCTGCTGGAGGAGGGGCGGTATCCCGAGGCGGCCCAGGCCTTTAGAAGGGCACTGGGGGCGGTTCAAGGCGGCTACACGATCCAAGTTGAGGTGGCCTGCCAGCCCGAGACGATCCAGAAGGGGTTGGCGGCGGCCGGCTCCAGCGACAACTATCGCATCCTGCCCTATGACTTGCACGGACGCTCTTGCTACCAGGTGATTTGGGGCCATTACGCCGACCGCGAGTCGGCGGATGCGGCCTTGAAGGCCATGCCTTCCTTCTTCCTCCAGGCCTCCTCTCCACGGGTGGCCCCGTGGGACGAGGCCAAGGCTTCGCGGTAGGGTGCCGTGACCTGGTTTTTCGACGGCAACAATCTTATGGGATTCCTCCGGCGCGATGCGGGGAGGGGCAGCCGGGAGTCCTTCCTGGAATGGTTGTTGGAAAGAGGAGTTCCCTCTCCCGCGGTGGTGGTCTTTGACGGTCCTCCCCCGCCCGAAGCCGCTGCGTCTCAGCTCCGGCGCGGCAAGGCTTCGGTCCTCTACGCGGGAAAGGCCACGGCGGATTCCGCCATCCTCGCGAGGGTGCGCCCCGGCGACCGCGTGGTGACGGCCGATCGAGAGTTGGCCCTCCGTTGCCGCGACCGGCGCGCCCAGGTCGTCGCTCCCGCCCGCTTCTTTGCCTCCATGAAGCCCAACCGTACTGAGGGCGGAGAGAAACCCTCCACGACGGCCGTGGACGTGGAGGCCTGGCTGGAATTTTTCCGGCATGATCCCGAGGAGTAAGCCGGCCCGCCCCCCACCTCCCGGCCCGATCCCTGCCCTGCCCCGCCCTCCACCCGTTCGCCTTGTCCGGCGCTGGCCGCGCGTTCTATACTGCGTCTCCCTGGAGGTGAAGCGGTGCAAGTCCCCGAGGAGCTCATCGATCGGCTGAAGAGGAAGGATCCCGCAGCCTACGAGGAATTCCTCTCCCTCTACGGCAAGCAACTGCTCAGCTTCGGCTTCCGCATGTGCGGCGACACCGAGGACGCCCGGGAGGTGGTGCAGGAGACGCTCCTGAAGACCTTCGAGTCCATCGGCGACCTCAAGCACAGCGGAGCTTTCAAGGGCTGGCTCTACCGCATCGCCACCAACGCCTGCCTCATGCGCCGCCGGCGATCCAAGTTCCTCAAGGAGGAGATCACGCTGGACGAGGCCCTGCCCGGCCCGGCCCGGACCGACCCTCACTGGCAGAGACTTCCCGACGAGGTGGTGCTGGGCGGAGAGGTGAAGGAGAAGATCCGGGAGGCGATCCTCAACCTGCCGGACACCTACCGCTCCATACTGATCCTGCGCGACCTGGAGGGGCTGGATACCGGGGAGACGGCGACGGCGCTCTCGCTCAGCGAGGACGTGGTGAAAATGCGCCTGCACAGGGCCAGGGCCAAGATCCGCAATGACCTGGAGGCCTACTTCCAAAACGGCGGGCGCCAGGCCGGTTGAGATCCTGAATCGCGTGGAGGGTGGCGGAGGCGATACGGCCCTCCGAGCTCAAGCGAAAACCACGCCGCGCGGTCCCTCCTTCAGCTCGCCGATGGTGAAGACCTTCTCCCCGCGGGACTCCAGCTCGGCCTTCAGGCCCTCCGCCGATGCGGCCTCCACGCAGAGCACCATTCCCACGCCCAGGTTGAAGGTCCGGCGCATCTCCTCCTCTGGCACCGCCCCCTCGCGGCGGATGTAGCGAAAGAGGGGAGGCTCCTCCCAGGACCCTGGCCGGATGATGGCCTGAACTCCATCGGGGAGCACCCGCGGGAGATTATCGGGGATTCCCCCGCCCGTGATGTGGGCCAGGGCCGTCACGCCTCGGCCCCTCACCAGCAGTCCCGACAGCACCCGCAGGTAAGAGCGGTGCACGGCGAGCAGGGCCTCTCCCACCGTGGAACCCAGCTCCTCGACCCACGAATCCGCCCTCATCCCCTGCCGCTCGAAGAAGAGCCTCCGCGCCAGGGAGTAGCCGTTGGTGTGGAGGCCGGTGGAGGTCAGTCCCAGAAGGAGGTTGCCCGGCCGGACGTGGCGCGGGAGTATCTCGCTCCTCTCGACCACGCCCACGATGAAGCCGGCTAGATCGAAGTCCTCGCCGCCGTAGAGCCCCGGCATTTCGGCCGTCTCTCCGCCGATGAGCGCGCAGCCGTTCTGCACGCAGGCCCGTCCCAGCCCCTCGGCGACGGAGGCCAGGCGCTCGGGGATGAGCTTCCCGGCGGCGAAGTAGTCTAGAAAGAAGAGCGGCCTCGCCCCCTGCACCAGGATGTCGTTGACGCAGTGGTTGACCAGATCCTGCCCGACGGTGTCGTAGCGGCCCGCCATCTGGGCCACCTTGAGTTTGGTCCCCACGCCGTCCGCGGAGGCCACCAGGACGGGGCCATCCTCCCGATCGGGCTCCAGGGCGAAGAGCCCGCCGAAGAGGCCGATCTCCGAGAGGACGCCCGGAGTGAAGGTGGAGCGCGCGATGGCCTTCACCCTCGCCAGCGCCCGGTCCTGGGCATCGATGTCCACGCCGCTGTTCTTGTAGGTGAGTTCTCGGTTATCTTCCATGGTACCTTCGCTCCGCGTTCATTGGGTTTCTGCGGCGGAGGCGCCCGCCCCCTCCGGGCGTCCGGGCATACCCTCCAGTTGGCCCCTAGACCGTCTTGAAACTCTGGACCTCCTGCCGCAGAAGCGCCGAGCTTTTCTGGAGGCGTGAGAAGGCCTCCATGAGCTGGCTGAAGGCCCGCTCTATGGCTTGGGCCGTGCCGGCCACCTGCGTCATAGCCTCATAAATGCCCGAAACCTCCTGGGTCTGAAGCTGCACGGCCTGATTGGTCTGACGGCTGTCGTCCATGATGCGGGTCACGGCCTCGCTGATCACCCGGCTGCCCTTGGCCTGCTCGTCCGTGGCATTCCTCAACTGGCGCGCCACCTCTCGAACCTTTTCAGCCTCCTCGTTCAGGTAGCGCGTGGACTGGGCCTGCTCCTGGGTGGCGCGGGCGATTCCCTGGATCATCTCGAAAATCTGGTGCATGGCCCGGTTCGCCGATTGCCCGCCGTGGGCCAGCTCCTCCGTGGCGGAGGCGATGCGCCGGGAGTTCTCCTCCTGTGAAGAGGCCGATTCCAGGATGGTTTTCAGGGCCTTGCCCGCCATCTGGGAGAGCTCGGCGCTGCCCTCCACCACCTGGAAGGTCCGGTCCATGGAACCGGCCATCTCTCCTCCGCTCTCCGTGAGGGACCGGATCACCGTCCGGATCTCCTTGGCGTTGCCCGCCGTTCGGGCCGACAGCTCCCGGATCTGCGTGGCCACTACGGCGAAGGGCTTCCCGTATTCGCCGGCACCGGCGGCGATAATGGAGGCGTTGAGCGAGAGGAGGTTGGTCTGCTCCGTCACGTCCTGGATCAGGTCGACGATGCGGCCGATCCTCTCGATGGAGCGCAGAAGCTCCTCGAGGGTGGACCGGCCCTGCTCGCTGGCCTTCCGCGTTCTCAGGATCTGCTCCTCCACCGCCGCCACCGCCGTGAAGCCGGCCTCGGCGTCACGGGTGACGCGGCCCGCCGTCTCGGAGAGGGAGGCGGCGTTCCGCCGGGTCTCCTCCAGCGAGGCGTCCAGTTCGTTCAGAAAGGAGACCGCTTCCTGGCTCCCGGAGTAGAGCTGGTCCGTGGCGCCCTTCACCTCCTCGGCCGTGGCCAGGATCTCGTTGGATGAGGAGGCGGTTTTCTCCACCGAATGGATCAGCACGTCGGCGTTTCGGGCGATCTCCTCCACGCTCGCCTGCATCTGCAGGATGGCCGAGGAGACCTCCTGCGTGGAGTTGGCAACCTGGGTCATGGCGGTGGAGACGCGCCGCATCCCCTCCTCCATGACCCTCATCGACTGCGTGGTCCGCTCCGCCGATGCGGCCTGGCTCGTCACATGATGCCGCAGCCCCTCCGTCACGCCGAGGGTCTGGGCCACCTCCTCGTCCACGGCGGCCGAGGCGCCGGCCACCTCGCGGACCAGTTTGCCCAGCCCCTGGAAGGTGGAGCGCAGGTCGTCGGCCATGGCTCCGAGCTCATCGTCGGACCAGATGGCGGGTACGCGGGTCAGATCGCCCGCGGCCAGCCGCTTGTTGAAGGCGGCCGTCTCGCTGAGGGTCCGGGCCGTGTCCCTGCCCAGCCAGAGGATGTAGCCGCTGAAGACCACCAGGGTCGCAATGAGGAAGATGATTCCCGCGAGACTGAGATTTTTGACCACGCCGCTGAGGTAGCCCTCGTTGGCCAGCAGCGCCAGATACCGCTGGGAGCCCGCCGGGATCAGGCGGACCCGGCCGTAGGTGGTGAGGAATTCGTGATCCGCGGGCGCGCCGGTGACCTGCTGGAGGGCGCTCTCCAAGGCCCGGCTGGAGTAGGAGCCGCTGGCCTGGGCTTCGAGCACGCGCCCACTGGCATCCACGGGCACGACGACCCAAAGCGGATTGGCGCTGGCCTTCAGTACCTCCCCCCATTGCGCCTCGGGGCTCCGGCGAAGCCGCTGTGCCAACTCCTGCGCCGCCTTCGCCCCCGATTGGAGGGCGAACCGGTCCAGCTCCGTGCTCAACCGGGAGTACACCATGACGCCGAAGGAGAGGAAAGCTACCAGGGCGATTCCGATGACCGAGGCCCCGATCTTAAGGATGAAGCTGAACCTCGCGTCCGACACGTCGGGCAGGCGGTCCAGGGAAGCCGCCACCTCCTCGATCAGGGGGCGGATCTGGCTCTTGAGGAGGAAGTAGGCGAAGCCCAGTGAAATGGCGGCCGCGATGATGCCCGTGAAGAGGATGCCGAAAAAGACGATCCAGCTCCGCTGGATCCAGAGGTAGCTGATGGTCGCCAAGGCCGTGGCCGCGATAACCCAGGCCACGCTCGTCATGATCTGCGACCTGGGCACGTGCGCGGCGAACTCCCGGTAGAACTCCTCCAGCTCGGCCCGGGTGAAGACCCGGCCCGCGCGTTTGCCTCGCTTGTAAGCGATGATGGGGGGCATGATCTTGTGACGGGCGTACCAGGTGATGACGATGCGGTCGAGAATGAGCAGGCCCAGGACGGCCAAGAGGTACTTTTGCCAGAAGGGCCGTGTATTGGGCACTACCGATAGGAAGTAGAGAAGGGCTACGACCAGAGCAAAGAGCACCGGCACCAGATCGTAAAGAAATTTCTTCGTCTTGAAATGGCGCCAGGGCATCGGCTTTCCCTCCCTCTCGGGGGATCGTCCCCCCCACCTTGGACTGCGCCCATTGTAAGTCGGCTTCCCTGCGGGCCGCAAGAAAGGGAGGAGTGAATTGCGAATTGAAAAAAAACACTACAAGGATGCGCGGTCCTCAGCACTCAGTCCTCAGTGTTCACTCCTACCGGTGGGTCTTTTCGAAGAGCAGCCGCTGGGCGCCCTTCGGCTCGGTCCAGCGGACCGGGTATTCCCCGCCCATGCAGGCGTGGCAAGCCTGGCCCATCTGCAGTCCGGCGGCTTCGTGCATCCCCTCGGGACTTAAGTAGCCGATGGAGTCCGCCTCCACGAAGGCGCAGATCGAAGCCAGATCCATGTTGGCGGCCACGAGCTCCGAGCGCTCCGGCGTGTCGATCCCGTAGACGCACGGATTCACGATGGGAGGACTGGAGAGGCGAAGATGCACCTCCGAGGCCCCCGCCTCCCGGACCAGGCGGACGATCTTGCGGGAGGTGGTGCCGCGAACCAGGGAGTCGTCCACGAGGACCACGCGCTTGCCCTGCAGGAGATAGCGGACGGGATTGAGCTTCAGCCTCGCCGACATGTCCCGCACCGACTGCCTCGGCGCGATGAAGGTCCGGCCCACGTAGTGGTTGCGTATGAGCCCCCACAGCAGCGGAATGCCGCTCTCTTCCGAATAACCGATCGCCGCCGGGACACCCGAGTCCGGCACGGGCACCACGGCGTCCGCCTCCACCGGCCTCTCCTGGGCGAGCTTCCGCCCCATGGCGACGCGAACCGGGAAGACCACCCGCCCGAACAGATCCGAATCGGGACGCGCGAAGTAGACGTACTCGAAGATGCAGGGCACCTGGGCGACCTTGGGGAAGGGGAAGAGGGAGCGCACACCGCTCTCGGAGACGATCAGCACCTCGCCGGGAGCGATCTCCCGCACGTAGTCGGCCTTGAGCAGATCCAGCGCGCAGGTCTCGGAGGCCAAAACGGGAGAGCCCGCCAGGTCGCCCAGGACCAGCGGCCGGAAGCCCCACGGATCGCGCACGGCCACCAGGCTGTTGCCCATGAGCATGACCAGGCTGAAGGCACCCTTGAGGCGCAGGAGGCTGTCGACCAAGGCATCCACCGGATCGGCCTGGCTCGATCGGGCGAAGAGGTGGAGGATCACCTCGGAGTCGGTGGTGGTGGCGAAGATGGCTCCCTGTTTCTCCAGCTCTTCGTGAAGACTCAGCCCGTTCACCAGGTTCCCGTTGTGGGCCAGGGCCATCTCTCCGTGCTGGGTGGTCGCCAGGATCGGACCGGCGTTTCGGAGGTGGGAGCTGCCCGAGGTGGAGTAGCGGACGTGGCCGATGGAAGAGTCCCCCGGCAGGTCCGAGAGGTCCCGGTTTCCAAACACCTCCGAGACCAGTCCCATACCCTTGACGAGATGGAGGTGACTGCCATCGCAGGTGGCCACCCCAGCGGACTCCTGGCCCCTGTGCTGGAGGGCGTACAGGCCGTGCACGGCGAGGTTGGCCGCCTCAGAATGCCGGTAGATTCCAAAAATCCCGCACATGGGGACCTCCGAAGACGTCAACGAGGGCCGGGTCGGGACGTCCAGCTCATCGGAAGGCCGGAAGGAGGGGATGGGGCCCGAACCTACTATTTCCGCCTGCCGGCATCGCCGCCCTCACCCCACGACGGGCTTCAGCCCATTCTCCCACGCGGCTCTCAGCTGCGCCATGGAGAGATCCACGGCGGGAACTCCGTCCAGCCGCACGACGAGCCGCTCCCTTCGCACCGCACCGATCACCGCCGCGGGGACGCCTCGCCGGGCCGCTGCTTCCAGCACCCCTTGCTCGCCGCCCCGGGGCGCGGTCACCACCGCACGCGAAGCATCCTCGCCGAAGAGCAGGGCCAGGGGGCTCAATCCGCGCGTCGCGAGGGCGAGATCGGCCCCCAGGGTGTCCCTGGAGGCCAGGCCGCATTCCGCCACGGTGACGAGGAGTCCCCCTTCCGAGCAGTCGTGGGCAGAGCGCGCCAGCCTCCGCGCAGCGAGCTCCTGGAGCAGGGCGATGAGGCGCTGCTCCGCGGAGAGGTCCAGAGCAGGCGGAGAGCCGGCCTCCAATCCGAAAAGCGCCCAGAGCGCGGTCGACCCTCCCAGGTGTCCGAGGGTCTCGCCCAGGAGAACGATCGCCTCCCCCGGCTCCTTGAAGGCCGGATCCAGGCGGGCGTCCACCTCCTCCAGCAGTCCCACCATGCCGATGGCCGGGGTGGGATGGATGCCCACGCCGTTGGTCTCGTTGTAAAAAGAGACGTTGCCCGACACAACGGGCGTCTCCAGGGCCGTGGCCGCCTCGGTGATGCCGTCCACGCTGCGCGCGAACTCCCACATCACCTCGGGCTTTTCCGGGTTCCCAAAGTTGAGGCAGTCCGTGAGCGCCAGCGGCCTGGCCCCTACGCAGGCCACGTTGCGGGCCGCCTCGGCCACCGCCAGCCGGCTGCCCTCGAAGGGGTCGAGCTTGCAGTAGCGGGGGTTCACGTCCAGGCTCATGGCCACGGCTTTGGTGGTCCCCTTGATGCGGATCAAGGCGGCGTCCGCCCCCGGACCCAGGACCGTGTTGGTTCGGACGGTCTGGTCGTACTGGGTGGTGACCCACCGGCGGGAGCAAAGATCGGGGTGGCCCAGCAGGGCCAGCAGGGCCGCCGCGGGGGCCACGGGTGGCAGGGAGGCCGTGTCCAGCACCGCGCGGGATGGCAGCCCCGAGGGTTCCCGCATGGGCCGCTCGTAGGCCGGCGCCTGGTCGCTCACCGGAGCCACGGGCATGTCCACCACGCGCTCGCCATGCCAGAAGATCTCCGCCCGGCCCGTGTCCGTCACCTCGCCGATGGCCACGGCGTCCAGCCCCCACCGGTGGAAGATCTCCCGCACGCGCGCTTCACGCCCCCGCTTGGCCACGATGAGCATGCGCTCCTGGGACTCGGAGAGGAGGATCTCGTAGGGCGTCATGCCCGTTTCCCTCATGGGCACGCGGTCCAGATCCAAACGAATGCCGGAGCCGGCGCGGCCCGCCATCTCGAAGCTCGAGGAGGTGAGGCCCGCCGCTCCCATGTCCTGGATGCCCACGATCACGTCCTCGGCCATGAGCTCCAGGCAGGCCTCCAGCAGGAGCTTTTCGGTGAAGGGGTCTCCCACCTGCACGGTGGGCCGCTTCTCCTCGGTCGCCTCCGAGAACTCGGCGCTGGCCATGGTGGCCCCGTGGATGCCGTCGCGCCCCGTCTTGGAGCCGACGTAGAGGACCGGGTTGCCCGCCCCCGAGGCGTACCCCCGGAAGATCTTGTCGGCCCGGAGGAGCCCGAGGGTGAAGGCGTTCACCAGAATATTCCCGTCGTAGCACGGATTGAATGTCACCTGACCTCCGACCGTGGGCACCCCGATGCAGTTGCCGTAGTCGCCGATGCCCGCCACTACACCCTTCATGAGGTGGGCGGTCTTGGGATGGTCCGGCCGGCCGAAGAAGAGTCCGTTCAAATTGGCGATGGGGCGGGCGCCCATGGTGAAGACGTCGCGGAGGATCCCTCCCACGCCGGTGGCCGCCCCCTGGTAGGGCTCGATATAGCTCGGGTGGTTGTGCGACTCCATCTTGAAACAGACGGCCCAACCATCCCCGATGTCCACCACACCAGCGTTCTCGCCCGGTCCCTGCAGGACGTGCGGCCCCTTGGTGGGGAAACGCCGCAGGTGGACCCGGGAGGATTTGTAGGAGCAGTGCTCGCTCCACATGACGGAGAAGATCCCCAGCTCGGGATAGCTCGGGATCCGCCCCAGAATGGAGAGGACCTTCTCCCACTCCTCATCGGTCAGCCCGTGCTGGAGGGCGAGCGCTCGGGTCACCTGGGGATCAGCCACGGGAGGACTCCGAAGGGAACAGTGAAACCCGAAAAGCGAAAGAATGGGGATCATAAAGGCCTGCCATGGCCGTTTACTCCTTCAATGCAATGGGTCGGACCCGCTCCTGCTCTCGTCCACGTCCCGCCCGGCCTTCCTGGCTCCAATCCCTTCCCAGCCCCGGCTCCCCTTTACGCGCGCTGAAAAGAGCCCATGACAGAGTGCAGGATCTCCGCTCCGTCCGTGGAGCCGAGGAGAGCTTCGCTGGCCCGTTCGGGGTGGGGCATCATCCCGAGCACGTTGCGCCCCTCGGAGAGGATGCCTGCGATGGCGTCGAGCGAGCCGTTGGGGTTATACGCCGGGTTGAGTTCTCCCGCTGGGTCCACATAACGGAAGGCCACCCTGTCCTCATCTTTGAGGCGGTTTAGGGTCGCCGCGTCGGCGAAGTAGTTCCCGTCTCCGTGGGCGATGGGCATCCGCAGTAACCGCCCCTTCCCAATGCCTGAGGTGAAGGGCGACGCGGTCGTCTCACAGCGCAGGATGACCTCCTGGTGAAGAAAGGTGAGGCTCTGGTTGCGAAGGAGGGCACCCGGCAGCAGGCCCACTTCACACAGCACCTGAAAACCGTTGCAGATGCCGATGACGAGCCCCCCGCGGCGGGCGTGGGCGATGACCGCCTCCATGACGGGAGTCCTCGCCGCCATGGCGCCCGGCCTCAGGTAATCGCCGTAGGAGAATCCCCCCGGAAGCACCACCAGATCAGCACCCTTCAGCTCCCGCTCCTCGTACCAGATCTCCTCGCTCGGAAGGCCCAGAACCCTCGGCGCCCACTCTAGGGCGTCGTGGTCGCAGTTGCTGCCCCAAAACCGGACGACCGCCACCTTCATGGCTCCAGGACCTCCACCCGGTAGTTCTCGATGACGGGGTTGGCGAGCAGCTTCTGGCAGTATTCGCGCAGGCGCCCTTCCGCCTCGCCCGGAGCGATCGGGTCCGTCTCCACGTCGAAGAACTTCCCCTGCCGGACCGACTGGACCTCGCCGAAGCCGAGCGTCCTCAGGGCGTTCATGACGGCCTTGCCCTGCGGGTCCAATACGCCCTCTTTGAGAAACACGTGAATCCGGGCCTTCATGCCGATTCTCCTTCTCTAGCTACCGAGAGGAGACCCCGCGGGGTACACCTCATCAGAACGAGCCGCCATGGTACCAGAGCCCTCGGCAGCGCGTCATCCGCTCGCGCCCTCTCTTCCGCTCGTTTACTCAAACACGCGGTCAAAGATCTCGTCCACGTGGGTGAGGTAGCCGCCTGGGTCGCAGGCCTTGCGCAGCTCCTGCGGGGAGATCCTCTCGAACACTTCGGGCTGGGCCAGCAGGAGATCCAGAAAATCCCCTTCGCCGGACCAACACCGCATGGCCTGCTCCTGCACCACGGCGTAGGCGCGTTCGCGGCTCAGGCCCGAGCGGGTGAGCGCCAGCAGGGCCTGCTGGCTGAAGATGAGGCCGCGGGTCTTGTTCAGGCTCGCCCGCATGGCCTCGGGGTAGACCAGCAGCCCGTCGAGGATGCCTCCGAGGCGGTTCAGCATGTAGTCCAGGAGCGTCGTGGCGTCGGGTAGGATGACCCGTTCGGCGGAGGAGTGGGAAATGTCCCGCTCGTGCCAGAGGACCACGTTCTCGTAGGCCGGAACGAGGTAGGAGCGAAGCAGGCGGGCCAACCCGGTGACGTTCTCGCAGCCCACCGGGTTACGCTTGTGAGGCATGGCGGAGCTGCCTTTCTGACCCTTGGAGAAGGGCTCCTCCACCTCGCGAAGCTCGGTCTTTTGAAGGTGGCGGATCTCCGTGGCGATCTTTTCCAGCGTCGTCCCCGCCAAGGCCAGGGCGGCCATCACTTCGGCGTGCCGGTCTCGCTGGATCACCTGGGTGGAAATGGGATCGGGCTTGAGACCGAGCCTCCGGCAGACTAACTCCTCAAGGGCCGGCGGCAAGTGCGCAAAGGTGCCCACGGCGCCCGACAATTTGCCCACGGCGATGGACTCGCGGGCGGCCCGAAGCCGCTTCCGGTTCCTCCCCATCTCCGCGTACCAGAGGGCAAACTTCAGGCCCAGGGTGGTGGGCTCCGCGTGAATGCCGTGGGTGCGGCCCACCATGACCTGGCCCTTGTAGGCGAAGGCCTGCCGCTTCAGGATCGCGCGGAAATTGTCCACCTCCTCGAGGATCAGGTCGAGCGCGTCGCGCGTGAGAAGCGCGAGGGCCGTGTCCACCACGTCCGAGGAGGTGAGTCCGTAGTGGAAGTACCGCGATAGCTCTCCGATGGAATCGGCCACGGAGGTCGTGAAGGCGATGACGTCGTGTTTGACCTCCTCCTCCACCGCCTCGATGCGCTGGACGTCGAAGCGGGCTCTGCGGACGATGTCCGCCGCGGCCTCCTTGGGGACGATGCCCAGCTCCGCCTGGGCCTGAACCACGGCCAGCTCCACCTTGAGCCAGGTGGCGTAACGGTTCTCGTCCGACCAATGGGCCGCCATCTTAGGCCGTGTGTATCGTGGAATCATCTCAACTCTCCCGTTCTAGTGTTGTGTCCCCGTCCTGTGTTTACAATGGCCTTTTCCCGGGACACAACCCTTCCCAAGGGGCTCCGCCCCTAGGGCGCCCGCCTGCGGCGGGCTGTTACCCCGAAAGAGCGGGGAGGCTTCCTCCCCGCACCCCTCTGTGTGCTGTCTGTCCCCGGCTTCCATTGTGAATCCATCACTGAGACAGCACACTAGGGTTCATCCCCCGTGCCCGCCCTTTCATCGCCCCCCTAGCCTTCCCACGGGGAGGCCGGCTGCAGGTGCCTGGATACCTCAATCCGAACTCCCTTCCCCGCCAGCGCCTCCTGGGCCGCCAGATGCGCCAATGCCGGGACATTGTTCTCCCGCGAGAGGTGCATCAGATAGAGGGCCTGCGTGGAGCCGTTCGACGTCTCCGCCAGGAGCCCGGCCGCCTGTTCGTTGGAGAGGTGGCCCAGGGCGCTGCGAACACGAAGCTTGATGTGCATGGGATAGGGCCCCTCCATCAGCCGGTCCACGTCGTGGTTGAACTCCAGGAGCACGCAGTGGGCCCCCTTCAACTCCCGGCGCACGGCAGGAGTGGGCTGGCCGAGGTCCGTCGCCTGGACCGCCCGCACGCCGCCGGCCTCGAAGGCGAATCCGTAACAGCGCGCGGCGTCGTGAGGAACGGCGAAGGGGGTCACGGCCAGCGGGCCGACCCCGACTGGCCGGCCAGCCTCCAGCGGCTCCACCCCCCAGAAGGAGCAGCCCGCCAGGGCTGGAGACTCCAGGCACTCGGGAGCGATAAAGAGGGGTATCCGGCGGCGCTTCAGGAAGACGGGCAGCCCCTTGATGTGGTCCGTGTGCTCGTGCGTGACGAATACCGCCGAGAGCTCCTCGGGCTCCACTCCCGCAAGCCGGAGCAGCGCCGTAACCACCCGCGCCGAAAGACCGCAGTCGACCAGCACGCGGGTTTCCCCCGCGCTGTAGAGCGTGGCATTCCCGGAAGAGCCGGAGGCGAGTACGTGCACGCGCAGGCTCATGGGCGGGACTCCGCGGGACGGGAGAGGGGGGACGCGAGACGGGAGAGGCGAGACGCGAAACGCGAGACGCGAGACGCGAGACGCGAGACGGGAGACGCAGGAGGGGAGAGGCGAGAGGCGAAACGCGAGACGGGAGACGCGGGGTGGGAGGAAGGCCCGCGGATCCCACACCAGTCGCGGGAGCGCCATACAGATTCCGAATTCCCGCCCGCCCGGCCTCTTGGTGTCTGCGTGTCTTGTTGGTACGTTCTTTCTTTACAGGGCATGGCTTCTGTCCCTCTACCGGCCCGTGTGGCCGAAGCCGCGGGCCCCCCTGCCCGTTTCGGACAAGACCGCCGTCTCCACGGGCTCGGCCGCCGCCACGGGCGCCAACACCATCTGGGCGATCCGCGCCCCGCGCTCCACCACAAAGGGCTCGCTCCCCAAATTGCAGAGGATCACACAGACCTCCCCGCGGTAGTCCGAATCCACCGTTCCGGGAGCGTTCAGCAGGGTGAGCCCGTGCTTCACGGCCAGGCCCGAGCGCGGCCTCACCTGTCCCTCATAGCCCTCCGGGATCTCCCAGACGAAGCCGGTGGGAACGAGGGCGCGCTCTCCGGGTGCGAGGGAAAGGGGCTGGGCCACCGCCGCGCAGAGGTCCAGCCCCGCCGCTCCGGGTGTGGCTCGGGCCGGCAGGGGCAGCCCCTCCCCGTGGGACAGGCGCCTGAGCAGGACGGTGATCATGGCCTTCCCTCCAGGATCGAGAGGGGGGCTCCCTTCACCGCGCTCTCCCGCCCGAGCACGCCGATCAAGGCCCGCTCGGGCCGGAAGACATTCCGGGCGAGTTTGTGGAGGATCTGTGCATCCGTCCGCTCAACTCCGCGGATCATCTCGGTAACGGGCCGCTGGCCGGAGAAGTAGAGCTCGTTCCTGGCCAGCCGTCCCATGCGCGAGGAGGGCGACTCCAGCGAGAGAATGAGGCCGCCCAGGAGGTTCTCTTTGGCCACCGTGAGCTCCTCCTCGCCGACCCCGTCTTTAGCGAGATCGGCCAGCACCGTCAGGGTCTCTCGGAGAGTCCGTGCGGCCTTGTCGTGGCTGGTGGCGGCCTGGATCACGAAGAGCCCCGCATCCATGAAGGACATGTGCTCGGCGGAAATGGAGTAGACCAGTCCTCGCCTTTCGCGGATCTCCGTGAAGAGCCGGGAGGACATGGTTCCCCCCAGGAGGTTGGCCAGCACCATCAAGGCGAACCGGTTCCTGCCCGAAGCCGGCTCCCCCTCGAAGCCGATCACGATCTGGGCCTGCTCCAGGTGGTTGCGCTGGAAGACGGAGACGCCCGGTTTGAACAGGGGCGGCCTCTCCCTCCTGGCGGGCCCCGGCTTGAGTTTGGCCAGCACCGGTGCCGCGTGCCGCCGAAGCTCGGCGAGGGTGGTATCCCCCGTAGCGGTGACCACGAGGTGTTCGGGCCGCATGATGGCGTGGTAGTGCGAGATCACCTGCCGCCGGGTCATGGCCTTCACTGACTCGGCGGTTCCCTGGATGGGCCTTCCCAGCGAGTGGCTCGGGTAGGCTCGCTGAAGGTAGAGATCGGCCACCAGGTCCGAGGGGCTGTCGTTGACCATCTTGATCTCTTCCAGGATCACCCCCCTCTCCCGCTCCATCTCTGTCTCGGGAAAGGTCGGGTGAGCCAGCATGTCGGAGAGAACCTCGAAGGCCTCCGGGAAGTGGCCCTTCTGGACCCGGAAGTAGAAGCCCATGATCTCGCGGGAGGTGAAGGCGTCCAGGACCCCGCCCATGCGGTCGAAGGTCTTGTAGATCTCCTGGTAGGAGCGGGTGGGGGTTCCCTTGAACACGAGGTGTTCGATGAAGTGGTTCACCCCGTTGGCCGAAGCGGGCTCCTGGCGAGAGCCCCGTTTGACCCACACGCCGGCGGTGACGGAGGGGAAGTGGCCCATCCGCTCCACCACCAGGGTCAGGCCGTTGGGCAAAACCTCCCGTTCGATCTTAGCACCATCGCGCATACCACCTCCTTCTACGCCGAGGATAGCACGCACACTCCCGGCCCTCCAAGGAGGGGAGGGAAGGCGGATTGGGGATTCAGGCCCCAATCCCGCGATGAAACCGGAACGGAGCCCCCCAATGTTGATGAACACGTGGTTTAGCTTCAATGCTCTTTCACCTGATAGGGGATTGGGGGCCTTTGAGCCCAAGGCGAAAAAGGCGTCCAAGGGTGGGGGTCCCTTCGTCTGGCTTTGCCAGCGGAGGGGGAGGGAATGGCCCTCCCTCTTAATCAATAAAATCTTTTCTTTGGGCGTGGCACAACCGTCGCCGAAGGCACCCCGCTTGCATCGCGGAATTTGGGTCAGGCCCCAATCCCGCGATGAAACCGGAACGGAGCCCCCAAATGTTGATGAACACGTGGTTTAACTCCAATGCCCTTTCACCTGATAAGGGATTGGGGGCATTCGAGCCGGAGGCGAAGAATG
>Ga0078972_1003875_pt1 | contig 43219 bp, 45 predicted proteins | sample YelNatPaOPGAMG01_FD_67568 | JGI IMG/M metagenome (GOLD analysis project Ga0078972, IMG submission 67568) | Hot spring thermophilic microbial communities from Obsidian Pool, Yellowstone National Park, USA - OP-RAMG-01 (SPADES assembly) (version 2) | ecosystem: Environmental > Aquatic > Thermal...
GTGTTGCCGAAGGCTTCTTACGGTTGTGGGTTTCCAGAACCTTTTTGAGGGCTTCTGCTGTGAATAGTAAGTCGCCATAGACTAGCAGAAAGTCTCCATCAACATATGGCTCGGCAACACCAGCAGCGTTCCCAGTCCCAAGAACGCCTTTTTGATAGGCGTATTCAATTTTTAGCCCCAGTTTTTCTCCAGAACCAAAATATTCGCGGATGGCTTCAGCCATATAATGCACAACTATTACGATTTCGCTTATTCCACAAGCCTTAATGGCGTTTAAACAGTGCTCAAGGATGGGTTTTCCGCCAATGCTGATTAGGTGTTTTGGACGGGTTAAAGTGATGGGCTGAAGCCTCACGCCTTCGCCGGCGGCTAAAACAACAGCCTTCACTTTTCCAAATCCTCCAAGGCCCTTTTAACAGCGGCTAAAGCCCTATCCATTATTGCCTTAGCAGTCTTTAAAGATTCACCCTCCACAGTCAGCCGTATAAGTGGTTCTGTGCCAGAAGCCCTAACCAAAACCCAACCATCCATAAGGGACAAGCGGACACCATCAACAGTTGAAATCTGCTTGTAATCGAGAAATGCCCTTTTCAGCAAATCCTCAGCCCTTTTAACAGCCAAATGCTTAACCTCGTTCCTACAGTGGATGTTCTTTCTAACAATTGGGTATGACGGAGCATCAGCAACAAATTCTGAAAGGCTTTTACCTTCATCCTCTAATGCCCGCAAAAGAAGCACCGAGGAAAGAATTCCGTCCGGACAATAGTGATGTTTTGGGTGTATCCATGCACCACAAGGTTCTCCGCCAAAAACCGACCCAAACTTTTTCACAGCCTCGGCAACGTAAACATCCCCAACCCTTGTTCGGACAACTTTCCCGCCCAAAGGCTCAACCATTTTCTCAAGGCACATGGAAGCCTCAACATTTGTAACAACAGTCCCACCACCGCTCCTCTTTAGAACGTGAGCTGCATACGCCGCCAAAACCCTATCAAAATCCACGAAAGCGCCCTTCTCATCTATGAAGGCAGCTCTATCCCCATCCCCATCATAGGCAACTCCAACATCAGCCTGAAGCCCCCTAACAATTTTTGACAAGGGCTTCAAGGATTCAGCATTTGGCTCTGGGCTCCTACATGGGAAGAAACCGTCAGGTTGGCTATTTACAGCCTTAACCTCGCACCCCAATTTTTTGAAGATTTTTGGTGCAATATGGCTTGTGGCTCCACAGCCAGGGTCAACCACAATCCGCCACTTCTTGCCAAGCGTTATGTTTTTTAACACCATGTCCACGTAAAGTTGGCTTTCGTCGCCATACTCAACTGTGCCTAGGTTCTGCCAATCAGCCAGCCTAAAATCCCCGCCGTCAATAATTTTTTCAAGTTTCCCTTGACGCTCTTCATCATACGCCATGCCATCCATGTCGAAGATTTTTATCCCATTATATTGGGGAGGATTATGAGATGCGGTAACCATCAAACCACCATTAGCCCTAAGCTTCACGGTCAAATAAGCCAGAACGGGAGTGGGCAAGACACCAAAACAATAAGTGGCTATTCCACAAGCCATTAAACCGGAAACCAAAGCATTTTCAAGCATTAAACCAGAAGCCCTCGTGTCCCTCGCCACAAGAACCTTACCAGTTCTGATGAAAGTTCCCAAAGCCATCCCAACCCTAACAGCCAAGCTGGGGGTTAAATCTGCATTAACCAAACCCCTTAAGCCAGAAGTGCCAAACAGCCCCATAAAACACACCTAACATGAGCGTTTAAACTTCTAACCATAATTGACCAGAGCAACTATAAAAGTTTAACAAAGCTTAGAAGTGGGCCGGACCGGATTTGAACCGGTGACCTTCGCCGCGTGAGGGCGACGTCCCTTGGCCTCAAACATTTTCGCTTATCATTGTTAGCCAGCTAGACTACCGGCCCAAAATTCACAATGCCCCATCTAATCCATAAATCTTTCTAAACCTTAAAAAGCGAATAGGGAGGAGATTAAACAGTTTTATCTTTTTCGCTGCTATCCTATTGTCCTTCCTGAATAACTATGCTTTTAAGCTCTTTAACCCATGGAATTGAAACGGCATCCTCCTGAAACCAATCAACAAGCTGTTTCTTAATAACACTGTCCTTTTCTTCAGCCGCCTCATCCACCAACTCTGCAACTATAACAACTAATTTACGCTTCATCCCCTTTTAACACCCTTTTACCCTAATAGCCAAAGAGCCTTATGCTTTTAAGGGATGCTCCTCCTTCCGATGTATAATTAGTTAGGATTCAGAATCAAACTTTAACACTTTCAAAGAAAAAGTAAGGTTTTTGCTTGTTAGAAAACACATCTTTTGTAGCAATATTCGTGATTACGGAATATTTGTTAAAGAATATACCATCTAATATAGGCTTGATAACGATGACGAAGGGGAGAAGGCTAACAGCAACTATTAATCTAACAATTATTCTCTTATGCCTCATATTCATGCCCATATACATGAAACCGGCTTTTCCTAATGGTGTTGGCGGCAGCATAGACCTTTTCACCCAAAAGGAGCCTTTTAGCGGAAGAGGCCCAAACATGCCGAGTGATGCATTTGGCCCAAGTGACATCGTTATTTTATATGCATTAGTGGAGTATAATAGGTATCCCCAGCAAAATCTAATGGTAACCTTCTACATTAGAGGCCCTGATAATTCATCCTTTAGCCATACTGCCGTAACAAATGCATGTGGCATAGCATCAATAAGTTTCGTAATACCACAAAAGTGTCCCCCTCACGAAAATGAGACTTTTGGGGAATGGTTCTCAATGGCAAGCGTCGTCATAGGCGATAATACTTTCCAAGATACTTTGATTTTTAAAGTAGGTTGGATTGTTGAACTTATTTCGGTAAAAACGATAGGTAACAATCTTACTTATCGAATTAATTTTGGCATAACAGGTGATGTTGGGCTTGAAATTGCCCTCAAAAATATTGCCATGACCTATAAAAATGCCACCCTTGGGATAGTTGTGCAAGATGAGTTAGATGTTCCCGTAAGCTCACTTGAAAGTGTAGATTTTGAAGTTCCTCCCAACGAAAAAACAGTCTTCTTATATTGTAAACTGAATATTCCGAAATGGGCTCACGTTGGAAAAGCTAAGGTTTTTGTTTCTGCGTTCACTGCATTGCCAAGCCAGAACGGAGTGCCATACTGCCCCAGCATTTCGAGCGAGTTTTACATCACCATTTCTGAACCTTTGAAATTAGCATTTCATGATGTAGCAATCGTAAAAGTTGTTTCGTCAGCAACTTCTGTAAAAGTGGGGGAGCTAGTATACATAGACGTAAAAGTTAGGAATGAAGGAACGGAAATTGAGAGCTTTAATGTTAATGTGCAAGTAAATGATCAGATTGTCGGCATATCATATATTTTAAACCTTGCACCCTATTCGTCAAAAACTTTGACTTTCATGTTTAACACTTCATCCGTGGGTGTTGGAAAATATACAATAATAGCTAATATTCCCCAGCTGAGTAACGAGGCTGACGTCACCGACAACCTTTTCATTGATGGAGTAATAGAGGTCAGGAAACCGATAGAACAGTTTTTAATAACTTTTGATTACGAGGGACTTTATGTGGATGCCTATGGAACTGTTCTGGTGGTTAATGGTTCAATAAAGACAGTTAATGACCTGCCATATAGTATTTGGGTTAAAGAAGGAAGCGTTATAACATATTCTTACGAGGCAATTGTCTCAAGCACCATTTCTGGCAAACGCTTTAGACTTTACAATATAACTGGACCATCTTCGCCAATAATCGTGACAAGCAATATGACTATTATTGGGGTTTACTTCACCCAATATTATTTAAGTGTCTCATCACCTTACGGTTCACCAACCCCAACAAGCGAATGGTTTGATGCTGGAACAACCATAACAGCATCTGTCATCTCTCCATGGCAAGGTCCTCCAGGCACGCGCTATGTATGCACGGGTTGGGTGGGAAGCGGTAGCGTACCGCCTTTTGGAACAAACCATACGCTAACCTTTACAATAGACCAACCATCCACAATCACTTGGAACTGGAAAACTCAGCACTATTTATTTGTGCAAACTTCTCCGCCGGGTATAGCGACAATTCCCGGGGAAGGCTGGTATGATGAGGGAACAGCGGTTTCCATAACAGCTCTTGACACGATTCTGGCTTCAGAGGGCGTGCGTTACAAGTTCAGCCACTGGAATGTTGATGGCATATCATGGACTGGCAGCCTGATCGTCTTAATCATGAATAAAAGTTACGTAGCAACAGCTCACTATACCCTTCAGTACTTTTTATCCGTAAAAACTTCTCCTGCCGATATTGCTGTTATCCCCGGAGAAGGCTGGTATGATGCTTATGTTAATGTTTCTTTGTCTGCCCCGCATGTGCGTGGTTATGATTTTAGCCATTGGGATGTTGATGGTGTTTCTAGGCCTGCTGGTGTTTATCAGATTTTTGTTTTTATGGATGGGCCGCATAGGGCTACGGCCCATTATAGTGGGCGGGGTTTTGAGTGGCTTTATCTGGTTTTGTTGGTGATTTTGATTTTGCTGATTATTTTGTTGGGTGTTTTGGCTTATCGCAGAATTAAGCGAAGGAAGAGGGCTGGTGAGGAGGCCTTCTATAGGGGTTGGACTGCCTGGTATTATGGTTACAATTTGAGGAGTGAAAAGCCTCGGCTTTAGGCGGGTAAAATTTTGGGGTGGTGATTGAGGCCTTCTCCCCTTCTCCCTTCTGGCTGGTTTATTTTTACTTTGACTTTTTATAAATGGCTTACTGTTGTTGCTGGCATATATCTCCTTTTAAAATATGATTGTTTGAGGGTTTATTTCATACATGGAAGCTTGGCTTTTAAGCTTTTAGCGCTTCTCCTTTAATTGGGAGAAATTGGGGATGTTTGAGGAGATGGCTTCAGAAGCGGTTAAAATGTTGCTTTTCATCTTCTGGACCACGCTGGCTTTCGCCATAATTTGGGGTGCCCTCTGGCTTAGGGTTTGTAAAAAGTCCAAGTGGCATGGCTGAACCACGAAACATATAAATCAGTTTTATTCCACTAGAATTTATTTGGCGGGCGGTAGCTCAGCTTGGTAGAGCTTCCGAGTCTGCTGGCGGCGACTAGCAGGCGGAGATGCTGTAGACGTCCACCATAGGCGGCGTTTGCCGTTCTGGTGGGCGTCACCCAGCCTACCAAGCGTACATGCGTGGGTGCAGAAACCGGAGTGTCGCAGGTTCAAATCCTGCCCGCCCGACCACCACTTTATGAAAATTTATGGTTTCCACCCTTTTCTGAGCTGTTTTGTTGGGTTTTGGCCTTAAACTTTGTCTAAGTCGCAGAATGATTCGTTTGAGATTATTAGGTCTCGGAACAGTGGATTCTGAGATGGTGCAGGGAGAAATTTTCTATATTCTTTATCTTTAACTTCTGTTAACGATAGCTAAGAGAAACGTTAAGTATTAGAATCTGATTCCGTATGAAACTGTATTTTTATATGCTGTGATCTGGAAAACCGATTTTATGTAAAGGGTGTTAAAAATGTTAAGGTTGCGATTTTTAGGCATAATTTGCATGGCACTATTGGCAATAGCGCTTGCATTAACGATGTCGCCCCTACTTTTACGTTCCTATGCATCCGCGCCAACATGGCCTTCTTTATGGATTGAAATCGACTGGGATAAGAATGAAAATGGACCGCAGGATGACTGGCGAGACGTGGAATACGCATACTACAATTTCGACAGCAACTACCTGTACTTGAGGCTTAAATGTTACGCTGCTCCAGGTAGTGAATGGCCTAGTGGGAATGCCCGTTACAAGTGGTTCATAGACCTTGATAATAATCTCGATATTAGCGGTGGAAACGTCATAGAGGCAGAATACTTGCTTTTCGTTGAGGACACAGACGACAACGGATCTGGAGAACTATACTTGTTACGTGACAATAACAATAACGGAGATTTTGAAGAGTATGAGCCTTGGCCGCCTTCTAACTATGCCATATATAAAATCACAGATGTTAATGAAGGAACGTTTAGGATAACAGGGAATTTCATTGACATGTATATCAGTTGGAGCAAGCTTGGAAATCCATCATCTTATGGGCTGTACTGGGTTACGGATCAAGAGAATCCGAATCTTAATCAGGCTCCAACAACTGATAGCAGAGACGAAGAAATAGCCATAAGAGTCCATGATGTTGCAGCAATAAGCCAGACAGTTAATGCTACAAACGTAATTCAAGGAGCGATTTTAGAAATAAAAGTGACTGTGATTAATTTAGGCATGCAAAATGAAACCTTTGATGTGACATGCTACTTCTACCCAACAATTATTGGGACGAAACGTGTAACAAACCTTGAAGCAGGCAAAAATGTAACATTAACCTTCCACTGGAACACGCTGCTCGTTGAGCCTGGAACTTATTCTATTAGGGCTTTAGCTGACTCAGCTGGAGAGATATTGGAGATAAACGAAACCAATAACTGGTGCACATGCCCGGCTACTGTGACTGTTAATTCTGCTCCAAAACATGATGTGGCTGCAGTAAGCCAGGTTGCTGATGTAACACGTGTGCAGCAAGGTGGAATAGTTCAGATAAATGTGACTGTGGAGAACCGAGGTGATTTCGACGAAACCTTCAATGTGACATGCTTCTACGACGGCAGAACGCCCATTGAGGTTGAACGAATAACTCTCTCCAGCGGTCAAAAAATGAATGTGACGTTTAATTGGGACACCACCGGAGTTGCCCCCGAAACCTATTTTATAACGGCTATGGCTGACTCAGGCCATGAGATAGTGGAGTCAGATGAGACGAACAATAATTGCACAATCCTATTGCCCGTCACAGTATACACTACAGAAAATGATGTGCTGTCTGTTGATAAGATTCTGATCCGTGCAGTTGAAGGACCTGATCCTGCAATCGTTAACCAAACAACCAAATATGAGATTATGATAACAGTGGCTAATGTTGGAAACGGCAGAATAACAGATGTTTACGTTAATGACACAATATATTCAGGAGTCACATATGTGGAGATTGGAACGCCGAGCTAAGGAACCGCAACTTACAACAGTACAGAATCCAAAATTATCTGGGACGTTGGAGACCTAAACCCCCTTGAAAATGCAACATTAAAGTTCAATGTGACCTTAACGCCCAATACGCCAGACATTTTCATTTTGAATCAGGGAACTGATTTATTCGCCAAGGGCACAAATTCCATGGGAGGCGAAGTTACTGATTACGGTGATCTCGATGTTGTTGTGGAGGCTTACACTCGCGACATAAAAGCCGTAAGTCAAACTCCATGTAAGACCGTGGTGGTCCAGGGAGAAGTTGTAGGTATAAATGTTGAAGTTGCAAATCTCGGCAACTACTACAATGAAACCTATAGTGTGAGACTTTTCTATAACGGTAGCATAATAGACACTTTAAGGGTGTTCAACCAGAAGCCAGGCAACACTACAACCCTAAGGTTTGCATGGAACACCAGCGGCGTGCTCCCTGGAACCTACATTATAAAAGCGATGGCGGATGTCAACGATGAGATTTCTGAAAGCAACGAGGAGAATAACAATTGTACATCCGCCACGTACATCAAAGTTGTTATTCACGACATAGCGGTTACAAGTCAAGTTCCATCCCCAACAATAGTGGTTCAAGGCGAACTTGTAACCATAAAGGTGACAGTAAAAAACGAGGGAACCGAGACTGAAAATTTCACGGTAAGATGCTATTACTATGGTGAGGTCGAATGCTGCGCAGGCCAAGAAGTCATACAACTGGCTCCAGGGGAGACTAAAATATTAACCTTCACATGGAACACAACGGGCATCCCGCCAGGAACCTACTATATAGAAGCCCGTGCACCGCCCGTTGCCGGCGAACTGGACACAAACGATAATGCATGTAAAAGCACAGCAACCGTTACTATTAAGCGGGTACCCGTAGGCGGAGAAATAGTCGATACAGATGAGGAAATAAATGGCTATTTAAAACCAATTATCATTGTGGGTGCTATGCTAACTGCACTGGCAATATTGGGGCTAGCCGTTACAATTAAAACTTCAAAGGACCAAAAGCGAAGATAAAGTTGCTGCTTAGACTGCTTAATCGCCTCAGCGACACATACTTCACTAACTCTCAATTTTGAGGCTTAAGTCAGCAATCCGCCCATTATTTTACGCGTTTGGATTAGCCAAGTAAACTAGCCTTGATTTCCATTTAGGATCCGGACTGATTCTTTGAACAGCCTCTTTATAGCTTAAACCCTCATCATAAACAGCCCTAAGCAACTCAAAAGTCACCTCGTCTGTATAGTCTGGATCCACAAAGCCGTCCCAAGCAATTATCGCTTTAACTCCTCTTTCAAACAATCTGTTTATTGCGTGATCCGAATTCGTCCCATTACAACCCATCAATATTATGGTTGAGCCCCTTAATCCACCATCATTTAAACAGCCCAGTAAATCAGCTCTAAGCGCAAAGTAATGTTCACCATCAAATGTGACACCCTCTCTGACAGCGCCAGTTATACGCACATACTGGTCAAACCTAGCTTCATATGCGGTCTCGTTAAATCTCTCAGCGCTGAAAAAATATAGGAAACCATACTTGGAGTCTACTGCACTATGAAGTCTCAGAATCAATAGCCCATAACCGCCAATTCTCATAAGCCGATCTATAGTCACATCTTCTCCTTCATAAACATCAACGCTCATTTTTGCTTTCTCCAATGTTTCCTTAACACCATGTATGAATGAGAAGTTAGGCTTGCTGAGACCAATACCGTCAATAATGGCAGCCCTTGATGTCTCTACAATATCGCCACTCGAAGAGCTCGGACTCTGAAGGCTAGGATGATTCTGCATAATCAAAAAATAAGCTAAAGAGACAACCAAAACTGTCGAGGCAAACACTGCAAAAACATGCATCAAATTATGCCGTTTTCGCGATTTATGCCTTTTAGCCATCACAAAGGTTCACAAAAAATTTGTTATTCACTAAACATATTTTTGATTTTAGTCGGTTTAAGAAGTAGAAAATTGAAATATCCATCTTTAGGATCGCGTTTAGGCTTGTGGCATTATTATCATGGGTTTGTTAAAAAGTGCAGGGGGTGGGATTTGAACCCACGAACCCCTACGGGACAGGCTCCTGAAGCCTGCGCCTTTGACCAGGCTCGGCAACCCCTGCCCGCTATTAAAGGCTTTTCATGAAAAGGTTTAAGAGTTACTGTTCCGATTATGGGTTTCGGAGGAGTTTGCCTAAATGCCGACGCATGGTTCGCTTTCAAAGGCTGGAAAGGTGCGTTCCCAGACGCCTAAAGTTCAGCCTCTTGATAAGAGGAGGCCTGCGCCTAGGTTTAGGAATAGGCGCAACTACGAGAAGCGTATTATGCTTCAGCGGAAGCCTGGACAGAACTGGGTTTAGCCTTTTAGCCGTTTAAGCGTTTAAACCTTTTATCCTCTTTCCGGCTTAGTTTTAGGTCATGCAGTGCGCAGACCTTGTCATTCTGAATGCCAATGTTGTCACTTTGAATGCCGGGAAGCCTAGGGCCGAAGCCTTAGCAATCCGTGACTGTAGGATAGTGGCTGTTGGCTCTGAGGCTGAAATCCGCAAATACATTGGCAGCGAAACGAAGGTTTTGGATGTAAATGGCAAAACTGTTGTTCCGGGTTTTGTGGATTGCCATGTGCACATGACTGGTTTTGGGCAGCACTTGCAGACTTTGGATTTGCGGAATGTTGGCTCAATAGAGGAGATGAAAGGGAAAATCCGCGAGTATGTGGAGCGGCATCCCGAAAAAATTTGGATTCTCGGCGGAAGATGGGACCATGAACGTTTCAGTGAAAAGCGGCTTCCTACGCGTTGGGATTTAGATGAGGCTGTGCGGGATAAGCCCGTCTTCATCATTAGGGTTTGTGGACACATCGGAGTTGCGAACACTAAAGCCTTGGAGTTGGCTAGGATAGGGAGAGAAACCGTTGTGAAGGGCGGCGCGATAGACAAGGATGCTGCCAGCGGCGAGCCTAACGGGGTTTTGAGGGAAAACGCCCTAAACCTTGTTTGGCGGGTTGTTCCAAAGCCAAGCTTGGCGGAACTTGAGGAGGCTTGTCTGCAGGCTTGCCGTAAGGCTGTTGAGAACGGCTTGACTGGAGTGCACTGGATTGTTGACTCGGCGGATGAGATTCGCGCCATTCAGAAACTTTACAGTGAGGGAAAACTGCCACTACGAATTTACTTGGGAATTCCGGTTAAGCTTCTAGACGAACTTGTTGGGCTTGGTTTGGTTACTGGTTTTGGAAACGATATGGTTCGCCTTAGATTTGTCAAGATTTTGGCTGACGGCTCACTCGGAGCACGAACGGCAGCCTTAAAACAGCCCTACACGGACAAGCCTGAAACAAGTGGCATGCTAATTTATTCTCAGCGCAAGCTCAACAGGCTTGTTTTGAAGGCTCATAGGGCTGGTTGGCAGTTGGCTGTCCACGCCATAGGCGACAGAGCCATAGAATCCGTCTTGAAGGCTTTTTCCAAAGCCTTGAAAAGGTTTCCGCGTGAAGGCCATAGGCATAGAGTTGAGCACTGTTCAGTGCTTAATCCGAGGCTTATTAGGCGCATGAAAAGGCTTGGATTAATCGCTTCTGTTCAGCCCCATTTCATTGTTTCTGATTTTTGGGTTGTGGACCGCGTTGGCACTGAAAGAGCCCGATGGGTTTACCCTTTCAAGACGCTGTTAAAGTCTGGTGTGGTAGTGGCTTCCGGCTCAGATTGCCCCGTTGAGCCCATAAGCCCGATTCTTGGAGTTTGGGCTGCTGTTGCAAGGAAAAGTTTTGTTGAGGAAAGCCTAACTGTTGAGGAGGCCCTTAAAACCTATACTTTGAATGCTGCCTATGCCTCCTTCAGTGAGAAGGAAACTGGCACAATTGAGCCTGGAAAGCGGGCAGACCTAACGGTGCTTTCTGAAGACATATTTAAAGTCCCGCCGAACAAGATTAGGGATGTTAGGGTTGAGATGACCATTGTCGGCGGAAAGGTTGTTTATGAAAGGAAAGAGGAAAAGCCTTAATCCTTAAACCTTTAAATTTTGAAAGGTTTATTCATACCGCCAATAACTGGTTTAGTGGCTGGCTGGCATGACTAAAGGTGAGAGCGTTCGGGAAAGGCTTACGCGGGAGGTTAAGGAGCTCGTCCTAAAGTCTAGTGCAAGCCTTGTTGGTGTTGTTTCCGCAGAGGTTTATGATTCTCTGCCAAAGGTTTTGGTGACCTGGAAGGTTCAGGAATATTCAAAGAGGGCGTTTGAGGTTTTGCCCGAAGCCAAGTCCATAGTTGTTTTTGGCTATCATGTTTGGGATGACATGCTTGAACTTGCCATTAGAAAGGGTGATGGTTGGGTTTATCCTGGATATTTCCCCTTGAACGTGGTGGTTCAAACGGTTAGGAGCCATCTTGAGGGGATGGGCTTCAAAACAGCTTCGGCTGAGGGCTTGTCCTATAAGCGTTTAGCCCAACTTGCCGGTTTTGGATGTTATGGAAAAAATACGCTAATAATTAATCCTGTTTTTGGTCCGTGGATTCGTTTTGCCGCGGTTTTAACGGATGCTGAGCTTTTGACTGATGAGCCCTTTGAAAGGGACCTTTGTGTTGGCTGCGAAGAATGCGTTAGGGCTTGTCCTGTTGGAGCTTTGTCTCCCTATAAAATTGATGTTGGCAAATGTCTTGTGGGTTTGCGTCTCTTAAATAGGGGTGGAGCTGAGGCTGATGAGAGGTTTAGGCTTTATGAGCCTTCCTTCACTGAGAATGCCCATTTGATGTGTATGGAATGCCAGAAAGCTTGCAGGTATGGTAGAAACTCCCATAGTTCTCTTTTCAAACGTTTACAGTTTTAGAGTGTTTATGTTTATCTACAAGTCACGCTAGAGTGTATTTTGGTTGAATCTGGCTTATGTCGGAAGGGGCTGTTAGGGAAATTATAGAGGCTTTGATGCTTATTCCTTCACCTAGCCCAGAGGATGTAAACCGCGTTAAAATGCGTGTTGCCGCCAAGCATCGCCTTGGAAGGATTCCTTCAAACCCTGAAATAATTGCGGCTTTGAAAACTTCTGAGGAGAGGGCTAAGCTTCTTGCTGTTTTGCGGAGGAAAGCCACTAGGACTATTTCTGGTGTGACTGTTGTGGCTGTTATGACCCAGCCCTATCCATGTCCCCAGCCCGAGCCCTGCGCTTACTGTCCTGGCGGTCCTCCTTTTGGTGTGCCTCAAAGCTATACTGGTTTTGAGCCCGCCGCAATGCGGGGTTTGCAGAACGCCTTTGACCCTTATTTGCAGGTTAGGAGCCGCATTGGGCAGTTGGAGGCTATTGGGCATAGGGTGGATAAGGTTGAACTCATAATTATGGGTGGGACTTTTCCAGCCACGCCAGAGGCGTACCAAACATGGTTTGTTAAGCGTTGCCTAGACGCCATATGCGGTGTGGATTCCCAAAATCTTGAAGAGGCTAAGAGGTTGGCGGAAACAAGCCGCATAAGGAATGTTGGGATTACTGTTGAAACGCGTCCAGACTGGGCTAAGGAAAGCCACGTGGACAAAATGCTGGATATGGGCGTTACACGCGTCGAGCTGGGCGTCCAAAACCCAGACGATGAGATTTACAGGCTTGTTGGCAGGCGACACACGGTTCAAGATGTGATTGAGGCTACGCGGATACTGAAGGATGCTGGATTAAAAATTGTTTATCATATGATGCCCGGCTTGCCCGGCTCAAGCATGGAGAAGGATTTGGCTGTTTTCCGCGAGATTTTCTCTAATTCCGCCTATAAGCCAGACATGATTAAGATTTACCCCTGCCTGGTTTTGAAGGGCACTAAAGCCTATGAGTGGTTTTTGCGGGGCGAGTACAAGCCCTACACGACCGAAGAGGCGGCTAGGCTTATTGTTGAAGTTAAGAAGATGGTTCCGCCTTGGGTTCGGATAATGCGGGTTCAAAGGGATATTCCAGCTCCGCTCATAGTGGCTGGCGTCAAAATGAGCAATCTCCGTCAGCTTGTCCAACAAAAACTGAAGGAGCAGGGGTTGAGGTGCAGGTGCATAAGGTGCCGGGAGGTTGGACATCGCTTGTTGGCGGACGGCGTTAAACCAGACCCGGAAAAGGTTAGGATTTTGACAACGCGTTATGAGGCTTCTGAAGGCGAGGAAATCTTCATTTCAGCAGAAGACACGGAAAACGATGTTTTGATAGGCTATTTACGCTTGCGTATTCCATCCGAGAAAGCGCATAGACCAGAAATTAAGGCGGAGCCTTGCAGCATAATCCGCGAATTACACGTTTATGGACCAGTCGTGCCAGTTGGCAAACGCTTGCCAAAGGCTTGGCAACACAAGGGTTATGGCGCTATTCTACTAGGCGAGGCGGAGCGCATAACACGCCAAGAATACGGTTTCCGAAAGATACTTGTTATAAGTGCGTTGGGCACAAAACAATACTATAAAAAGTTTGGATACACATACGAAGGACCATACATGTCAAAAATATTGGAGAATTGAATATGAGACAAAACGAGGCGCTTTCTGGATATAGGGGGCTAGCCCTTAAAACCCTCCAGAACATTAACGCAGAAATTAGTGATTTGATTCGTATTACTAAGGGCGGTCAAGTCTATGAGGGTGTTTTGATTCCTCGTTCTGAGTATGGCGATGACAAGCACATTGTGATTAAGCTGCGAAGCGGCTACAACATTGGCGTTCGCCTAACCCCAGACGCTAGAGTGGAAAAGGTTGGAAGGGGCGAGAAGCCAGCCTTTGTTGCTCCTCCCCCGCCAGAGCAGAATCCAGCCTTGCCAAAAGTTTCCATTATAAGTACTGGTGGCACTATTGCCAGCCGTGTGGATTATCGCACTGGGGCTGTTCGTCCAGCCTTGTCGGCAAGCGACTTGTACAGCGTAGTTCCAGAATTAGCCAACATAGCCCGCATAGACGCGCAGATTCTCTTCAGCCTTTACAGCGAAAACATTACGCCAGCCCACTGGACGGAGATGGCGAAAACTGTGGCTGAGAAAATCGCGGAGGGTGTGGACGGCGTAGTAATAGCCCACGGAACAGACACCATGGGTTATTCGGCTGCAGCCCTAAGCTTCGCTTTGCAAAACCTCCCAGTTCCAGTCATTTTTGTCGGCTCGCAGCGTTCAGCAGACCGCCCAAGCTCAGATGCAGCCACAAACTTGACGGGCGCTGTTTTAGCCGCTGCCAAAGCCCCCTTTGCAGAAGTGGCAGTAGCCATGCACCAAACAATTTCGGACACAGCCATAGTGCTCCACCGCGGAACAAAAGTCCGCAAATGCCACACAAGCAGACGCGACGCCTTCAAAACAGTAAACGCCCAGCCCCTCGCCAAGATAGAAGAAAACCGTGTGGTTATGCTTACGGAAGACTATCAGAGGCGAGACCCAACGCGGAAGCCCATTGTCAAGGCAAACTTCAGCGAAAAAGTAGCCCTAATCAAATTTTACCCGGGCATGAACCCCGCAGTAATAGACTGGTATGTGGATAACGACTACAAAGCCATAGTTCTGGAAGGCACAGGCTTAGGACACGTTTCAAGCCGCCTCTTCCAACCCATAAAGCGTGCAGTGGACAAGGGCGTTTTGGTGGCTATGGCTTCCCAGTGCATATGGGGAAGGGTAAACATGAACGTCTACGACACTGGAAGGGACTTGCTGGCATTGGGCGTGATTCCGCTGGAGGATATGCTGGCGGAAACAGCCACCGTCAAACTCATGTGGATATTTGGACAAACCAGCAACCCAGAAGAAGCTAAACAACTTCTTAAGGCGAATATTGCTGGCGAGTTTTCCCAACGAACAGTATACGAGGAGGAAGCCAAACAGTGACAAATCAGATAGACTATACACAAATAGGCTTGAAGGTTGGGCTGGAAGTCCACCAGCAACTAGAAACTCAGACAAAACTCTTCTGCGCATGCAAACCAGAACTTTTCAAAGAAGAGCCAGAAATCACCTTCCTAAGGCGTTTGAGACCAACCCAAAGCGAGCTCGGCCAAATAGACCCAGCAGCCTACTTCGAATTCCAAAAGGGCGTAAAAATCTTGTATGAAGCGGATAGGCAAACCGCTTGTCTAGTGGAAATGGATGAGGAGCCACCCCACCCGCTGAACATGGAGGCTGTGGAAATAGCCCTAACGGTGGCTTTGATGATGAACGCCACCCCGGTGGACGAAATTCACGTAATGCGCAAAACCGTCATAGATGGCTCCAACACAACAGGCTTTCAGCGCACATGCGTCATAGCCTTAAACGGCACAATAAAAGTTGGCGAAAAAACAGTCCCAATACAGCACATAAGCCTAGAAGAAGACGCAGCTAGAAAAACAGGCGAAGAAGGCACGGTTATACGCTACCGCATAGACAGACTGGGCATACCACTAATTGAAATAGCCACGGCGCCAGTTATAAACACGCCCAAGGAAGCCGGCGAAGTAGCCCTAGCCATAGGCAAAACTCTCCGAGCCACAGGACGCGTAAAACGGGGACTTGGCACAATACGCCAAGACCTAAACGTTTCCATAAATGGCGGAGCCCTAACAGAGATAAAAGGCGTCCAAGAACTCGAACTCATCCCACTGGTTGTAGAATACGAAGTGCAAAGGCAACTAAACCTAATGAAGATAAGCGAAGAACTAAGACAAGCTGGAGTCACATCGGGAAATCTGAAAGAAGAATTTTTTGATGTTACAGAGGTTTTCCGTCGAACAGCATGCAAAGTCATACGCAAAGCCCTAGAAAAGGGACACGTGGTTTTAGCTGTTAAATTGCCAAATTTTGGAGGCTTTTTGAAGCGTGAACTCATGCCGGGCATACGCCTAGGAACAGAAATGGCTGACCGGGCAAGGTTCTGGGGACGCGTAGGCGGAATATTCCACACAGATGAGCTTCCAGCCTATGGCATAACAGCCCAAGAAGTTGAAGCCTTGAGAAAAGCTGTGGGCGCCCAAGAAAAAGACGCAGTGGTCTTCGTGGCAGACGCGAGGGAAAATGCAGAAGACGCTTTGAGGGCTGTTATTGAAAGAGCCCGAGAAGCCATAAAAGGTGTTCCAGAAGAAACAAGAGCCGCAAACCCAGATGGAACAACCCGCTATATGCGTCCAAGACCCGGAGCAGCCCGCATGTACCCTGAAACAGACATACCGCCAATACAGGTGACAGAAGAGCTCATAAACAGAATCCGTCAACGCCTACCAGAACTCCCAGAACAGCGACTTGAGAGGCTGATGCGCGAATACTCCTTAAACCAGAAGCTTGCCAAACAGATCATGGAATCGGAGTGCACGGAACTCTTCGAAACCATAGCCAAAGAAAGCAAGGTTACACCAACAACAATTGCCGTTTTCCTAACAGAAACCATGAAAGCCCTAAAAAGAGACGGCATACCCGTCGAAAAAGTTTCAGAAACAAAAATAAGGGAGGTTTTTAAGGCTTTGGGAGCTGGAGAAATCACGAAAGAAGCCCTTCCAGACATTGTGGCTTGGCTATCAAAGAATGAGGACAAAACTGTTATGGAGGCGGTTGAAAGCCTAGGGCTGAAGACGCTGACGAAAGAGGAGTTGGAAAAAATTATAGATGGCATAATAGCCAAAAACAAGGATTTAATCGAGAAGAGTGGGGCAAAAGCCTTCGGCACAGTCATGGGGCTGGTTATGAAGGAGGTTAGGGGGAGGGCAAACGCCGAAACAGTAAGCGAACTAATAAAGCAAAGGCTGGCGAAAAAAGCCTAGCCCAAAACGTCTATCTGTATTTCTCCAGCGGAATTATCTTTTCCTGCACTGGTTTTAGGCTTTCGCCACAGTATGGGCATATGTTAAATTCTGGAAGCACCGGCTTGCCGCATACAATGCAAACTTTTGGATATTTGAGCTTCTCCTCAAAGCTCTTAATCTCCCTCTTCAAGTGGCTGAGCTCAGCCTTAATCTTTTCCAAGCCTTCCTTGAGAGTTGAATCTCCTTAACCTCGGCTCTTATGTTGTAGATTACATCCTTAACATGGGACAAGATTTCATTGTTCATTTCAACAGTCTCGTTCATGGCGTCCAACAATTCGCTTTTCTGCTCCAGAAGCTGCGACTCAACCATGCTCTGCTTTTTTGCGTCTGAAAGCACTTTGTTTAGGAAGGCTTCCACTGGGTTTTGGAAGGCTATGGCGCATGTTATGCCCCAAAGGATGAAGGTTGCCGTGGCGCTTATTAGGAAGTAGATGGGCGGCGTTATTGCCTCAAGCTTTTCCTTAGTCAGCGGGTAAAGTTGCAAAAGTGTGATGGGCTTGTTGAAGAGTAGGGCGTTTGCGGCGTCGATTAGGTGGGCTGCCGCTATGACGGTTAACGTGCTGAAAATCCACACGCCTATTCCCTTTTTTGTCAAGGCTTGTGCCTCTTTCAAGTATATTACATCTTAATATTTAATACGATATTTCGCTTTCCGAAATATATCAAAACACGTAAATCCTAAAAGGAGAACAAAACCAATCATATAGGTGTGATTAATTTGAGCGGAAAGACGGCTAAACCGTCAGAGGGGGAGTTTTCATTCCGCGTTAAGGTTGGCGACTACGAGGTTGAGGTTAAGGGCTTAAGGGATGACGTTTTAAAGACTGTTCGCGACTTGCCAAATCTCATGCCAGATGTCAGCAGAGCCTTCGAAAACCTAAAGCCAAAAACCGCAGCAACCGTTATCGTTAAGACTCCAGTTTCAACGGTGAAGGAGGAGTCTCCCGTAGAGAAATATCCAAAAATTCCAAAGGTTGAGAGCTGCAGCGAGGCTGTTCTGAAGATTCTTGAAAGCGACTGGGGGAAGTGGCGTCCAAGAACCTTGGCAGAGCTCAAGGCGGCTTTGGCAGCAAACAACTTGGACTTTCCCGGGCGAACTTTCGCTGGGGACTTGCTTGGGCTTGTGCGTAAAGGCGTGGTAAGGCGTTGGAAGACTGATAAGGGTTATGTTTACATTCTCGCTGAAAAGGAGGTTTTAGCCCAAAAGGAGGAGACAGCATGAAAAGGGTGGAGGTTCACATTAAAACGTCCTTTGGCGAGATAGTTGTGGAGGGCGAAAATCCCCAAGAGGTTTTAAGCCTCCTAGAGGCTTTTCCAAAGGATTTTGTGGAAAATGTTTCAAACATGGTTTCCAGCAAGCTTGTCCCATCGGCGGCAGTTCAGCTTAAGGGCATTATAGAATTCACAACTGAAGGCCCAGTGCTGATAACCCGCGAGAAGCTGACGCATTATGAGGCTATTGGGCTTATTTTGTACGCTTCTGAGGGGAGGCAGAACACAGCCACACAGGTTCAGAAGCTTCTCGAGTCCAGCGGCATAAAATGTATGGTTCCAGCCCGCCTAAACGAGATGGTTAAGCGTGGTCAAGTCTTTAAGCCAGACCCGAAGAGGCCGGAGTTTAAGTTGACGGTTCAAGGCGAGAGATGGATTGAGGATGAGGTTTTGGCTAGGCTTAGAGGGAAACTAGGTTGACAAGCGAAGAAAACCAGATAACAGTCAGCGTCAAATATGGTGGTGTGGAGCAGACTTTTTCCGGCAGCCTTGAAGAGGTTTGGGCTGCCCTTAACAAGTTTTTCAGCGAGCTCATCCCAGCCTTCCAAATCGCTAAAGCTTTAGTCTTAAGCGTGGATTTACAGAAGCTTGTTGAGGAATGTAAGGGTTTGGTTGGCTTTGCCGATAATATGCCACATTTGCTTGTTCCAAAGGAAAAGCTGACGGATAATGAGGCTTTGGCGCTACACCTTTTAGCCGCCCATATCGGCTTTAGGCTTGGAATGTTAAAAACTGATGTGTTAACTCGCGAGGAGCTTCAGGCAAGGCTGGGCAAGAACCCGAAGATAACGAGCACGCGGCTCGGCGAGCTGGTGAAGAGCGAAATAGCTGAAAAAACGGGTGAGGGCGGATATCGCATAACAAGTTTTGGCGTCTTTCAAGTGCAGAAAGAGTGGCTTCCGAAGATTAAGGCTAAAATTGGTTTATAATGTTTACACCTTTAGTTTTTTCATTTTTAAAGTTTATTAATACTATTCGATGCTCTTTAAAACGATAAACATGAGCGTCGAGGATCAACTGTCCGCCATTGAGAGTCAATATAATAAAGCCTATCATTTGCTTTACGAGTATAGGAACTATACTTCTGTCTCTCCAAGCACCGCGGCTGACATGGTGAAAAATGTTTTGTTATTTCAACGAATGATTGAACTTCTATGTGAAGATATTATAAAATTGACTGATCAAAAAACGAAAAAATACATCGATCGGTGCATAGATAATTTGAAAGCAATTCATCAACTTATAAGGGGTTCCCAGACATCCTCCGGCGTCTGTGGTTATTTAGATACAGATGATTTTAAAAAAGCCTTTTACTTTTTTCAGTTTGTGCGGTCTATTATGTATCAAATTCTTGAAGATGTTCGGTTGATTTATGCGCTTAAACTATATCCAATTGAAGAAAAAATGGCGTTAAAATCGCTATTAACAGATTATGGATTTTTAGAAGTCACTAAATGTCTCGATGAAGCAGAAACAAACCTTGCTGAAAAACACTACAAGGATTGCGTTGACAGAGCTCGTGAAGCACTAGAGAAAACTATAACTTCAATTTTGATCTCCAAAAAGAAAAAGCCGAGCGGCTCTTTCGCAACAGATATAGGTACTTTAAGCAATATGGGTATAATTGACAAGGAGACAAAGAAACTTACTGAAGCAACGTATTCGTACCTTTCTGAAGTTGGTGCTCACGGCAGAGCGGGAGAAGTTACGATTAGTGATGCTCATTACGCACTGAAAGAAGTGTATATGCGAATTGATATCGCATTAAAGAAATACAAAGCATATTTATCGAAATCAAGCAAGTAATTTATGGGTAACATCGGGCTTATATTATGAAATAAGTACTGTTTTGATTTGAATTTTAATCACTTCAATCATACTTTAAGGAATTTCTCTTCGTCTTTTACTATTTGGTCTGAGAGGAGATACCTCACAAGTTTTTGGCTTATTACGGGTTTTCCATCCTTCAGCGGGTAGGCGTATGGAAGGTAAACCTCTGCATGCTCGTCCAGCCTTAGAGACAAGCCCTTCTTGACGGGGATTTTTTCCAGTGGTGTTCCGTTGCTTACGAGTTTTGCCACGTAAACGGCTCCGTCAATAGAGAACTGACCTTTGCCGATGTTTCGCGCTGTGGCTTTTGGAAAACGTCTCGTCAAAAGTTTTGTTGTTCTGCCCTTCGGCGGGTGGTCGCCCAAAATTCCGCCAATTATGACTGCGTCTTTGCCAGCGAAGTCTTCTGGCTTTAGTGGTTCTTCAGCTTTCGGGTCTAAAATTATGACTTTTTCTGGGCTGAAAATTTCTGCGGCGCTCTTTTCTTCGACTTTTCCAAGCCTTGAAAGTTTTACGGCGTCGCCTTTCTTTTTTACGTTTGTGAATATTAGGCGGTTTTTGCCAACAATTTCTGAAGCGTGCTCATACTCGTATAGGAGCCACTTGCCAGTTTCGGGTTCCAAGTGTTCGATTACGAAGAGGGGTTTCATGGCTTGTCACATGGCATAAGGCATTTTGGCTTTGGAGGCGTTTAGTTTTTATGCCTTTGCCATTGTATATTGGTGTTAAAAGAGGCATTTGGTTTGAAGGTTCCGCGGAGAGTCTACTATTTCATTCTAGCGGTTGCCGTATTAACTGTGCTTTGGGTTTTAACCCTTCCAGCCATCTTGCCAGAGGACATCCGCGAGGCTTACATGAACTATTTTAGGATTCTCCGCGCCCTAACAGTCATAATCGTCGGAGTTTTGGCACTGGAGGTTGTGGCCTCCGTTATTACCAGAAGGTTTAGGCATCTTGGCAGGGAAGTTTACCTCATCAGAAACGTTGTCTTGGTGATCGGCTACATTGTTCTTGGCCTAATGATTTTAGCAATTTTCGAAGTTACAGGCGTGACGGCGGTGGCGGGCGCCACCGTTTCAGGTCTCATCATCGGTTTGGGCTTGCAGCCAATACTGGCAAACTTGTTCGCCGGCTTAATAATTCTTGGAACTGGCTTTCTTAGACCTGGCACCGAAGTGAAAATTTCTGGGGGCTTGCCCTTGTCAACAGTGTCTTTTCCAGCCTACAAAATGTTCAGCCGAGACGAGTTCATACCCACACTGAAGGGCGTCGTTGTGGAGGTGGGACTGCTCCACACCAAAATCTTGTCCGACAGCGGCGAAATCGTGAAAATTCCAAACAATTTGGCTTTTTCCAGCAGCATTGTCATGGAGGAGAAGGAAGAGCCCAAAACAGTTCGCGTAAGATACGAGTTTCCAGTGGAGTACGACCCAGACATGGTTCTGGCAAGGCTTCAGGAAGCCATAAGCCAAGAATTAAAGGATTTTAGGGTTTACGTTGAAGAGCAAAGCGACAAAAACTATTACATAGTCCTTGTTTTGGCGACAACGCCTCCAAACGCCAAAGTCAGAGAGTGCAGGTCGAGGCTGCTTAAACAGATAATAAAGGTTCACAGAGAACTCATCAAACAAAAATAACAGCCTAGAAGTCAATTTTAGGAAGTTTCCAACTGATAAATTTGATAGCCCTTCCCTCTAGAATTTTCCGACGCTTTGGCATCATTTATGTCCTAACAATTCTTAACAATATCTTATAAGAGAAGGGTAAGCTTTCCCATGCTGAAGAGTTAGGCGACATAATAGTGCATTTCAGCGAAAATGGAAAACCTCTATTTATGGAGATTCTCAGAGCCAGTAAGATTGTGCCTTTAATGGTGGAAGGCCTAGCCAAAAAAGGAAGTCACAGTAACCTAAAAATTGAAGGTCATGGTGGTGGTCTTTTATGCGCATATTAGTATCTGCAGGGTTTTCCTTCGCGGGTTAGTATGCCCTCTTTCTTGGTCCTATGTAGTGAATTAAGATTGTTTTCTCATCCCATAAAACTTGGTAGACTATCCGCAGATTGCCCATTCTAATTCTATAAGTGTTTTTCGTAGCCTTGAAGTTTGCAGACGTCTGTTTTCCTAAACGGTATGGGGTCGGTTTTTAGGATCAAAATAACCGTTTTGATGTTTTGCCTTTGTTTTTCAGTTAATTTTGCAAGTTTTCTTAAGGCTTTCCGCTTAATCTTTATGGCGAACATTAGTTTTGCCCAACGCCTTCATCAGTTCCTCTTCATCTGCCACTTCATCTTTTTCCTCTATGGCTTTCTTTTCTTCTCTGGAAGGTTTCTCCACAGGTATGAGTTTCTCCACAAGTTCCTTATAGAGAAGCCTCAGCTCGCGGAGTTCTTTTCGGATGTCTTCCAGTACTTCAACACTCATGACCTTAGCCTCTAAAAGAACTAGACAAACCACCCATATATCTATTATGAACTAAAAATTTCTAAGATGAAAAAGGTAGGCTTTCTCATGTTGAAGGTAAACTTAGGTCTTAGCACTATTACAAACTATTTTCTTGTAACATATTTCCAAACATTATTTTCTTTTATCCTCGTTAAGATTTTTCGTTTGGTCATGAAATCAACAGATAGCAATTTATGAACGGATTTCTCTGGATAGTGATAGCCTTCTTTTCTCAATTCTTCATATATCTCTTTCACTGATCTTGGGGTATTTAAAAACTCCTTTGAAATAAGATATTCAATCCCGCCACTCAATCCTTTATACTCTTGTTTTTCTTTTGGTTTGATCTTTTTGACGAATATAGCCTTTTCAAGCTCAGAAATCCTTCTTTCATGCTCCTGAAGTTTCTTTTCAAGTGCCTTTATTCGATCGTTCATGATTCATTCCTACACTTAATCCATGGTGCTAAAAGAAGTTATAAATATTGATTAAATTAATTATTAATTACTAACTTTTTGAGGCTAAAATATGAATGAGTTGGAATTAAATATTAAAAAGGGTGATTTAACAATAACAATTCGTGGTTCTTCCAGGGAAGAAATCATTCAAAAAGTGGACGATGCCTTAGCCTTATTGGAAGATGTGGCAAAAAAGCTTACAACAAAACCAATAGAGTTACCTCGCGCTCCAACTCCTACCATTGAAATCCCGCATATATCGCCTCCGCCGACGAGCTGCCGGGATGCAATTGTAAAACTACTTTCTACAGAATGGGGCAAGACGGCGCCTAGAACTCTTTCAGAAATTATTGAAGCGATGAAAATAAATGGTATATATTACCCAAAAGCCAGCGTGGCTGCCGATTTGCTTGCACTAACGCGTAGTGGAATTACAAGGAGATTGAAAACAGAAGCTGGTTTCGCGTATATACTTGCACAACCCGTCTAAATTAAAATTGTCTGGCGGTCTTCATGTATGAGAGAGCGGGTGATTTACCACCTCGTAAGGGCGATGTTTTCCAAAAGAAATTAATCGAGTTGATTTGCGACTTAGAATATAAAGAAATTTGCCGTCGCAGATTCGGTTTGGATTTTGTCGCTGAACCTCCTCCCGAGAAGATTGATATACCAAAAGGCGGTGTTCCTCAAAAAGTATTTTTGCGCCCTATGTTTTCTCCCATGGGAGAGTCCTTGACTTAATGAATGAACCTCAATACGCTAAGTTTAATTACTCAGCGTATTCAAGAGATTGTTAGAGATTTAACCCTACCTACATATGTTGGTCTTGAGGTTCATTCATTAAGCGGTACTACAGAAGAAGTCGAAGAAAATTTTCGTAAAATAGTAAAGGCACAAAGTCAAGGACTCATCTCTTATGTAGAGGAAGAAGCATCGTTGACTTGTTATGATATAGCGCCATGGTACTGCCTTTTATCAATAATTAAACGATACATACCCTAGAAAAGGATAATTAGCTTAAAGAGTTGGTGGCTTTTTTTGGGCGTATTGGTATCTGCGGGGTTTTCCTTCTCGGGTTAGGATTCCGTCTTTTACTAGGTCTATGAGGGCGTGGGCTACGGCTGTGCGGTCGTAATGAAAGCCTCTTTTTGCCATTTCGCTGTGGACTTCGCTTAGGCCTTTAGGCGTTGAGAACCAGCCTTCTTCCCATAGTTTTTGGATGACGCCTTTGCATGTTTCTGCCCTTGGCGGTGCTGTTGTTCTTTCGGCTATTAGTGGTGCTTGTTTCAGCTTTTCTGTTAGTGTTGATAGGATGCGGTCCACTGCCGTTTGCAGTTGTTCTTCTTGGCATTCTATTTCGAATTCTATTTCGCCTACGCGCATTTTTACGCGTATTGGTGGTTTTGTAGTGTTTTGTGTCAATTTTCCACCTTGTTGAATATTGAATTGTGCATCTTGCACATGCACAACATTTATATATCCCTTTCGCCCAACAAGTGCATGTTGGTGAATCTTGGTGATTGAACAATACACTATAACCACAACACCAAAATATAATTTTCCACAACCAACCATGGACTTGACACTGCCCCAACGCTTCATAGAACTAAGCATCCACTCGCTTAAACACGTGCAAAACCAAACCCTTCAACTAAATCAACAAACAATTCAACAAGCCAACAACACAAGCCAAGAAGCCCTTTACGCCACCATAAACAACATTAATGGCTGTTTCAAGCTCATAACGCTAACGCCTAAAACAGAAGAAACAACAATAGCCGCGGTGGACACCTCAAGCATAAAGCTGGGCGAAACAAGCACGGGAATAATAACAGCTATACGCGGGACATGCATATGGAAAAGGGGCAAAAGCTACGCCTATTTGCGCATAGGACCCTTCATATTCCACATAACAGAAGAAAACCAAAAAGAAGTTTATAGGGCACTGCAAGCCGCCCACATCCAAGAACACGGCGAAAGCCAAGCCCAGCCAAACATAATGCAAACACCAATGCGGATGGCAAACCTCCTAGAAAAGTGGCTCCAACAAACCCTAACAAAAACCGTTAATAACGGGCTAATACTTTTTGACGGTTCACTGACGGCTGGAACACCAGACACCCCAACAAGCCAGCTTAAAGAAATCTTAAACAGTGCAAGGGCAGCGGGCAACACTGTTTTGGCTTTTTCAAAAATGACCACGCTTAGGCTTAACGGCTACCTAATAACAGACACGCTGATAACCCAGAAACCTCCATGCATAATCGCCATACCCGACATTAAGCCAAAACCGCCAACAGTTCTGCTAGGCGAAGTCTACGTGGCAAAGTTAACGCGCGGAAACTGCACCTTTAGGCTTGACATAGACAGAGAAGTGCCAAAAGAAAAACAAATTGAAGCTGTTGAACGCCTAATAGGAAACGACTTGATAACGCAGAGCTACCCGGAAACCCTACGTTTGGCGCATATCCTCTGCACTTTTACGGCGAATGAGGTTATAGCCATGCAACACTTCATCCAACACCGATACCGCCTAAAAATTATTGAACGTCCAGACATGCACCGCCTCCTATTCGGACCTTTTGGGAAGGGGGAAAGCCACAGTGAGGCTTTATAAAAAAGAGGGCAACATAGTCCAAATCCTAAGCTTCCCAAACGAAACAGCAGAGAAAGGCGATTACCTGCTAATTGAGGATGCTGAAGCCCAAAAAGCCCTAATCGTCCAAGTAATAGACATACAATTCGCCAACATACCAGGCGTTTTAGAAGAGCTTCTGCGAAGCCTCCCAGACGGAGGAGAAATAATCCAAGGCGAGGACGTTGACCCTCTGGAGATAGCACCCCACATAACGTATATTCAGGATTCTAGGCTTCTAATCTGTAAGATCCGCGCAACAGTTGAGAAGGGCGAAAGTCTAAGCCCAAGCAGTTCTTGGCTCCCATCGCGTTCCCAGTCCACTATTAGGAGGCTTCCAATTCCAACGCTGCTTAAGCTTGCAAGGGTTGATGGCAGACTCCCCATTGTTTTGGGCACAACGAAGGAGGCTTCCCTCCTAACGGTGGATGCCTCAGCCTTGGATGGACGGCTAAACATTATAACTGGGAAGAAGGAGACCGGCAAGTCGCACCTCTCAAAGCTGTTGATAACTGCGCTACTCCATTATGGCGCCACAGTGGTCGTTTTAGACTTGAACGGCGAGTATGCTGGTTTAGGCATGACATCGGATGGAAAAAGAAACGCCTACTACAATAAGGTTCATGTTTTGACGCCGTCGCAAAACTTTAAGGTCGCCTTGAAACAGCTCCACCTCAACGAGCTAATGAACATTCTAATTCACGCTTTGCACTTGCCGGGAACATCAGCCCGAGAGTTTCGCCGTATATGGCAGTCTTTAAGGGAGAGAAACGCCCTAACCCTAAACGAGCTTGGGGAAGCCATCCGCAACTGGCACTGCAACCAGAACGTTCGGGACGCGCTTTTCTCGCGCTATTATGCCATGGTCAATTCTGGCTTTTTCACAGACAACATTGCAGAAGCCACACTATTGGAAGAGTGCCTATTAAAGGCTAGAGAAGAGGGCGGAGCCATAATCATAGACCTAAAGGACACATCAACCATTGATAGGCAAATGGTGGTGGAATACCTCCTAGGAAAACTGGTAGAAATGCTGAAAAGCTGGAGGTTAAGGGCTGTTTTCCTCTTCGCAGAAGAAGCCCACCTATATCTGCGGGAAACCTACTGGGACGACATTGTAACAAGGATGCGCCACTACGGAATATTTACCACGTTCATAACAAACCAGCCCGACACAATCCGTGAGAACATTTATCGCCAAGCAGACAACATATTCCTCTTCAACTTCACCAACGAACACGACCTAGAAACCGTTTCAAGAGCCGCCCGAGTAGACGCAGAAACCGTAAAATCCATAGCCATGGACCTTCCACCGCATCACTGCCTAGTGCTTGGCAAAATTGTGAAAGACTTCCCAATAGTCGTCAAAGTTAGGGCTCTAGACGTAAAAACCATGGGAGAAACACGCCTATTCTTCACAGAAACGCCAATCAAGAACACGAGTTAAGCTTTTCAAGCCGCCCTTTATTCCGTTGGAGAAAAGCCCTAAAAGTTTTTGTCAAATCGTATTTTTCCGCTTCAGCCAGCGGCACCCATCGGAGATCCTCTGCGTCGTCTGCAGCCCGCAGTTCCCCGCCTTTAAGCTTCACAAAATAGTCGATTATGACAAAGTGGTATTTGACCTCACCATTCGCGTCTCGGACAATATTGTCGACAACATCAATAAGCTCTGGATCAGCCACATCCAAGCCGGTCTCCTCCTTAACCTCGCGGATAACGGCGTCTTCAGCCCTCTCGCCAAGCTCCACCAAACCGCCTGGAACACTCCACTTGCCCTTTCCAGGCTCACCCCTACGCTTCTCCAACAAAATTTTTCCATCACAAACTATTATGGCGCCGACGCCGACAACGGGCTGGCTTGGATAAAAACGCCGAACCACGCCATGAACCCTCCCATGCACTTTTCCCATTCAAGTATTAAATTTTACTGGGCAATAGGCGTGAAAGGATGCCAAACCCTTCTGGGCTCCTCGCCTATAAGGGCTAAATCCCTATCCTTCTTCAAAGTTACGCTAAGGGCGGCTGCAGTCGCCACAAGAGACACAATTCCAGTATACTGCGTTACATAAGTGAGATTGACAGTTTGCGAGGTCAGCTCAAAACTGTAATCATATTCTAAAACTGGTGATTGGACTAATAACTTTCCTTTCCCCTGTTGTAAGAAACCGTCGCCATCATAACTGCCACTGAAATGTGTTATTGTCAGATCAGCCACATAATTTCGCCATCCGTACTTTATTAGCATTTTACCATGCCAGCTAACGTCGTTGATGCTTTCATTAGCCATGTTCGCATCGTAGAGCAGTTTAGCCTCGCATAATGCGGTTATCAAGAGTTTCGTTTCAACGAGTTGTATACTGGCAATTTGGCTTTCAATGTTTGGTAATTGGAGGCCAACATAATCAACGTAGGGTGTTCCTTCAATAGCATATTTAACTGTAGCCGCTTTCATATCGCCTCTTATTGAAAGTCCTGTCGAAGCGTAGGCTGCCCCTAAAAGAAGTGAAGCCAGAAGCACTGCAACAATTGCCTTTGTTGTGTGACCTAGACCAGCGGTTTTGGTTGGTGTTGGCGTAAAAACTACGTATGTTGGGAATGCGGCTTGTCTCGCAAGCCTAAATTGGATGAGTCTTTCTTTACTGGCGACCAGTGGCAGTAGGGCTATTCCTGCTATGAAGCCCCCTGCGTGGGCGAAGACGGCTGTGCTTCCGCCCAGCCTAGCATAGCCGTAAATCACTTGGGTTGCAAACCAGAAGATAAGATAGTAGGCTGCTTTCAGCCTAAAGAATATGGGGAAGAATAGGAATCCCCAGCCCATCACCAGCGACGTGCCCGGAAAGAGGATTAAGTATGCGCCTAAGACTCCGCTTATGGCTCCTGAGGCGCCTATGGCTGGGATAACGTAGGCTGTGGCTCCGCCTAGGAAGCTGAAGGCTGTGTGGAATATGGAGGCTACTACTCCCGAAACCATGTATAGGGCTAGAAAACGCCACCTTCCAAGGGCTTCTTCAACGGCTCTTCCGAAAATGTATAGGAAATACATGTTAAACAGTATGTGGAAGAAGTCTGCATGCAGAAACATGGAGGAGAAAACCCTATACCATTGGGTGGGCATAGGCGTTAATGCTGGGACGAAGCCTCCAGCGCTTACCCAGTAGTCGCTAACTTCTAGGAAGAAGTTTTCGTAGGAGGTTATGGCGTATATGGCAATGTTAACGGCTATTATGGCGAGGGTTGCCACTGGTCTTTTTCGGAATTGGGATAAGTTGCCCATTGGAATGCCTAAAGTTCTTTTAAATGCGTCTGCCAATGCGCAATTTCCTCTGCACTAGATATTCAGAGCAAAGCTATATAATTTGTCCGGCTAGTGTTTGCCTATTCATATCTTAGGGCTTCCACAGGCTTAAGTTTGGAGGCTCTCCAAGCTGGATAAAGTCCAAATAGAACGCTGACTATTAGGCCGAAGGCTATGGCGCCGAAAAGCACGGTAGGCGTTAAAACTGGCGATATTGTAATTCCGTTAGCTAATGTTGCTTGATTTGTTTGGCGTATGCCCCCGCCGAAGCTGCCTCCGGTGCTGAAAACCCTTACTGTGACTTGGGCTATGCCCCATCCTGCTCCGACGCCGATTACTGCGCCTAGCAGCCCTATTATGACCGCTTCGCTTAGGAATATTAGGAGCACTTGCCGGTTTTTCATTCCCAAGGCTTTTAGGATTCCTATTTCCCTTGTACGTTCCATCATCGAGACAATCATGATGTTCATTATGCCTATTCCAGCCACCAACAGCGATATGGCTGCAATTCCGCCTAAGAAAAGCTCTATGGTGGAGAAGACGCTGGAAATTACGTTGAGAATGGCTGTTGAAGAGGTTACTGTGACTTGTCCGCCGAAGGCTTCTCTTATGGCTTTTGCAGTGCTGTCAATGGTCGCCTCATCAGCGTTTTTAAGCTTCACAATTATCATTTCGCACTCGTCAGTTCCAAAGAAGCCTTGAGCCTGTGTGATTGGAATGTATATGCTTGTGTCTGATGGTCCCCCAAAGCTGAAGCCGCCCACTTCTTGAAGGACAGCTACCACGGTGCCTGTGTAGGTCTCGTTTTTCAGTGGACGTGAAGTCCAAATGATTGTCACGGTTTCGCTGACTCTGCAGAAAAAGGTTCCATTATTCCATGGGTCGCTTACACGCTTTCCAACAACCACAGAGCTGTTTTCTGGATTCTGCGGAATTGTCCCTTCTTCAGCTGCGAAAGTGCTGCTGTAAATTTCCCTATATTTTGCATAGTCAACGCCTACTATTGTGACGCGGCTTGTCTGGTTCTCCAAGTTTTTTATGTAGCCAGTTCTCAGAATGACCGCAACCGAAACGGTGACATTTCCGCTGCCTACTTCCTCTATTATCTGTGTATCGTTAACCAGAAGCTTAAATCCAGACTCGCTTCTAGCCGTAACAATTAGGGTGTCTGTTGCGAATCCCCTCTGAAGTTGGGAGGCTATTGCCACCTGTAAGCCTTGGGTTATTGATAGAAGCGCCACTATTGCGGCTATCCCTATAACGACGCCTAGGGTTGTTAAGCCAGCTCGGAGTTTTCGCAGTTTTATGGCGCTGAAAGCGTAGGAGAATATGTCTGTTAGCTTCATGGCTTATTCGCCGTTTCATTCACTATAAGACCGTCTAGCATGTGCACTGTTCTATTTGCCTCTGAAGCCAGACGCTGGTCATGAGTAACCATAATTATTGTTATGCCCTTTTCTTGGTTCAGCCTTTCCACAAGCTGGATTATTTCCATGGCGTTTTTCGAGTCTATGTTCCCAGTCGGCTCGTCCATAAGCAGAAAACGGGGATTGTTGGCTAAGGCTCTGGCTATGGCTACACGTTGTTGTTCGCCTCCGCTTAGTTCTGCTGGCTTATGGTTCATCCTTTCAGCCAAACCAACAACTTTAAGAAGTTCTTCAGCACGCCTTCTTCGCTCTTCTTTGCCTAATCCAGCAATAGCCATGGGAAGTTCCACGTTCTGCCTAGCCGTGAACCTTGGGATTAAGTTGAAGAATTGGAAAACGAAGCCTATCCTACGCCTCAAATCTGCCAGCTGCCCATCATTAAGAGTTGAAACATCAACCCCTTCAATGAAAATTTTCCCCTCAGTGGGCTTGTCTAAAGCCCCTATAAGATTTAGCAAAGTCGATTTCCCGCTTCCCGAAGGCCCCAAAACGGATAGGAATTCACCCTCCTCAACCTTTAGGTTTACGCCTCTTAAGGCTTCTACGGGGACTTTGCCAAGCATATACACTTTCCTAAGGTTTAGGGCCTCAACAATCGTTGCCATTATGCACGCAACCTCTCTATCTTGTTAGGTACCGCCATGCCAGCACTATGCCGATTGTGGCGAGAACCGCTGCGAACAACCCTAGATAGGTGAAGTCCCATATTAGGGCTGAAGTATCAAGGGGCAGTATTGTGAGCCTTCTAATGGCGTCTGTTAGGTATGTAAGCGGGTTTACGTTGGCTATGGCTTGCATCCAGTCTGGCATAAGCCTTGTCGGGAAGAAGGTGTTGCTGGCAAACATTAAAGGCATGGTTATGAGGCTTATGAACTGCATGGGTCTTTCCATCCTTGTGGACCTTATGGAGAAGGCTATGAAAACTGCTGAAAGCCCAACGCCCAACAGGAATATGGCGGCGTAAACGCCTAAAAGGTTAAGCAGAGTAAATGATGAACTTAACTGCAGTCCCAGCAAGTAAGCCAACGCCAAAATCACTGTTGCTTGGAACATTGCCCTAAAGGTTCCGTTGAGGATTTTTGCGAATATTATTGCCGCCCGCGAAACTGGAGTGCTTATCACCTTGTCCAAGAAGCCTAAACGTCGGTCCCAGACTATGGACATGCCGCTGAACATGGTTGTGGTCATAACTATCATTGAAACCATGCCAACAGCCATGAAACTGAAGTAGTCCGTAACGCCGAAAGTGTTCTGCATTATGCTGGAACCCATGTCAGCGAACATTTGTGCAAGCATAGTACCATTAAGCACTACACCTTGAAGCCCAGATGGATAAAGGATGACGTTGCCTGGAATTTGTATTTGCGGTGGCAGATTTATGTTGTTGGCTGAAAAAAGCCCGCCTATATTCATGGACTTACCCAACAAACCCATCCATATGAGGGGTTGAAGCACAAACATTACGAGCATAATTGGGTCTTTAAGCCACTTTTTGAGTTCGCGGTAGGTTAGCGCCCACAAGCCTCTTGCTAGGCTTGGGCGGTATTCGTTTGCTGTGCTTGCGGTGCTCATCCTCCCCTCGCCCTCCTCAAAGTTATTCTATGGGCTATGAAAGACTCTTTTGACTCTTCCATGTCGCGTATGGCTCTGCCAGTGTACTCTAAATAAACCTCGTTTAGGGTTGGCTCCGTAAGCGAAAGCCTTGTCACCGTGTAGCCCCTCTTCCTCAAAGCCTCAATTATTAGTGGGGCTGTTGCCTCGCCGTTTTCAGCCTTAATTCTATAAGTGCCGTTCTCGTTTCTCACGTCCTTGACGTTCTCAACACTTTTGATTATGTTGGTTACGTCGGCGTTCTCCTTTATGGCTATGGTGATTATGTCTCCGCCTAGGCTGTCCTTAAGCTCGCTGGGCGAACCAGTCACAATTATTTTTCCGTGGTCTATTATGGCTATGCGGTCGCATAGGGCGTCGGCTTCCTCCAAATAATGCGTAGTCATGAAAAGCGTCATGCCATACTCCTTCTTCAAACGCCTAATGTACTCCCATGTGGCAGCCCTTGTCTGAACATCCAAGCCCAAAGTGGGCTCGTCCAAGAAGAGCACTTTCGGCCTATTAATTAGTCCGCATGCAAGCTCAAGCCTACGGCGCATTCCGCCAGAATAGGTTTCAACCCGCTTGTCCTTAAACTCGGTCAGTTCCACGAGTTCCAGCAGTTCCAAGGCGCGTTTTTTGGCTATGTCGCGGGGAATCCCATACAAGTCGGCACAGAGCATAACGTTTTCATAGCCGGTCAAATCCTCGTCAGCCGTGTACTCTTGGGGCACAACGCCAATAACCTTCCTAACCTCATTGGCTTGCTTAACAATATCATAGCCCAACAATGAGGCGGTGCCCTCAGTTGGCTTCAGCACGGTTATCAACATGTTTATGGTTGTGGTTTTCCCAGCGCCGTTCGGTCCCAAAAAGCCGAAGATTTCCCCTTCTTTGACGCTGAAGCTTATGTGGTCGACAGCCACCAGGCTCTTGTTGAAAACTTTTGTTAGGTTTTCAGCCTTAATCACTTCTTCCGTCATGCCTTTTCACCGCCATGAAGTTTTCTTTCAATATCCTCAAGCCTCTGGGCGGTTTCCTTCAAAACCTTCAAAGTTTCTTTTATGGCTTGCTCCGAAAAATGCTCTTCTAGGCTCATGCCGAGGCTGAAGAAAGCCTTAAACAAACGTCTAAAGGCTTCCCTGACCTCTTCGGCCTCTTCTGGTGGGATGCGAAGCCAAAGAGAACCCAACAAAGGCGGAACAAAGAGCTTTCTGCCCATTCGGAACTGGACACGCACCTTCCGCTGTTCCTCAAGAAGCTTTTTGCCCTTATCCGTCAATGTATAACGCTTTACACCGCTCTCTTCAGCTGGCACCTCGCGGATATAACCATTATCCTGAAGCCAAGCCAAAAGCGGATAAACAGAACCCGGACTAGGCTTCCAACAGCCATTAGTTCGCCTCTCAATCTCGTTCATAATCTCAGAGCCAGAAAGAGGCTTCTCGTTCAAAAGCTCCAAAACCTGATAGCGTAGAAAACCCTTCGGCACAGCAGCCATATGCCTCAACCAATGCCGGAAAGGCGGAAGAGGCGGAGGCGGCGGATAATCGTCATGCTCATCGAACATCTATATCACCATCGATATCAAATTCGATAAAAGAAAACACACAGTCATATAAACCTTTTGCATAAAAAGCGGAGTATACGGTATACTTATATACTCGTATTCCATCCTACATTCTTGACCATCATGCCAAAAACAAGAGTAACAAGAAAGTTTCAAATAACCATCCCAAAAGAGATTCGCGAAAAAGTTAAGGTTAAACCAGGAGAAATAGTCAACGTAGAAAGCCTAAGCGAGGAAGAAATCATAATACGGAGATTTCGAAGGGTTCAGGAACCGTTGAAAGTTTTGATAGGCAAGAAAACCTTAGACCGTCACATCCCAGTAGAAGAGCTTGAAGAAAAAGCTGAAACGAGGTAAGGCTTTGAAAGCTTGCTTCATCGACAGCAACGTCTTTTTCTACGCGAAAATTTTAGACAAGGAATACGGCGACTTGTGTGCCAAAATTTTAAGAAAAATAGAGAGGGGCGAACTCAAAGCTGCCACTTCAACATTGGTTATAGTTGAGCTGGCAAACGCCCTAAGGAAATATGGACTAAGCAGAGAAGTGAGGGCTGTCGTTGATGCTGTTTTCTCTTTGGACATTCAAATTTTCGAAGTTGACCCATTAGACGTTAGGGTAGCCGCACAAATTTTCGAAGAATTCAAAATAAGCCCATATGATTGCGTCCATGTGGCAGTTATGAGGAGGGCAGGCATCGAGGAAATCATCTCTGCGGATAAGGATTTTGATAAAATCGCTTGGATAAGGCGACTAGACCCAAAAACCTTTAAAATCATTCAATAATTGTTCCGACCAGTTTTCCTTCAACCGCCAGCAGTAGGTTTTCTGGTTTAAACCCGTTTAGGACGCGGACTTTTATGCGTTTAGCCTTTAGGATTTTTATGGCTTCTGGGTCTAGAATTTGGTGGATTCCAGCCTTATGCCGGTTTTCGGCTAGAAATTTTGGCAGTTCTTCAAACTGTATTTTGTCAAGCTTCACTGCGTCTGGATGCCTTCTCGGGTCTTTTGTGTACACGCCCTCTTGGTCTGTGGCTTTAATTAGCATGTCAGCATTTATGCGTTCAGCCACATGGGCTGCCACGGTGTCGGTTGTCATGCCCGGTTTTAAGCCTCCCAAAACTGCGATTTTACCCTTTTCTAGGCATATTGCAGCCTCTTCAATGTTTGTTGGGATTTTTCCGCATGCCTCTGCGCCGAGCATTTTGGCGAAGAGTTGGGCGTAAAGCCTTGAAACTCCAATTGCCAAATCATCCTGGTCCTTTTCCGCTAAGCCAAGCTCTTTGGCTATTTTTATGAAATCTCTTGCTAGGGCCCCTCCCCCAACAACAACTGCCAACACGTGTCCTTCGGCTTTTAGCCTTTTCAAGATTTTGGCGTACTCGCTTATCAGTTTGGTGTCTACTGGTGTGGCAACAACAGAGCCGCCAAGCCTTATTACTATTCGCATTTTGTTCAGCTTTCCTCTTAAAATAGGGAAAAGCGCTTAAGCCTTAAAAGAATTTGTCCAGTCCCTGCTTGGGTTTGGCTGTTTGCACCTCTACTTTTTCGCCGAAAACAATGCGCATGCCGTCTGTGGCCGCCACAGTTGGCGTTCCAGTCTTCTCCTCAATTAGTTTTGCTTCTCGGGCTGGTCCTTGGAATATCATTTGCATTCCCAAATGCGTCAAAACGGCTTGTTCCGGTTGGGCTTCTCGGATTATTTTTATGGCGTCTTCTGTTGTCATGTGCCCCTTCCATGGTTTTCCGGCTGGTCGCATTACGCATAGCATTAGGAGCCTTGCACCTCTGTAGTATTTGCCTATGCCCTCAAAGTATTCTGTGTCGCTTGTGTAGGCGAAATCACCATACTCTTTTGTCTCGAACCTGAAGCCAACAGCGTCTGGGTCTGTGTGCCTTGCCTCTGCAACCGAAACAGCCACATCTGCCACTTGAAAACGCATGTTCGGAACAGCTTCGATTATTTGTTCTAGCATTTGCTGGTGATACTTCGAAATGGATGGTTCGCAGACTTCGCTTCCCCTCAAGACGCTTTTTGACGCCGCAAGCACTCCACGCTTTTTTGTCATACCCCTTGTCATAGCCTCAATAAGCACTTCAGCATCCGTATAATGGTCTGGGTGGCAGTGGGAGACGAATATGGCGTTGAGTTTCTGCGGGTCTAAGCCCTCACTTATGGAATAAACAAGCGCTCCCGGTCCGGGGTCCAGGTGGAGGTTTAGATTTTCGCCTATTATCCGTATTCCAGCCGTGCGCCTTTTCTGGGTTATTGTTGTGAATCTTCCGCCGCCTGTCCCGAGGAATATTATCTCGTATTGAGCCATGCATAAGGCTATGACTTTTGCGGAATTTTTGTTTTATCCTTCCTTCTTATCTGCTCGGTGGCTTCGTGAAGGGGAAAATGCTTTTAATATTGGTTGAAATATGCAAGAAGAGGTTCGGCTGCTTTGTTCGAGGAGTTGGGGCTTGTTGGTAATTCGCTTATTCTTTTAGTCTCACTGGTGGTTTTGGACAAGGCGAGCGATTGGGCAATAACAAACAGTGTTAAAATTGCGGACATAACTGGCGTTGGCAAAACGACAATAGGCTTTATACTTGTGGCTTTTTCCACTTCTCTGCCAGAGCTCTGCGTCTCCATATTTGCGGCAATAGGCGGAGAAAGCGTAGGCGTAGCCATAGGCAATGTTTTAGGCTCAAACATTGTGAACATATGCCTAATCCTCGGCGTATGCTTCCTCATAGTGGCTTTGAAAAGCTCTGAAGCCGTAAAGCTGGCGCCAGCCATGGCTAAGGAGGAGATTGGCACTTTGTATTTTGGGCTTTTCGTGGCTTCTGTCGTCCCATTAACGCTTCTCTACATTGGTTATGCAAGCAGAGTTATTGGCGTAATCCTCCTCGCGATCTTCATATTCTATGTTTATCAACTTTCAAAGGTTAGGAAGATAAGGGAGGAGGGCTCTCTCGGGGAGGAGAGGCGAAAACTTCCCGCATACACCTTCTTTGCACTTTTAGGCATAGCCTTAGTTGTTGCCAGCGCATACTTCATTGTTGATTCCGCCACGTTCATTGCTAGGGCTCTTAAGATTCCAGAAGTTGTTATTGGCGCCACCATAGTGGCTTTTGGAACAAGCCTACCAGAATTGGCGACAAGTGTTGCTGCCGTTAAGAAGGGACACATGGACCTTGCCTTGAGCAACATTGTTGGAAGCTGCTTCATAAACATAACGTGTATCCTCGGCGTTTCTCTGGTAAGTGCGAAATTAGCGGTTAATATGGCTGCTTTCTCCCACCTTGTCATGTTTTCGCTTATAACAAACCTTTTGCTTTGGTATTTCCTTTCCAGCGAGAGGATAAGCTGGAGGGAAGGCTCCATACTCCTCATAATGTACGCCATATTCCTAACGACAAGCTTCGGAGGTTACCAGCAATAAAAAGTGAAAAAGCGCCAACTTTTGAAACGGTCAGCATACAAAACTTTAAGCGGGTTCCGGAGCCTTGCGGGTTCTGCCTCTACTGGCAGACAAGCGGCGAATTTCCGCCTCAAATTTCTAAAGGTGAAATGGAAAAAGTTAAGCTAAATTGGCTTGGCTGTGTGGAGAAAGCCTTTGGAAGCTGCGCTAAAATCGCTTTTGTTGACGGCGCGCCTATAGGCTTTGTTCAGTATGCCTTGCCAAAGCATTTTCCACGCGTTGGCGATTATACTTCCGGCCCGCCCAACGAAGACGCCGTGTTCCTTGCGTGTCTCTACATAATTAGCGAAAAACATCGTGGAAAAGCCTACGGAACAGCCATGCTTAAAAACCTCTTGAAAGAGCTTGACGAGAGAGGTTTTAGGGCTGTTGAAACCTTCGCGAGGGTTGACTCGGCTAATAATCCTTCTGGACCTTTGGCTTTCTACCTTAAAAACGGCTTTAAAGTGGTGCGGCAAAAAGACAATTTCCCTCTTGTTCGCTTGAACTTAAAGAGTCTTAAATAATGGTTTCCTCTTAGATAGAAACAGAAGATTATGGAAAAAGCCAATGCGAAAGCGAAAGCCCTAGCGCTTTTCTCCGGAGGTTTAGACAGCAGCCTGGCCATAAGGCTTATTCAGGAGCAGGGCATTGAGGTTGAAGCCATTGCCTTTCTAACGCCCTTCTACACGGCAAAAGAGGGCGGCTTCAGCTTTGAAAGGGCTGCTGAAAGGTTGGGCGTGCCATTAAAGGTTGTGCGTTTGGGCTTGGATTATTTGCGTGTTATCCGTAAGCCAAAGTATGGTTATGGGCGGCACATGAACCCATGTATTGACTGCCGCATTTACATGCTTAGGAAGGCGAAAAGGTACGCGCGTGAAATTGGCGCAGACTTCATTGTTACTGGTGAGGTTTTGGACGAGCGTCCCATGTCTCAGCACATGAAAGCCCTAAAAATTGTTGAGGAGGAATCCAGCCTAGAAGGTAGGCTTCTGCGTCCGCTTTCAGCTAGGCTTTTGCCGCCAACAGAACCAGAAAAGTTGGGGCTTGTGGACCGAAGTAGGCTTCTGGACATTCGTGGAAGATCCCGTAAGAGGCAGATTGCCCTTGCAAAGGCTTATGGAATAACGGAATATCAGTCTCCAGCCGGCGGTTGCCTCCTAACCCACAAGGAGTTTTCAGCTAAACTCCGCGACCTGCTAAACCATAAAAAACGGGTTTCAATGGCTGATTTAGAGCTGCTAAAAATTGGACGCCACTTCAGAATTGGCAAAAACAAGATAATCGTGGGAAGAAACAAGGAGGAAAATGAAAAGCTTTTGAGGCTTAAAAGCAGGAACGACTACTTCTTCGAGGCGCAGGGCTGCGGAAGCCCAATAACGCTTTTGCAAGGCCCCAAAAAGAGGCAAGCCATAGAAAAAGCTGCACAACTAACAGCCTACTACTCAGACCAGAAAACCGGCAAAGTGCACGTGAAATACGGCAGACAAGCCCTTGAAAAAAGTATTTTTGTAGACAGACCAAACAAGGAAGAAATAGAACAACTAAGAATAAAATAACTCAAAGGATGAGTTTACTCCGAACAAGCCCTTTCTAAGAGCAACTTTATTTAACGGCTGAATAGAGCATTCTTCTATAAGCATAGTATGAAAATTTTTAAGTAGAATTTCAAAGCATGTTTTTATAAGGGACGAAACATGAAAAGATTGTCTTTTAGAATAATGTTAATGTTGTTATTATTATTAATGGTTATATTTTCAACTATCCTTAATGCTGGAATCAATTTTGATGCAGCAAAAGCAGTGAAATATGATTCTTTAGGGACTCCTGTTGGTGGATACATTTCTGAAAATACTACATGGACATTAGAAGGCAGTCCATACATTGTTGTTGCAGACGTTATAGTTGAGCGTGACGTTTCTTTAACAATAGAACCAGGAGTTGTTGTCAAGTTCGCAACTGGAGCCAACCTTGTTATAGACGGAGGCATAATAGCCGACGGAAACTCTACACATCCGATAATATTCACAAGCAACGCCACGACACCAGCACCAGGAGACTGGGGAACCATCAAATTCAGGTACAGGAGCAACGATAATGTATCGGTGATTAGTTGGGCAATTATCAGCTACGCAACAGATGCAGTAACAGTTGAATCAAGCTCCCCTAAGATCCAAAATTCAAGAATTGAACATAACATTGTAGGAGTTCGAATACGTCAGACATGGGAAGACGATTTTCCAATGCCGTTAATACAAAATTGTGTAATTTCAGAGAATGTTGGGCGAGAAATCGATCCTCGCATCGGCAAGGAGGGGGGAATTTCGATAGATTTAGAGATTTTTACGCCTTGGTTTCCATCACCTTCGAAGGGCTGGGTTTATGTAAAAAATAGTTACATTGAAAATAATAACGGATGCGGAATAACTACCAAAGAATTTCTTACACAGACTTTTATTTCAGTAACTGGAACAGTTATCCAAAACAATAAAGGACATGGTGTTTGTGGAAGAGAGATTACCATAGAAAACAGCATAATCAGAAATAACAGTGGTGATGGACTTCGTGGAACTAGATCTGGTATTATCAAAGTTAAAGATAGTATTATTGCGAATAACAGTGGATGCGGAGTAGGTGGGATATATCTTGAACCGACAGTTGTCTTAATCAGAAGCATTGTTTCCGATAATTTTGGTGCTGGGATATATGTTGCTGTGATAAACATCACAAATAGTGAGATAACTGGAAACCGGGGATCAGGTATCGCATGCAACGAGGGAAGCATCCACTATAGTAAAATTTTTGGCAATTATTTTGACATTGAAAACGTGGGCATATATGATATTAATGCGACACTTAACTGGTGGGGCACCACAAACGAAACCTTGATTGAAGAACACATTTACGACTACTATGATGACTACAATTTAGGCAGAGTCATCTACAAACCATACTTAGTGCCTCCTATAGCCAATTTTACGTTTACACCAGAAACGCCATATGCCTATGGAACTGTAACTTTTGATGCATCAGCCAGTTTTAACTCCTATGGCTCTATTATGAACTACACATGGGATTTTGACGATGGCAACATTACCACAACAACGTTACCAGTCATAACGCATATTTTCACTACTCCAGGCAATTATAATGTCACCTTAACGGTTACAGACGAGTTTGGACTAACAAACAGCATGTCAACCATGGTCACAGTACTCGAAGACGACATCCCACCGGTTACTACTGATGATTATGATGGCATGTGGCGTAACGCTGATTTCACCATAACCTTGACAGCTATAGACCATGAAAGTGGTGTTGCAGAAACCTATTATCGAATTAATGATGGACCAATTAAGGCTGTAACTGTTGATGGTTATCCATTAATTACAACTGAAGGTTCTAATAACACGTTGGAGTATTGGAGTGTTGACAGGGCTGGTAACGAGGAGCTCCCTCATAAAATTTTAACTGGTATAAAATTGGATAAGACAGCACCTTCCGTTGTGCATGTACTACGAGTACCTGAAGATAATGTTGAACCTGAACAGGATGTTAAGGTCTCAGTTAATGTCACAGACCTTTTAAGCGGTATCCAAAATGTAGTTTTATCATACACGTTGGACTATGGCACATCATGGAATAACTTGACAATGACTTATAATTCTACTAATGGTCTATATGAAACCACCATAAAAGTTCAACAAGCTAATGTTCAAGTTAAATATAAGATCATAGCCTACGATAATGCTGGAAACTGTAGAGTCGAAGATAACAATGGACAATACTATGTTTACATAGTTATACCAGAATTCCCATCAATCATTATTATATTACTGTTAATGCTAACCATTTTAATAACAACCCTCTTGAAGAAAAAGGGAACAACCAAATTTCTTAACTTAATTTTTTCGAAATTCTAGGGGCTAGGCGGCTATTGGCTTTTCCAGCAACCAAAAATTGTTAGGAAAATTCTATAGAGGGGGAGGGGGTAGAGAAAATAAAATTGAGGGCTGCTCCATTTTCCACAGCAAAATCTAGAGGGGGTAGTGTTTTTGTGGATGTTTTCCAAGCGCAAATATGATTCAATCTAATTCTAAAAAGGTATAGCAAACCATAAATTGATACTTTGCACAGTAAATTAGTAGGAAAACGGTGTGCAAGATGAACTTAACAGTCACAGAAAGTCAATTAAAGCTTGTTCTTGAAAAACTTGACGCTGTTAAACTGGAACTTTTGAGGCTTAGAGCCCTGCTATTGCCAGAAGAGGAACTAACAGAAAAGGAGAAGAAAGAACTAGAAGAAGCCAAAAAGGAAATAGCAGAAGGCTCGACCACAACTCTAGAAAAACTAATCAAAGAATTAGGCTGAACTTATTGTTCGAGATAATAATATCCCAAAGGGCGAGAAAATCAGCCAAAAAGCTACCCCAATACTATAAAAGGAGAGTGATTGAGCTTCTCCTAATTTTCCGCGAAAACCCAGTTCCGGCAGAATACTACGACATTAAAAAGCTGAAAGGCTACAGAGACCCCTACAGAGCAAGAATCGGCGACATCAGGATAATATACGAAATCCTATGGAACCAGAAGAAAGTCCACATTTTGACAATCGAGCAAAGAGAAAGAGCCTATTAGGGCTTCAAAGAAACATAGGCTATCAATTTTACATTTCGTCACAAGCAACAAAATTGATGTTTTATAGATGTTTTTCGAAGATTATGGCTTTTGTTTCTGGCTTTTTGAAACCAAGTTTCTCTAAGGCTCTTGTTATGGGTGGATGGTTGCATGTGAAACCGTAAACCTTCTCTATGCCCTTTTCTTGGCAGTGCGCCAAAAGAAACTTTGCCATATCCAGTGCAGCCTCAAAGTCTCCGTCTATGTAGCATGTTTGAATCGAGTTTTCATGCCACTCGCTTGCGACAGCATTATCCACCAACATTAAGCCACGAACCGCCCCGCCTCCGCCGCCGTAAACAATGGCTTTTCTATGCTCAATGAAAAGTTCTAAATCATGCCTATCCAAAGAATACCAATGATAAAGAAGAGCGTATAAGCCAGCAGCCCGGCGATAAACCTCTGAAGACTGCAGATAACGCCAAACCGTTTCAAGCTGACTTGTGCTTGCCCAAGAAGAGGAAAGGCTTTCAGCTTTTGACACGTTTTCCAGTTCCATTTCAAGAACTCTGCAACTGGCTTGAAGCCCATCTTCTGAACAGCGGCAATTGCCGCCTTATTATCCGACTCGGTGACAAGCCGAGCCACCTTAACACCCATGCTTTTGGCATATTCTAGGCATTTCATGGTTATGGCGGTCGCAACACCCATCCGCCTATAATTCGGGGCTGTTCTCGAGCCGCTAAGCCAAGCCTCATTAGGCTTGTCTATGGTTATGTGCTGTATGCCAACAGGCACACCGTCCACAGTGGCAACAAAAACTTTGCCGTTCTCCTCCCTAAGCCACTTGTCCCAAACGTGGGGGATGTAGTCGCCCCAACTCCAAGTGTGCCTACAAAACTCGAAAACCGCCTCCCTATCAGCATCACAAGCTTCGCGAACATGAATCTGTAGCTTCGCCTTTGCGTTGCTCACGGCGGATGCCACCATCAACATGCATAGCTTATTAACAAAACCGAAGTATTTAACACTGAATGTCGGCTGAAACAGCGGTCCAAGCCTACAAAAAGCTGGAAAGCCAAGACCTCCGCATACTCCAGGTTATAGAAGCAGCCATGGCAAAACACGAGTTTGTCCCAAAGGACCTCATAGTAAAATTCTCAAAGTTCAACGAGGAAGAAGCCACATTTAGGCTTGATAGACTGCACAAGTTCCGCCTTATCCGCCAAACAAAACAGCCCTACTTGGGCTATTCACTAAACTATGCGGGCTACGACTGCTTGGCGATAAACGCCTTCGTAAAGGCTGGCATACTAGAAGCCTTCGGCAAACCCTTAGGCGTAGGAAAAGAAGCAGACGTCTATGACGCTTTAACACCGCAAGGCGAACGAATAGCCATAAAATTCCACCGCCTAGGAAGAATAAGTTTCCGCCAAACAAGAAGAAAACGAGGATGGACGACTGAAGACATTAATTGGCTTTTACGCTCAAGAAAAGCAGCAGAAAAAGAATACGAAGCATTAAGGCTTGTATACCCAAAAGGTGTGGCGGTGCCAAAACCCATAAGCCAAAACCGCCACGCCATAGCCATGGGCGCCATAGAAGGCGCAGAACTAGCCGAATACCGAGAAATCCCAAAACCAGAAAAAGTGCTAAGCGAAATCCTCCGCAACATACGCAAAGCCTACTTGAAGGCGGGAATAATCCACGCAGACCTAAGCGAATACAACATAATCCTAAAACCAGACAACCACATCCTAATAATAGACTGGCC
>Ga0078972_1003878_pt1 | contig 43180 bp, 37 predicted proteins | sample YelNatPaOPGAMG01_FD_67568 | JGI IMG/M metagenome (GOLD analysis project Ga0078972, IMG submission 67568) | Hot spring thermophilic microbial communities from Obsidian Pool, Yellowstone National Park, USA - OP-RAMG-01 (SPADES assembly) (version 2) | ecosystem: Environmental > Aquatic > Thermal...
TTTCACTTAACTGAACCAAATTTTAATAATGGTTGATTGTGATTGTCAGTAATAGGCAGTTATTGTTATTGTCAATAATCAATGTCATTGGAGTTTTCAAAAATATTTTTGATCTTATGTAAATTTTAAAAATAAATTAGCATTTCTCTATATTGGTATATTAAGTTTATGCATTGGAATAATAACATCACAAATTTATATAAAATTAAATCACCTTTAATTAAAAAATTTGTTTTATATTTTTTAAAAAAATTTTATTGGATAAATTTCATTTTATGATAAAGATGTTGATTTATATTAAAATATGAATATAATTTTAATATAAATAATTATATCGCGGGGTGGAGGAGTAGTACCTCGTCAGGCCCATAACCTGAAGATCGCCGGTGCAAATCCGGCCCCCGCAACAGGAAGGGTGTAGAGAATTTTCTTTCTCCTCAACCCGCTTCGCTTTTTCCAGCGCGCTCGCTCGCTTGTCCTCAGCGGACCGACCGAGCACTCAAGGTATTGAGTGCTCGGATCACATTCCTTCGGCTGCGGGGTTTCGGAGAAAAGAAAATTTTCTATAATAAAAAAGAATAGAAAAATATTTTCCACAATGTATGCCAGAGTAGCTCAGTTGGTAGAGCGAGGGAGTCATAACCCCTAGGTCGTGGGTTCGAATCCCACCTCTGGTACATTAAGACTACTGACTTTTGACTATTGATCATTGACTTTTGACTATGACAGAAAATGTTCAACAAATTAAAAAATCAGCTTTTAAAGATGTAGAGACCGTAAAAGATTTACAAGAGTTGGAAAGAATAAAGATTAAATATCTTGGTCGCAAAGGAGAATTGACCCAAATTTTACGTTCTTTAAAAGATTTACCGATTGAACAACGTCGTCAAATTGGACCCTTAGCGCAAAAACTAAAAAAAGAATTAGAAGAAAAAATTAGACAGAAGTCCAAAGAGCTCACTACTCACTACTCACTACTCACAACTCGTTTGGATATCACCAAGCCCGGCAAAAAAATCAAATTAGGCCACCTTCATCCTTTAACAAGAATTGAAGAAGAGGTACGTCGTATTTTTTTAGCGATGAATTTTTCAGTGGTTGAAGGTAAAGAAATAGAAACCGAGTATTATAATTTTGACGCCTTAAATATTCCTCCTAATCACCCAGCCAGAGATGCTTGGGACACTTTTTGGTTGCGAAGCAACCAAAAAGTGTCACTGACTATTGACAATGACGATGACAGAAAAAGTCAGAAGTCAGAAGTCAGAAGTCAGAAGTTATTACTCCGGACTCACACCTCGCCGATGCAGATTCATTATATGGAGACGCATCAGCCGCCATTTCAAATTATTTCGCCGGGTCGCGTTTTTCGCTATGAGGCAACCGATCCTTCTCATGAAACAACCTTTCATCAGGTTGAGGGATTAGTGGTAAGCGAAGATATCTCTTTATCAAATTTTAAATTTATTATTGAAAGATTCCTTAAAGAGCTTTTCGGTAAAGATTTAATGGTTAATTTGCGACCCAGTTATTATCCTTTTACCGAACCCAGTATTGATGTTTATATGAAATGGCAAGGGAAATGGTTAGAGGTAGCGGGTTCAGGTATGGTTCATCCAGCGGTTTTTCGGGCGGTAGGTTATGATCCTTATCAATGGCAGGGTTTTGCTTTTGGCTTTGGCCTTGAGAGATTAGCGATGATTAAATATAAAATTCCTGATATTAGATTATTTTACTCTGGAGATTTAAGATTTATTGGACAATTCTAATAAATCAGCGAATAACGAATCTGTACGAATATACGAATTTGCGAATTCGTTTATTCGTAAATAAACCCTCCGGGGATTTGCTTCGCAAAAGCGTAAAATTCGTTATTCGTTGATATTTTATGAAAAAGGAACTTTTCCTCGAGGAAGCGGTGCTTGATGATTTAGCTTCTGATTTAGAGGCCCTAGAATTACCTCTTTCTCAAAGGGCTTTTAAATTGCTTTTTATAGCGGTTATTGTTGTTGTGGCGGTGGTTGTTTTTAGGTTAATTTTTTTAGGAATTTGGCAGCATAATTTTTATGCTCAACAAGCTTTGTTTAATGTGGGTCAGATTACCACGATGAGGGCGCAACGCGGTATTATTTTTGACCGCTTTAATCAACCATTAGTTAAAAATCTTCCCGCCTTTCGTCTAAATTTAAAATTGGTTGAACTTTTTAAGAATAACGAGGAACGAGAAAAAACTATAAAAACTTTAGAAGAGACGCTTAATTTAAGAACCGGTTATATAGAAGAATTGCTTTCTGGTGTTGATTTAGAAAGGCAAAATTCTTTAACGGTTACCAATCAATTAACTATTGATCAGGTAATTAGAATTAAAAACTTAAATTTGCCGGCGGTTCAGATAGAGGACGATTTTAAAAGACAATATCTCGATGGCGAAACTTTTTCTCATTTAATTGGTTATGTGGGCGTAGCCGATAAAAATGATTTAAAAAAATATTCTTATCTTTCTTTCAATGATATTGTCGGAAAAAGCGGTTTAGAGGCATATTATGATAAAGAATTAAAAGGAGAAAATGGAGAAATAATCAATTATCGTAATGTTAAAGGAGAAATAATTGATAATAAACTAATAAAAAATCAGGCCCCAGGCCATCAGCTTTATTCTACGATTGATGCTGAACTTCAGTCATTTTTTTTCAAACGAATGAAAGAGGCCTTAAATTATTTAGGAAGCCCGGCTGGTGCGGGTATCGTGCTTAATCCGCAAAATGGAGAGGTTTTGGCTTTGGTAAGTTTGCCTAGTTTTGATAATAATCATCTTGAAAGCGAGCTGTTTAATAATTCTTATAAACCATTTTTTAATCGCGCCATTTCCGGAATTTATACTCCTGGCTCAACGATTAAACCATTAGTGGCATTTGCCGCCTTAAAGGAAAATATTATTACTCCTGAGAAAGAAATTTTTTCTGCCGGTTATTTAGAAATTCCTAATCCTTATCATCCTGATCAACCCTCCCGCTTTCTTGATTGGAAACCGCATGGCTGGGTAAATTTATATTCAGCGATTGCCCGCTCTTCTAATGTTTATTTTTATGAAGTAGGAGGCGGATTTAGCGATCAAAAAGGATTGGGGATTGAAAAATTAAAAGAATATTGGCAGAAATTCGGATTAGGCAAAAAAACGGGTATTGATTTATTTGGAGAAAACGATGGTTTTTTGCCTGACGCTCAATTTAAAGAAAAAAATAGAGGAGAAATTTGGCGACTGGGCGATACTTATAATGTCAGTATTGGGCAGGGAGATCTTTTGGTGACGCCAATTCAACTTATTAATTATATTAGTGCTTTTGCTAATGGCGGTAAGATTTATAGGCCATTTATTATTAAAAAGATTGTTTCTGAGGACGGAAAAATTATTAAAGAAACAACTCCTCTTATTCTTGAAGATTACTCTTCAGACATTGAAATTATAAAAAAAGTAGAGCGGGGGATGATTGATGCTGTAGAAAAACCTTATGGCACCGCTCATCTTTTAGCCGACCTACCGATTTCGGTGGCCGCAAAAACAGGGAGCTCGCAGGTTGAAAGCAAAACCAAAATTAATGCCTTTTTTGTTGGTTATTTGCCCGCCGAAGCCCTAATTAAGGCAGGCGTACCATTAGATAAACAAATAGCGATTTTGGTTTTAATAGAGGGGGCGCGAGAAGGTAGTTTAAACGCGGTGCCAGTAGCCAAAGATGTTTTTGAATGGTATTATGAAAACAGATTGAGAAAATAGAAATTAGAAATTTTAGTTAAAAACTATGTTCGCAAAAATTTTCACCGTCATTAAAACTATTTTAAGCTTAAAAGGATTTTGATGGTGCTTACTGTTATCTGAATTTTGTTTTCTATTGGATATACGCAGCCTAAATAATGGAGGATTTATGTGGTAGAATTATAAATGTGTGAGGTATGCCTGCCTTTGTTTGATTCCAAACCAGAAATTACCAAAATTAACAATAGAGTATTTTTTAAAACAGAGTTCAAAAGTTCGAAAACCATCAACTGATTTAGGTCGACCAGTTGATGCAAAATTAACAATTAATTCTAACCTTTTCGTGGCCAAATTGATTGGATAGTATAAATAACAAATAACTTAATAACCTCTTTAACGGCTAAAAAATTTTAGCCAAAAAGAAGGAACAAAAAATATGGATAATCAAAATTTCAATCAATCAATGCCGGAAGGCTTTCAAATATCGCCAATTATACCCGAATCAAAATCCAAGAAAAAAGTTTGGATTATTTTGGGGATTTTAGTGGCTGTTGTTATTTTAGTTGCTGGCGGCTATTTTTTATTGACCAATAAAAAACTTGGAGGCGAATCCCCACGACAAATAGGACAAATAATCAGTAACAACATTAAAAATGTCCTTTTTACTAATGTCGCTTTAGCAAAAAGATTGATTCAACCAGAAGATATAATTTCTACTATTCCGAGCGTGAATCCACGAGTTCCGACATATCCTTTGCCTTTGAATATTTCCAAAGACATTTCAAATTGGAGTAAATTCAGCAGCAAAATGAATTTAAGCGATTCCGCAAAAAACCTGTTGTCTAAAAATGGATTTGTCACCATCAATAATGCCAATTTATTTTCTTCAAAAGAAGATTTCGCTGGATTCTATTCCGAAATACAGCATAAAGACTTGCCTGTTTTTGTAACTACAGATAGTTTACTTCATTATTATCATGTATTTTTTGATACATCACTAATGAGGATGGAAAAAGATATTTTTTACGATGATGTTTGGCAAATGAGTAAGAAATTTTACGATGATTCTTTGAATATTTATCAGAGCTCAAATAATCCACTTATAAAGGAAGCGGCTAAACGCAATGTTGCTTATTTAGCCACAGTTCTTGAGTTGTTAAAACCAAAGCCCGATCAAATAGTTTCTAATAGTAATGTAAAAAATCTTGTTGATTGCTATGGAGATGATGAATATTGCGGAAAGATTTATGAAGATACTATCCAAAATGGAACATTCAGCGCTTTTGGCCAGAAAGAAGCAAGTAAATATTCATTCACTTCGCCTGATTTTGTAAAGGATTTGGTAAATAAGGAATTGCAACTTGTCTCTGATCACAAAGGATGGGATTGCTCGCCGATCTTTTTGTATCAAGAGGATTATTCCCAATATGTTCCAAGAGGGCATTACACCAAAACGGAAAAACTCAAAAATTATTTTAAGGCATTCATGTGGTATGGTCGAATGACTAACTTGATTAAGGGCTCGGCTGATATTGGAGAAGGCCAATGCGTTCCAGGTGGTATGCCTGATGGGTTTATTTCCGCCAATGATGCCCAAATTCAGACTTTGCAAGCTTCAATTTTGGCAAGGAAATTTGCGATGGATTCTGATGTTCAAAAGCGCTGGAAGAAAATTTATGCTATCACGGCTTTTTATGTAGGATTCTCCGATGACCTGGGGCCGGTTGAATATAGTTCTGCGCTTCAGGATATATTTGGTAACAATATTGATGTAAATTCTTTGGCAGAGAAAATCGCCGACATTCAGAAAACGGTAAATGATAAATTCGCCGGACCTCAAATTTATAGCGGCCTAGGAAACGCAGAAATGGTTGTGGTGCCAAAACCGCCTTTGACAGATAAACAAATCAATGAATTAAAAAAACAAGCGGATCAATTATTGGCTAATACTAAAGGATTCAGAATGATGGGGCAAAGGTTTGTTGTTGATTCGTATCTCTTTTCAAAAATAGTTTCTCCTTATTCTGGTGAATATACGGGCCCGGCGAACAAAGAACCATTCACTTATGTTGTAACTGAAATGGGCAGAAAAGTCCGCGGTTTCCCAAGAGGACTTGATATTATGGCATTGTTTGGTTCCGAGCGGGCGCAACAAATTATAAAAAGTTTAGGCGACGCTAATTATTCTGATTATCAAAGTCAGTTCGATAGTTTAAAGAAAGAAGTTGATGTTATTCCGCAAGATAAGTGGCATCAGAATCTTTACTGGAATTGGTTGTACGTTTTAAAGGCATTAATAGTCAAATTTGAAACTGGCTATCCAACTTTTATGCAAACCACTGCTTGGCAAGATAAAGAACTAAATACCGCATTGGCTTCTTGGTCTGAACTGCGCCACGACACAATTTTGTATGCCAAACAAAGTTACACCATGGCTGAACTAGGAGGCGGTGGAGAAGAACCAAAAATAGTGGGTTATGTAGAACCGGTACCACTTTTCTACGCCAGATTGTTGGATTTGACCAAGATGACGAAAAAAGGACTAACCAATCTTCTTAGCCAAGACGAATGGAATAAGGTTGGCGTTGGCGATGCAATGGATCAATTTGAAACGATACTGTCGAGATTGGTTGATATTTCTAAAACCGAATTGGAAAATCGCGAATTAACCGAAGATGATTATAACTTCATAAAATATTTCGGTGGCTCGCTGAAATCCATGAGTTCCAGATTGCTCGCTAGCGAAGGAAACATTGATCCAGACATGTTTAAACCGACGTTGATAGCCGATGTGCATACTGATGGCAATACTATGAAAGTTTTGGAAGAGGGCACGGGATACATCAAGCCGATTATTGTTGCCTACAAGTTGCCGAAAAATTATATTTTGGTCGGTGTAGGCCCGGTTTTCAGTTATTATGAATTCAAGCAACCGATGAATGACAGATTAACTGACGAGAAATGGAGAAACGTATTACAAACCAATCCTCCAGCTGATCCCGAATGGATAAAAAGTTTTTCCGAATAACAGAGACAATACAGATGGCGGAGAAAATTCTCCGCCATTTTAACAATATGGGTATAAAATTTCTTTCTAAAAAGAACATTTTTGTTTTTCTTATTGCTCTATCTGCAATAGTTATTTCTGTTTTTCTTTTAAGGAATTATTTATTTATTGAAAAGGGTTTGAAGCAAAACGCGCTTTCAAAACAAGAATATGATCAAAATTATGTTAGCGGCGTCATTCCCCATCACTTAGTAGCAAAATCCATTATTGAAAAATTTTTCAATGAACTATCAAAAGAAAACTATCCGCAGGAAATCGTTTTACTCAGCCCCGATCATTTCAACGCCGCGGCAGTTTACGGCGATAAACTAATAACCGTCAATGCCTCAACGACTAATTTAGAAAGTTTAGCAATTGATAACGCGCTTATTAATACTTTGGGTGAAATAAGCAATCTTGCGTTCAGTGATTACGCAATCAAAAACGACCACGGGATAATGAATATTTTGCCCTTTATCAAACAATATTTCCCGAATACAAAAATTATTCCTTTTTTAATTCCAGTTAGTTTTTCGCTTGATAAAACGAAAAATGCGGTAGAAAACTTAAGCAAGATTTTACCAGATAATTCTTTCATTCTGGCCAGCGTTGATTTTTCGCATTATCTCCCCAAAAACGTGGCTGATTTCCATGATAAAAAATCAATAAGAGTTTTCTTTAATTTTGAAGAAGAAAATTTTTCAAATATTGAAGTTGATTGTCCACAATGTCTATATGCCAGCCATTATTTTGCGAAATTAAGAAGCGCAGATAATTATATAGAAATTGATCATAAAAATTCACAAGATTTTTCAAACGGCGAAATTCTAGATAGTACAACTTCATATTTTAGTGTTCTTTTTTCCAAACAAAGAACTACCTCTGAAATTAGTGATTATCCAAAAACGGTTTTGCTGTTGGGCGACATAATGTTGGACAGGGCGGTTAAAAGATTGATGGATAAAAACGGCTTATTATATCCAATTAAGAATATAAAAAATTTTTTAACAGGAATCGATATTGTGGTAGGAAATTTAGAAGGTCCTGTGGTCACTAATCCTACCTATACGCCAAGTATGTCAATGAAATTTAATTTTGGTCCGGAAACATCGGATTTGTTGCATTATGCAAAAATAAATCTTGTTTCTCTGGCTAATAATCATACTCTAGATAAAGGCAAAGATGGCCTAATTCAAACAAAAGAACTGCTGGGCAAGAGAAAAATAAATTATTTTGGCGATCCAATAAGTTGCGGCGAAGAAAATATTTACAAAACTGACGGTATAGTTCTAGTAGGATTAAATAAAACTTTTCCAACTAATTGCACTCAAGAACAAATTGTGAAATTAGTTAAAAATGTTAAACGAGAAAATTCCAGCAATTTTGTAATCGTTTTTATTCACTGGGGAGAGGAATATAAACCGACAAGCAATGCTATTCAAAAAGAATTAGCTCATTCGATGATCGATAGTGGAGCCGATTTGATTGTTGGGTCGCATCCGCATGTCGTGGAGGAAATTGAACAATATAAAGGTAAATTAATTTTCTATTCCCTTGGTAATTTTGTTTTTGACCAATATTTTTCCAAAGAAACTCAAGAAGGATTGGCTATCGGTTTAGAAATTACTCATAAGAACGCGCTCATACGCCTATTTCCATTAGGCAGCAACAAAAGCCAGCTCCATTTATTGTATAGCGCAGAGAGGATAAAATTCTTAGAGAACTTATCTTCGAAAAGTCCGACTATCTTAAAAAACCAGATACTTAATGGCATGATTGTAGTTAACACTCCCTGATTTAAAGATAAAAATAAACCGCATTCTCAAGAAGCGTGGAATTTGTTAGGCGACTATTAATTTTGGCGATTTAAATCAGCAACCTTCTAGCCAAAATTTAATTTAAAAGAGAGTTCGCAAAAAATTCAAAGCCCCGGCATAAATTCGTTAACGGGAAAAATCCTAAAAAAATTTCCCGGCGGGAAGATTAAAAATGTCAAACTAAAACAAGATGGTGTTATGATATTGATTTGATGTATAACGGAGTAAGTTATAAAATTAAATCAGATTCTACTGAGAATATCGTAAAAAAGCAAATCAAAGAGGAAGATTAAGCAAATTACTAATCCAACAATTGAAACCTTGCAAAAATTGCCAAGGCGCTTGGTGTTTCAATTTGGGATTTATAAACAAAAGGTCTAAAATTAATTAAATTATATTGTACAGTTTCACCAGGCTGTTTCTAAAATTTAAGGTAGAAACAACCAGTTCTTTTAAAAATGCATATGGTAGGATGATAATAATCATAAGGTCGAATAAACCAAAATTATTATTTCCTGCCAATATGCAATATCACCATAACGCCAAAACCAATATTGCGCAACGCCAAGCGATTAAGGAGGCGAGGTCGACGCCTAACCGAACCTTAGCCAAGCAATATTGCGTTTCTCATGCCACTATTGGCAAGTGGAAGAATTCAGATCAAGTTGAAGACCATTCCAGCCGACCTTTGACCATTCATTATGCCCTGACCAAAGCTGAAGAAAGAATTATCACCAAGGTAAGAGATCAAGAATTTCTCTTGGATGAACTTTTAGAAGCTTTAACCCCATATATTGAAAAATTAAACCGCTCCAATTGCTACCGAACCCTGCTCCGCTACAAAAGAAACAGATTAAATGATAAAGACAAAGTCAAGAGAAAGAAATTTGCTCAATATGAGCCATGGTTTCTCCATATTGATATCTTTTATCTGCCGAAAATTGGCGAAAAGTGCAAGAAAAGACGCTATTACTGCTTTTTAGCCATTGATCGAGCAACCAGAATGCTTCTTTTGGAAATTTATCCTCATAAAGGAGCCAGAGAAGCCGGAGATTTCCTGATGAAGTGTTTGCAATTCTTTCCTTTCCAGATTAGGTTTGTCTTAACCGATAACGGTAAAGAATTCGTGGTTCAAGGAAAAAGAAACAGATTTGGCAAAATCACCAAGAAAAACCTTTTTGAAGCCATTTGTTCCATTGCTAGCATTGAGCATAGAAAGACCAAGGTTAAGCATCCCTGGACTAATGGGATGGCTGAAAGAACAGTGAAAACCGCCAAAGAGAATACTATCAAAGTTACCCGCTATCAGAATGTCTCCGAAGCAATTCAAGATTTCAAGAGATTTGAGAATTATCACAATCATTCAAGAAAGCTGAAAATGTTGCAAAACAGAACACCTTACGAGAAAATGATAGATTGGTATGAGAAAAACCAGAATTATTTATTTATCATCCTGCAAATATGATTAATTATTAATTTTTGGAAAGAACGTGGTGAAACTTAACAACGCAAATAAATATGCGAATGTATGCTAATAATATGCGACTATTTTAAATTCGCAAATAATTCGCGCCCACTCGCATATTTATTAGCATGTTTCTTTTATGAATTCTGAACTTCGTCAAGACCTTGTTTCTGGTGATTGGATTGTCATTGCGCCAAAACGCGGCAAAAGACCTCACCAGTTTTTAAGAAAGACAAAACGTTTTAAGGCGCCCATTAAAGGTTGTCCTTTTGAAGATCCTTTAAAGAGTGGTCACGAATTAATCTTTGCTTACCCTGAATCAGCATCAATTAAAAACAATTGGCAAGTAATGGTCGTAAAAAATAAATATCCAGTTTTTGTTCATAAAAAACAAGGCGTTAATAAGTTTAAAAAAGGACCCTATTCAGTAGTAGAAGGCATAGGTCATCATGATTTAATTATTACTAGAAATCATCATAAGAACTTTCCCCATCTTAATAAAGAAACAGCTAATTTGGTTTTTCAGGCTTTTCGTGATCGTTACCTTATGCTTTTTAATGACCCGTGCGTTGTCTATGTTTCTATTTTTCATAATTGGGGGCCGAAAGCGGGCGCTTCTATTTATCATCCCCATTATCAAATGATTGCTTTACCTGTTGTTCCTCCTGATGTAAACCACTCCCTTTCTGGCTCGTTAAGATTTTTTAAAAAGCATAAAAAATGCGTTCATTGCACAATGATTGAATACGAAAAGAAAGAGAAAAAGAGAGTTATTTACGAAAACGAAGGCGCCATTGTTTTTACGCCATTTATTTCTCGGGAACCATTTGAGTTGCGAATTTTCCCTAAGAAACATTTACCATATTTTGAAAATACTCTTGATAATGATTTGGAATTGATAGTCGATGCCTTGCAAAAAGCGCTTTTAAAAATTGAAAAACGGCTTAAAGATCCTGATTATAATTTCTTTATTCATACTGCGCCAATTCTCAATAAAGAAAAATACAAAAATTATCACTGGCATATTGAAATTCAGCCCAAAATTAGTATTTCTGCTGGCTTTGAATTAAGCACGGGAATTGAAATTACGGTCGTTGATCCCGACGAAGCAGCGCGTGTTTTACGATGATTTCCTTAATTTTAGGAACAATCTCAAATTTTATTTTGACTGTTATTAGTAAAGTCGGTTACCCGGGCATATTTTTTTTAATGTTACTGCAAAGTTTTAATGTTCCTATACCATCGGAAATAACAATGCCGTTTGCCGGATTTTTGGTTCAGATAGGGAGATTTAATTTTTGGTCTATTGTTTTAACGGGTGCCTTTGCTAATTTAGTTGGCTCTTTACTCTCTTACTATTTGGCTTCTTCTTTAGGTAGAAGTGAATTAAGGAGTCGTTATCGAATTTTTAATATTTTGATAAGCGATCGCAATCTTGAATTAGCTGAAGTTTGGTTTAAGAAATATGGTTCATTTTCGGTTTTCTTTAGCCGGCTGGTGCCGGTGGTAAGCACTTTTATTTCGTTTCCGGCTGGATTGGCGAGAATGAATTTAAAAGTTTTCTCAATTTTTACCTTTGCCGGCTCGTTTCTTTGGTGTCTTTTTTTGACTTATCTTGGTTTTATTTTCGGCGAAAACTGGCGAGTGTTACAAATTTATTTTAGAAAATTTGACTATTTGATTTTAATACTGATTTTAATTGGAATCATTTGGTGGCTATGGCGGCATTTTAAAAATGGTAAGTTTCAATTAAAATAAATTTATAAAATTAAAATGAGTTTATATAAATTTAAAATAAACTTTTTCCATTTAGAAAGCATATGCTTTTTAACGCGAAAAATTTTTTTGAAGCTTAGTTTTTGGAACTCAATTAATTTAATTAAAACTCAATTAATTTAATTAAGGCGAAAAAACTTTTTAGAATGGATTCTTTGGGAATATGGGAGGTGGTAAAATAAAGGATATAACGATTAATATCAATATTAAATACACCGCAAAGAAACTCAATTTCGCTAATAAAATCGTAAGGCGAAACCCAGACGCTTTTTTGTAATTGATAGAGGCCAAGTTGTTTTAATTTTTCCCGAAATACATCACTCGCTCTTTTATGCTGGACAGGGATATCGTATAATAGGACCCGCCAACATTTATCCCATTTCTTCGGTTTTTGGAGTTTGAAATTTTCTAAATTGTATTGTCTTACAAATATTTTACCTTTATGAGTCAATGTAATTTTTATAGTTCCATCAGCCTGTTCCTCAAAAGAGATATATTTTTTCTTTTCTAATTCGCGAAGCATTCTTTGTTTCGCTAACCGTCTTTTATAGGATTGTTCTCTAAAATAATATTTAATTACTTTGTGAAAGAAATAAGGGGAAGTAGATGCCACTGTAAAGGCGCCGATTTTTGCCAGTGTCAATAATATCTCTTTGGCATTTATATTGTCTTTCCAAAGGCTCTTAGCCATAATTATTATATTTTTCTATAAATCAATTTGCCGCCTCTTAATGTATAAAGGGAGAAAAAAGGAGAAAAAAAGGAAAAAATGAGAAAAAAGGAGAAATAGAAATAAAGCGGGGTTGGCGAAATTATGGATTCGTGTATAATTAAAGGCAGTTATAGAGCAGTTATTAGAAGGCTTATGGTGAGTAACCAATGGCCTTTAATGACTTTTTGAAAACTTTAATTTAGGAAAGGGGGTTTGTTATGACGAGAAAGGTTGTTAGTTCAGCGGGCGACTGGCTTGAGGGAATAATTGTTAGAGAATTAGCTTGCCATTTGGTTTTCTTCGGTCAGGAATTTAACTTGACCGATTTCGCTAATACCTTAAAAAGGTATGGCGAATCAAAAGTCAAATTTTGGCAAAACCTGATGCTCGAGCCACATTTTTTACCTAAGGTGGCAATGCCTCAGAATGCCAATTTCCGTGGCTGGAAAATCAAGCCAGAAGATTGGTTCTGGCGAGAAATTGCTAAAGGCAAGATTTTTCGTCAAGTCAACAACAAACTGGTGCCAGTCACGAAGGTTCGGCTTGAAGGCATTACAGTGCTGATTGATATCCGGCTCAAGCCGAAATATGACGCCGGCAAGCAGATGTACAAAAATGACAATTTGCTTGGCCCCATTATTGAAGACCTGCGCCGAGCCAAAAAGATTGCCGAATACGAATATGGTCTTCAATCTTCCCGATTCGGTATTTCTGCTGATGAATGGGAAATCTATATTAAGCCGGTATTAGCTCAGAAACTCGGATTGGACGAATCTCAACTCCGTTTAGAACGAGAGATTGAAGCTAACGTCATTCCCCAGATTTATCTTTATATGCCTCGCAAGGATGATGGCAAAACAAATACGTGGGAATGGCGAGAGGAATACTTTGAGGACCGCGGTCGCCGGCTCAGTGGGGGTCATTCTCAAAATGGCGGTTTGGCGGATGTCTTCTACGATCCTTCCGACGGTCGTTGGCGCTTCATCTCATTTCGTCCTCTGGTAGTGCTTTAAACTTTGAATTTTACCACGCCTACTTCATCTGATGGCTTGGGAAAACCCCAAGCCTTTTTGTTTTACAAATATTTATTAAGTTGATAAAATTAAAAGAAAGATTCTATTTTAAAATTAGTAATTTATGAAAAAAATTTTAATCTTTAACTGGAAGATGAATCCGCCATCGCTTGCCGAAGCCAAAAGATTATTAACTAATAACCTACAACCTACAACAAACAACAAGAATGTTGAAATTATTATTTGTCCACCCTTTATTTATTTATCCGAATTATCACCGCTTGTTAATCGTAAATCATTAATTAAACTTGGCGCTCAAAATTGCTTTTGGGAAAAAGTTGGCGCTTATACGGGCGAGATTTCGCCAATAATGCTTAAAAATTCGGGCGTGGAATATGTCATTATTGGTCATTCTGAACGTCGAAAGTATTTAAATGAGACAGACCAAATGATTAATAAAAAAGTTTTAGCAGCCCTAAAAGCAGGGTTGAAAGTGGTACTTTGTATTGGCGAGAATTTGTCAATTCGTAAGCGCGGCAAAAAAGCCGTCGAAAATTTCATTAAATCGCAATTGAAAAAAAATTTAAATAGTTTGTCAAAGGTCAAAGGTCAAAAGTCAAAAGTTGTTGTGGCTTATGAGCCAATTTGGGCAATTGGTTCAAAACATCCCGATACTCCCGAAGATGCTTTGGAAATGATAAAATACATCAAACAATTACTCATTACTCATTACTCATTACTCAATACTAAAGTATTGTACGGTGGTTCGGTTGATAGTAAAAATATAGAAAATTTTTTAAAATATAAAGAGATTGATGGAGTTTTGGTTGGAAGCTCCAGTGTCAAGATAAAAGAAGTTAAAGAAATAATTAACTTAGCGATTAATAAATAGTAATTAGCAATCAGGAATTAGGAATCAGCAATTAGTAAACAGTAAGCAAAAATATTTTTTATTAGTTACTAATTTCTGATTACTATTTTCTAGTATTTCTATGAATAACAACGATGTAAGATTAAAAAATTTAACTATTGTCGCTTTTTTGATTTTTTTATCTATAGTAATAATTTATTCTCTGTTTTTTGGCCCAATAAAAAAATTTAGTGATTCTTTAATGCCAGTTCGGACTATCACCGTGAGCGCTGATGGTAAGGTAGTTGTTTCGCCTGATATAGCTAAAATTTCTTTTGCTGTTGTTTCCGAAGGCGTTGATCCAAAAACTATTAGTCAAGAAAATATTAAAAATATAAACACTGCGATTGACTACCTTAAAACTAAAGGAATTGAGGAAAAAGATATTAAAACCACGCAATATAATCTTAGTCCAAAATACGAATATGACGAAAAGACAAGAAAGACTTTTATTAGCGGTTATACCTTGACTCAAAATGTTTTAGTTAAAATTAGAGACCTAAATAAAGTAGCCGAGGTTATTTCTGGGTTAACTGAAGTGGGTATCAATAGAATTGATTCAATTTCTTTTGAAATTGATGAGCCAGAAAAATATTTTGCTGAGGCAAGAAATCAAGCATTTGAAAAAGCCAAAAAGAAAGCAGAAGAGATGGCTTTAAAAAATAGTGTTAAGCTTGGTAAGGTAATTAATTTTTCTGAATGGGAACCAACCACAAGACCTTATGACAGTTTAAGAACTTTTGGGATGGGAGGCGAAGGGAGTGTAGCCGCTTCATCTGTCTTACCTAAAATCCAGCCCGGTAGCGAAGAAATAACAATTAATGTGAATATTACCTATGAAATTAAATAATATAATAAATATTACCGGTTTGTAGTGATATATTTAAATTTATGCATTTTAGAAAATCTACTATTAGTGCTATAATTATTTTAGTATCATTAGCCACTATTGTGGTGATGTCGGGTTTGAATTTCCTTTTTAAAACGCAGAATTACGCGGATAACAAGCAGAGAAGTGCAGAAAATATCAGCGTTAATCAGCGTACTCATCAGCGTTTATCAGCTTCTATGGAAAAAATTTTTCTTACCACTAAAGATAATATAAAAATCGCCGCTAATCTTTATAAGGTTGAAAATCCTATTGGCTGGTTGGTCTTGGTTCATATGATGCCGGCGACAAAAGAATCTTTTAATGATTTAGCGCAAAAATTTCAGAATTTAGGTTATGAAAGTATGGCTATCGATTTAAGAGGTCATGGTGAATCTATTACGCAGACTAACGCAGACGGTACGCAGACTAACGCGGAAATTTTAGATTATCGGACATTCTCTGATGAAGACCACCAAAAAAGTATTTTAGATTTAGAGGCAGTGGTTGATTATTTAATAAAAAATAGAAAAGCAACGCCTGATAAAATTTCTTTTATTGGGGCTTCTATTGGCGCTAATTTATCGCTTCAATATATTAGCGAACATCCAGAATTTAAAACTGCCATTTTACTTTCGCCAGGCTTAAATTATCGAGGCATTAAAACTGAACCATTAGTAAAAAATCTTAAAGCCGGACAAAAAGTTTTCTTTATTTCTGCCACAGATGATGTTAATAACAAAAATAATAGCGAAGAAAATAAAAGGCTTTATAGTTTGGTGCCTGAAGGCGTTGGGAAAAATATTCAAATTTATCAGAGCGGCGGCCATGGCACTGATATTTTGAAAAATCAACCTGAATTAATAAATTTAATTTTGGAATTTATTCAATCATAAAATGGAAGGCATTCAACAAACAACAAAACAAGCAGGTAAATTTGCTCTGGTGGGAGTTTTGAATACTTTAATTGATGTGGTGGTTCTTAATATTCTTGTCTTTTTTGGTTTAAAGACAATATTCATTATTTTTGGTCAAAAATTTTTGCTGGCCAATGTCATTTCAGTTTGTGTGGCGATGATTAATAGTTTTGTTTTAAATAAATTATGGACTTTTGAATCAAAAGGAGGAAATATTTACCAGCAAATTTTTAGCTTCTTCGTGATTACTGTCATCGGAATGTTTGTTATTCATCAAATTGTTTTTAGCTCTTTTTATTTTGGTTTTAAGTCGATTTCTTCTTTTGTTATCTCAATTATAAATTTTACTGGATTAAGTCGTTTCTTCTCGGACGCTTTTATCATTTTGAATTTCGCCAAGGGAATGGCGGTTATTGCTTCTCTTATTTGGAACTTTATAGGATATAAATTTATTGTGTTTAGAAAGTAGAAGCGGATTAGTCGCTGATGAGTACGCTGATTAAACGCTGATACGTTGGCTGTTATTTTTAGGTGTTAGAGAATATAAATAAGCAAAGCAAATTTTTTTAAAAATTATGTTTCAGGAAAATGTTTCACTAAGCTGCTATAGTAGTTATAAAATCGGCGGACCGGCGAGATATTTTTTTGAGGCGAAAAACATAGAAGAAATTATTAAAGCGATGGATAAAGCGCATCGGTTGAAATTACCCGTTTTTATTTTAGGCGGAGGGACAAATATTTTATTCAGCGACGAAGGTTTTAATGGTTTGATTTTAAAAATTCAAAATTCAAAATTAAAAATTCAAAACGACAATTCAAAATTTAAAATTATTAAAGCCGAAGCAGGCATACTACTTTCAGAATTAGTGAGGATAGCAACAGAGAGTGGTTTATCCGGCCTTGAATGGGCAGCTGGTATTCCAGGCACTCTTGGTGGTGCTATCAGAGGTAATGCTGGTGCTTTTGGTGGAGAAATGAAAGATATTATAGAAGAAGTAATCAGTTTGGATCTTTCAAAAAGACAGCCGAAAATTATCAAAAGAAAAAACAAAGAATGCCAATTTAACTATCGCCACTCTATTTTTAAAAAAACAAAAAAAGAAATTATTTTAGAAGCAAAGTTAGTTTTAAAGAAAGGAGATAAAAGATTCATTAAAGAAGTCGTTCAAAAAAATATTGAGTATCGGTTTAAAAATCAACCTCTTTATTATCCCAGCGCGGGCAGTGTTTTCAAAAATGTCCCCTTAACGCAGATTAACGCAGATTATACGCAGATAAACGCAGATAGCCAAACGCAGATAAACGCGGACTATACGCAGATAAACACAGATAATATCAGTGTAAATCAACGTACTCATCAGTATTTATCAACGTTTCCCATAAAAACAGATCCTTTTCCGATTATTCCCGCCGCTTATTTAATTTCTGAGGCAGGACTTAAAGGCGTTTCTTTTGGCGGCGCCATGATTTCTCCCAAACACCCCAATTTTATTGTCAATGTTTTAAGCGCTACTGCCTATGATGTAAAAAACTTGATTTTACTTACTAAAAACGAGGTCTATAAAAAATTTAAAATTAAATTAGAAGAGGAAATAGAGTACTTATAAATTCAAAATTCAAAATTCAAAATTCAAAAATCAAAAATCAAAATGACAAAATTTAATTTTCCAATTTTCAATTATCAATTTTCAAAGTTTTTTATTTAAGTCCTATAACTTATTTGAACGATTGTGTGAGGCGTAATTATATAAAAAATTATGAGCGAGCCGATATTTTTCTCCGAAACCCCACAAAGTGGAGCAAGTTGTTTGAGAAAACTGTCTCAATTCTTTATTTAGCGAGCCGATATTTTTCTCCGAAACCCCGCAGCCGACCGAGCATGGTCCGAGCACTCAATACTTTGAGTGCTCGGTCGGTCCGCTGAGGACAAGCGAGCGAGCGCGCTGGAGCGAGCGAAGCGGGTTGAGGGAAAAATATCGGCGAGTGGAGTTATCCACAGTTGCAATTAATTTCATTTGTTCTAAAATTATAATAGTAATACCAATATACGAATTCATACTAATGATACGAATAGATACTAATAATAATTTTTATTCGTATTTCATTAGTATCATTGGCATGCATTAGTATATTAGTATTGTATTTGTGGTCAGCGCGATTGATGGTCGGCAATCCAACGCTGGCTTATAAAAATCTTTATCTACCGGCACCGAAAAAATAAGTGTTAGGTAGAATTGCCAAAATGGCAAAGAAAAAGGCAAAAAAGAAGAAATAAACTTTCTTCTCCCCCCTCTTTCCCCACTTAAATAGAAAGAGGGGTTTTTTATTGGCTTTGTATAAATTTTCAAGCCGAAGGCGTAGAGAATTTATCTACACAATAACCCGGCACCTCTCTTACGAGAATATTGTTTGATTAGGGGATTATATTAACGAAGGAGTACTGAAAATAATTTTGGGTCGATCAAGACTCAAAATTGATAAAGATATTTTGGTAAAATAGGTGCTGGGCGCTCCTATGATAGATAATTTTTTGCGTTCTCGCTTAAAAATTTATATAATTATGGTATATGCAAATCAATATTAAAGCCACAAATTTAGATTTAACTCCTGCCATTCGTGAATATATAGAAACCAAAATTGGGTCGCTTAAACGTTTTCTAAAAAGATTTGAAGATAAAAGTGAAGTTGAGGTTTTTGTAGAAATAGCGCGAACCACCAAACATCATCGTAAAGGCAATGTTTTTAACGCAGAAGCCACATTTTCGATTGGTAAAAAAATTTTTAGAGCCGAACACTCTGACTGGGATATTAGAGTAGCGATAGATAGAGTACGCGATAAATTGCAGGAAGAGATAAATGAATATAAAGAGATGAAGATAGAGAAATATAGAAAAAGGTAGAGAAATATAGAAAAAGATGCTTAAATTTTTTAAAAAAATTTTTGGTCAATATGATTTTGAGCCGCTGATAAAAAAAATTAACTCTTTAGAACCGGAATTAGAAAAATTAACCGATGAAGAATTAAAGAATAAAAGCCAAGATCTAAAAGAACGAGCGCAAAGAGGCGAGAGTTTAGACGATCTTTTGCCTGAAGCTTTTGCTTTAGTGCGGGAAGCGGCTAAAAGAACTTTACATCAACGGCATTTTGATGTTCAACTTATTGGTGGCATTGTTTTGCATCAAGGTAAAATTGCTGAGATGTTGACCGGCGAAGGAAAAACTTTAGCCGCCACCGCGCCGGCTTACCTTAACGCTTTATTAGGTAAAGGCGTTCATATTATTACGGTTAATGATTATTTGGCGCGACGCGATACCGTTTGGATGGGGCAGATTTATTATGCCTTAGGTTTATGCGTTGGTTGCTTAACTCACGAGTCAGCTTATTTATATGACCCTACTTATACAATGCAAAGCGCAAATCGCGAAGCGCAAAGCGTTAGTGATTCTCTTGATCGCGAACGCGATCAATTAGGTAGTTTCAAGGTAGTTCAAGATTTTCTTCGGCCGGTATCGCGAAAAGAAGCTTATCTGGCTGATATCACTTATGGCACCAACCATGAGTTTGGTTTTGATTATCTTCGAGATAATTTAGCTTATCGGCTTGAAGACCAGGTACAACGAAGATATAGTCCGCCTAAGTCCGTGTCCCGTCCGCGTGAGTCCGTATTTTACTATGCGATTATTGACGAGGTTGATAGTATTTTAATTGATGAGGCGCGTACGCCATTAATTATTGCTGCTCCTGATACCGAAGCGAGTGATTATTATCGTCTTTTTGCTAAAATAGTTAGTCAGTTAAAAGAAAATGAAGATTATTTAGTTGATGAAAAAATGAGGTCAGTTAGTATTACTGATGAAGGAATTGATAAGGTTGAAAAGATGTTAAAAATTAAAAATCTTTACAGTCCAGAAAATTTTCGCTTGGTGCATTATTTAGAAGAATCTTTAAAAGCCAAAGCCTTATTTCATCGCGATAAACAATATATTGTAAAAAATGGCGAGGTAATTATTGTCGATGAATTTACAGGGCGTTTGATGTATGGTCGTCGTTATTCGGCTGGGCTACATCAAGCCATTGAAGCCAAAGAAGGAGTGGCGATTAAGCAAGAATCAAAAACTTTTGCTCAAATTACGATTCAGAATTATTTTCGTTTATATGAAAAAATTGCCGGGATGACAGGCACAGCTCAAACATCGGCTGAGGAATTTCATAAAGTTTATAATTTAGAGGTGGTCAGCATTCCGCCGAATAAGCCGATGATAAGAAAAGATTATCCGGATGTTATTTATAAAACTCTTAAAGCAAAATATCAGGCCGTGGTTGAAGAAGTAAGAAAAAGACATTTATTGGGCCAACCAATTTTATTAGGCACTACTTCAATCACCCGTAACGAAATTATCTCTTCTTTACTAAAACAAGCCGGCATTCCCCACGAGGTCTTAAACGCTAAAAACCACGAGCGTGAAGGAGCCATTATTGCTCAAGCGGGAAAATTAGGAGCCGTGACGGTGGCAACCAATATGGCGGGTCGGGGAGTAGATATTATTTTAGGCGGCAATCCGCCAGATCCAGAGGAAGCAAAGAAGGTTAGAGATTTAGGCGGGCTTCATATTATTGGCACGGAAAGACATGAAGCAAGAAGGATTGATAATCAGTTGCGCGGTCGCGCGGGCAGGCAAGGCGATCCTGGTTCCAGCCAATTTTTTCTTTCTTTGGAAGATGATTTACTAAGAATTTTTGGAGGAGAAAAAATTAAATCTTTAATGGAGGCGTTTAATTTACCCGAAGATCAACCTATTGAATCATCATTAGTTTCTAAAGCGGTTAATGAAGCGCAGAAAAAAGTTGAAGGCATTAACTTTGATCTGCGTAAACATCTTTTAGAATATGATGATGTTTTAAATAAACAAAGAACTGCTTTTTATAAAAAACGGCAAGAGATTTTAGCCACTACGCGGATAAACGCGGATGATAACGCAGATAAACGCGGATTAAATACCGATGATAGTCAGCGGCAGTCCGCGTTGATGATGTTAGATATGTTGTGGATGAACCATTTAGAGAATATGGAAGCTTTAAGAGAGGCAGTAGGAATGAGGGCTTATGGACAACACGACCCCTTGGTTGAATATCGGCGCGAGAGTTTTATTTTATTTAAAGAGATGATGGCGAACTTTGACGCCTGGCTACGTCAAGCGCAGATTAACGCAGACTTAACGCAGACCAACGCAGACCATACGCAGACTAACGCAGAAAAAGGTCCGCGTGAGTCAGCGTTCAGCTTGCCCCATAGCGACGCGGAGCGTCTGCTTCGGGGTCCGCGTGAGTCAGCTTTTAAAAAAGTAGGCAGAAACGATCCTTGTCCTTGCGGCGCCACTTATCCTGACGGCCGACCAAAAAAATACAAACATTGCCACGGAAGAAATGATTAGAGAGAAGAATAAAAATAAAAAATTATTACAAGATGAATGCTTTCAAAAATTTATATCAAGAACTTAAAAAGAAATATGGGTTGCCTTATGGGCAGTGGGCTTTATGGTGTAAGAAGCAAAAAAACAACCAAGAAAGGGAAGAGGTGATCATCGGAGCAATTTTAACTCAAAGGACAAATTGGAGAAATGTGGAATTGGCGATTAAAAATTTAAATCAAGCCAAGATAAAGTCATTAAAAGATATTTATGGTCGCGGTCCTAAAAAATTAGAAAGTTTAATTAAACCGTCTGGATTTTATAAAACCAAAGCCCAATATTTGTTTAATTTAGCCAAATTTATTATTAAAAGCTATGGCGGCTTAGAGAAAATGAAAAAAGAAAAAACTGAAGTGTTAAGAGAAAAATTATTAAAATTAAAAGGCATTGGTCCGGAGACGGCCGATAGTATTTTACTTTACGCTTTAGATAAACCAATCTTTGTGATAGACGAATATACGCGGCGTTTGGTAAAAAAACGAAAATTGGCTAAAAATTTATCTTATACTTCTTTGCAAAAATTATTTGAGAAAAATTTAAGAAAAGATTTTAAATTATACCAAGACCTCCATGCCTTAATTGTGATTGATGGTAAAACCCATTAAGTGAAATATAATTTCGCGTTCTTGTTTAATTCCTTTTCCTTCTATAAAATTTAATTAATGCAAAGTCATTTTTATTTAGCTCAGGTTCGTAAAGAAAAAAAACGCCGACTGCTTAAATTAAAAATTTACGGCGGTTTATTTATTTTTTTTGCTTTAATAGTAGGCGCTGTTTATTTAATTGTTTATTCGCCGCTTTTAAAAATAAAACAGATTAACGTGGAATGCGCGTTGACCAATACAGAAGAGGCGCAAATTTGTAAAGATAAAGACAAAATAACCGCGGATTTAAAAGATTTTTTTGTTCATCAATCAAAAATTACCCGTTTTTTAGGGCCTGATAATATTTTAATTTGGAACAACAAAAAAAACGATGAAATTTTAAAAACCTATCCCAAACTATTGCAAGTTTTAATTACAAAAGATTATTTAGAACGGGTGATAAAAATTGAATTTAAGGAAAGAGAAAAATTTGGTATTTGGTGCCAAAAAACGCAGATCGCCCGCGGATCTGGAATAATTAACGCGGATCAACACGCGGATCCGCGCGAGATCAGCGATTTACAAAAAGAGATCAGCGAGGGATCCGCGTCCTGTTGGTGGTTTGATAAAAAGGGTATCTTATTTGAGGAAGCGCCACTGATTGAAGGCAATTTAATTAATAAGGTTGACGATTTTTCTGGAAGGACATTAAAAATTGGCGAACCAGTGCTTGAAGAAAAATTATTCTCTAATTTAATAAAAATTTTTGAAGTATTAGAAAAATCAGATTTAAAAATAAAATCTTTAAGATTAGAAAAATTAGAACTTCAAGAGATAGTAGCTAATCCTTTAAATAATTCTTTTCCCAAAATTTATTTTAGTTTAAGAATTGATCCGAAATTCGCGATTGCGGTTTTAGAATCTTTAAAAAATCTCGGTTTAGAAAAAATAGAATATATTGATTTAAGAGTAGAAAACAGGGCTTATTATAAAATGAAATAATAAATTAAAAATAATATATAAAAAAGTACTTTAAATATCTTATTTATTAAAGTTTGTATATAAATATTGATGTTCCTGCCTTAAAGTCCGGTTGATACGGATTTTTTATTTCTTTAAGCCACCGGTATTCATCTTCGGGATTACGGTTTTGGCCCGGATGAAGCCGACCCAAAGCGCCCTGTAAGTTATTAATAGAAATCGCTAACCATTCAATTCCTTGTTCTTTAGGATTGCCTTTGGCTGACCACCAATATTCGGCACACGAATAGCGCGCCTCCGGCCTCGGGCCTTCGGCAATGCGAATGTACCCATGCGAATTTTCAGAACAATCTCCAAGATAATACTTTGGATTACCACCACCAAAATAATCAATAGCGATTTTATTTATTTTTGTTTCATTTTTCAAGTTCCATGTTTCAATAAAAGATTTTAATCTTTTTAAATCCTGGCCCCAGTCATAATTAGAATCAGTCACATATTTATAGCCGTTTTCGATTCCGCCGGCGAGCTCGTTAAAGTAGGAAAGAAAATATGGTTTAGCTAAGATAGTTTCTATAAGATAGAAAACAAGTAGACCAAAGATAAAAATGATTTTTAATGAAGTTCTTAAAAAATTATTTAAGAAAGAAAAAAATTTTATTAATAAATTTTCGTTGAAAATTATTTTTTTATTTGTCCATTTTTTAAGACCGCTGATTGTTAAAATGTAGATAAAAGGTATGGTAGGTAGAATATGTCTGACGCCGATATTTAACGGACTATTCATACTGTAGGCCCAGTATAAAATTATAAAAATCAACATTGAAAATTCGGCAAAGTGGGTACCTATGTAATCCGACAAATGACTAATGACTTTTGACCATTGACTTTTGATATTTTTAATAATTCGCCAAATAGCTAAAATTAACGCCAGAACAATTAAAATTAGCGAGGGGAGCGGTTCTTTTAACAAAAATACCACCGGAAAGTAATACCACCAGCCAGCCGCAGAGACCTCACCTAAGAAATAAGCGGTATTGCCGCCAGATGAACGTTGAAAGACCATCAAAACTCCCAGAAGATAATGTCCGAGCGGTCTTAAAATTTTGTTTTGCGCTATCCAAATATCAATTTCCGCTAAACATCTTGCGTGCCGTTTTAGAGGAATATTTGAGGTGAGTTTACAACTTTGCCAGTTTTGGTCCGGTCCGCCAGCAAAAGAAGTTAAAATAAATTTTGTATCGGTTATCTGTTTTTCAATCGGGTAATTAAGAGTAAAGATTAGATAAACAATATAAACTAAGCTATAACCGATAAGGAAAATAATAACGAGCGCTTTAAAATATTTAAATGCTTGACTTAAATATTTTTGTCGACTATGGTAAATTTTCCAAAAATAAAAAATTAAAATAAGAAAAGCAAAAAAGGGAATCAATAAAACCGCGGAAAATTTCATTAATTGAGCAATTCCAAAAGTAATACCACTAAAAATTAAATGTCTTTTGGTTGGTTGGAGGAGAAATTTGATAAAATAATAACTGGCGATAAAAATTCCTAAAGCGGCGCCAATATCAGTCGTCACATAGTGGCCATGAGCTAAAACATTAGGAGAAAAAGCAAAAAGAAATGTTGGTAGTAATGCCCACCATCTGCCCATTAGTTCTTTTGCCCAAAGATAAATAAAAGTTATTAAAATGAGCGTTAAAAGCATTGGTCCTAAACGCGCCCATTGGATAATTTTGTCGGCGTCATTACCAGATTCATATAAAAATTGAGCGCCGGCGGCCCACTGGCCGTTTATATCTTTTTGCCAGGGGAATTTATCGGTGGGGAAATTAAGTTTTTGAAAGATTAAAGGAAAGGCGGCTATTGCTTTCACTAAGGGCGGGTGTTCGGGATTTAAGCGATAATCTAAATAGCGCACATAACCATAACCAGCAGGAATATGCGCTAATTCATCCATCGTGGCTGATTCTTTTTGAGAGGCGTTAAACATTAAAAGAAATGAAGCAATAAGAAAAATTCCAAGAATGAGCCACGGAACAGTTTGTGAAATTTTAGATAATTTCATATTTTTAATAAGCGAATTGAGATCTTTATTTAATAATAATTTTATAGACATAAAAAGTCAAAGGTATTAAAATAATATAAAGGTCGGAGCGAGAATGAGTATTTTAGAATTTAAAAATTTATCATTTTCAATTATGGCTAAGAAAAAAACTACTAAAAAAGCCACTAAAAAAGTAAACAAAAAACCAGCCCAGCGGTGCAGGTGTTGTTAAAATTAAATTTTAAATGAGGGTGGAAAAATTAATTTGGACAAAGCATTCTGAGGCAAAAATGCGTTTTTATCATTTGTCAAAGCAGAGAGTACGGCAGGTTTTAAATTCGCCCAAAAGAATTGAGGAGGGAATTGCGCCTAACACTATTGCGATGATGCAACCTGCTGGTAGTAAAAAACACCCATATGAGATTTGGGTGATGGTGCAAAAAAACACGGATAAACGCGGATTAAGAACACGGATAAACACGGATAGTATCCGTATAAATCAGCGTAGCAATCCGTATAAATCCGTGTCTACAAAAGTTATCTCGGCTTGGAAATACCCGGGAAGAACAAAACCCCGTAGTGAAATTACGCTCGATTTTCTTAAACGCGAGTATGAAATTTTTATTTCTAATGGTATTAACAGAGATTAGTCGTAAATCAATATCTGTTGATAGAAAATTTAAAGCGTTTTAGCGTAATTCTACTACAGGAAAAGCCTGGCGAGCCCCTGCCAAAAGAAATTTTAAGAGAAATTATTTTGGCGTCTAAATTATAAAATTCAATCTTGCGACGCCTGACCTCATAAGATTTTGGTGGTTATAAATTATGAAAATTCTTTTATTTGATTCTTATTTATCAATTATTAAAAAAAGCGTTAATGCGCGGATATTTCAAAGTCTTTATTTTACCGACGGTAAAAGAAAAATTGATATTTTAAAAAAAGGAGACTTGAGTTGCGCTTTTTTTGTTTCTTGTGTTTTAAAATTATTTAATTTAATTTCTTCTCCGCATACAACTGTTAAATCAACCGTTTCTGATCTATTGGCTCATCATTGGCAAAAAGTTAAAAAACCGAAAATTGGCGCAATACTTCATTGGGAAGATAAAAATGGTCATGAACATTTAGGATTTTATATCGGCAACCAAAAGGCGATTTCTAATAGCTCTAAAAAACGTGTGCCCATTATTCATCATTGGACCTACAAAAACAAAAGAAAAATTATTGCCATTTATTGGCATAAAGGATTAGAAAGAAATATTAAATAATTCTATAACTGCTCTGGGCCTTCTTCTAATTTTTTTCTTATTTCTTCTCTGTGCGTTTCTTCAGTTTCCACTTTTAAGTTTTCATTAACGTGAAGTTTAGAAATGTCTGGAGGATTTTTAACGTAACCAATATTTTCTCTTTTTTGAATTACTTTTTCAATTTCTTCTATTGATTTATCGTGATGTATTTCCCGAAGCTCTGGTGGTAATTTTCTTAACAATTCTTTCCTTAACAATTCTTCTTTTTCTGGTTTACTTCCCAACAATTCTTTTTCTAGTTCATTTTTTGATTCGCCACCTTTTTCTTCTAAATTAAAATTTTCTATCGACATATTATAAATTATTTAAAAATTTAGCGACCTTTTACTATTGACATAAAAAATAAATTATGTTAAATTTTAATTAGTTTAATATAGAGTTAAACTTTAGTGAAAAGTGAAACTCTATATATTTAAAATAATATAATATAAAAAGGAGGAAGACAAGTGAAAGGGGGAGAATTGATATTTACCGAAGATTTACTTAAAAAGAGAATTTTGTTTATAGAGGGATTTATCGATGATGAGTTGGTTGAAAAAATAAGTAAAATGATAATCTGGTTGAATTCTCAAAACACAAACGAGATTACGCTTTATATCAATAGTGATGGAGGTAATATCCAGGCAGGATTTTCTCTTTACGATATTATTAAATTTTCAGAGGCGCCTGTAACGGGGATTGTTTTAAAAAGTGCCAGTTCTATGATGCTTGCGGCTTTGCAGGGCTGTAAGGTGAGAAAGGCATTAGTGCATTCTTTTTTCGCCTTTCATAATTTAATATTTAGGAAAGAAATAACTTGCAAGAGTGAAGCTGATGTTAGGTTAGCTATAGAAGAATTAAAATTACTTCAGGAGGAATATAACCAGATTATCGGCGCGCGGATTATCGGAGGAGCAGAAAAAGTAAAAGAATTATGCGAAAAGAAAATGGTTTTGACAGCTCAAGAAGCAAAAAGTATTTGTTTGATTGACGAGATAATAACAATGAAAAAGTAAACGAAATCGTGAGGCCGATAAATCTCGGCCTCTTTTTATTTTAATTAATTTTGTTATATTAATTATCAATGAAACTATCTATTGGTATTGTGGGTTTGCCGAATGTTGGTAAATCAACATTATTTAAACTTTTAACCAGTCAAGAAGTTAATATTGCAAATTATCCTTTTGCGACCATTGATCCGAATGTGGGTGTGGTTTTGGTGCCGGACGAGCGTTTGGAAAAATTAGCAGAAATGAGTCATTCAAAAAAAATCGTGCCGGCCGTGGTGGAATTTTATGATATTGCCGGCTTAGTTAAAGGCGCTAATAAAGGCGAAGGGTTAGGTAATCAATTTCTTGCTCATATTAGAGAAACTAATGCCATTGTTCAGGTGGTGCGTTGTTTTCAAAGCGAGGAGATTATTCATATTGAACAAAAAGTTGATCCAGTAAGGGATTTGGAAATTGTTAACACAGAACTTATTTTAAAAGATTTGGAAACGATTGATAAAAGAATAGCAAAATTAGAAAGCGAAGCTAGAGGAGGAAATCAAAATAAAATTAAAGAACTTGAATTTATTAAAGAATTAAAAAATTTTTTAAGTGATGGCAATTTGGCGATAAATTTTCCAAAACTATCCGCCTTAAATCCTCAAGAAGTTATGTTTTTAAAAGAAATGAACCTTTTAACCGCTAAACCGCAAATCTATCTTTTAAACGGAAAAGAGAGCGATGTTAATTTAGAATTGAAAAATAAAATAAAAGAATTAAACGCTGATTATTTAGCGATTGATTTAGCCAATGTTAAAAATTTAGATGAATTAATTAAAAAATCTTATGAGATTCTTGGATTAATAAGTTTTTTTACTACCGGCGAAGACGAAACGCGGGCTTGGACAATAAAAAACGGCACCAAAGCGCCGCAAGCCGCCGGCGTGATTCATACTGATTTTGAAAAAAATTTTATTAAAGCGGAAGTAATAAATTGGCAAAAGTTATTAGAAGCCGGATCTTGGCAAAATGCCAAGCAAAAAGGATTAATTCGTTTAGAAGGTAAGGAATATCTTGTCCAAGACGGTGATGTAATTTTAATCAAACATGGCTAAAGCAGTGGCTGACGCAGTAAAGATGGAGTAAATCAGTAAAGATGAAGTAAATTAGAGGGGACTCTATTGAATATAGAAACTATTCTAATATTCTTAAGAATATTAGAATAGTATAAGCAATTACTATCAATGTATGATATAATTGTAATATAGCCAGCAGTATCATATGTCAGAAAAGAAACAAAAAAGTTACCGACAATTAGAAAGAATTGTAAAGGGCTTTGCGAATTACCGCCGAATTAGTATTTTAGAATTATTAAAGAAGGAGCCGGAACTTTCGGTGGCTGAAATTTCGGAAAAATTAAATATAAATTTTAAAACCGCCTCAGAGCATATTAGGCGATTAGCCATTACAGGCCTTATTTTAAAAAGATCAGATGGTTTAAATGTTCGCCATCGTCTTACTGATCGCGGTGAAACTATTCTCAAATTCTTAAGAATATTGGAATAGTTGATTTATATTAAAGTTTAAAATTGTTAGAATTATGGAGTTTGATAAAGTATTAGAAAATCGGTTTTGTTGTCGAAGTTTTCAAGATAAAAAGATTGAGCCGGAAAAATTTCAAGCGATTTTAGAAACAGCCAATTCCGCGCCTTCAGCTGGTAATTTACAGGCATATTATATTTTTGGCGTTTCTCATAAACAGAAAAAATTAGAATTGGCCAAAGCAGCTCTTAACCAAATGTTTATTAACGAAGCGCCATTGGTTTTGGTCTTTTGTGCTAATCCAGAAAAATCAGCCATTAAATATGGAGAACGGGGGAGAAATTTATATTCAATTCAAGATGCAACCATTGCCGCCACTTTTGCTTGGCTGAAAGCGGTTAATTTGGGTCTTGGTGCGGTTTGGGTCGGCGCTTTTGACGAAAAAGAAGTAAAAGAAATTTTAGGCGCTGAAGAAAATTTGAAACCAGTAGTGATTATGCCGATTGGTTATTGTCAAGAAGAAAAAGAAGAGCGCAGACGCGAAAAAATTGAAAAGCATTTAAGCTTTATTGAATAAAATTATGAAAAGAAGCGGTATCGCAACTTTTACTTTAGATTACGGTAAATGTCCAGCGTGGCTTTTTCGGAGGATGGTGAAACTGGGCCGGGAGATAATGCAAATTTTAGTGGCTGAATATGGACCAGACGAGTTTATTAAAAGAATCGCTGATCCGGTTTGGTTTCAGTCGCTGGGCACAGTTTTGGCTTTTGATTGGAATGCGAGTGGTTTAACGACCATTTTAACTGCTGCTTTAAAAGAAGCGATTCGGGGCCAAGAAAAAGATTTGGGAATTTTTATTGCTGGTGGCAAAGGAAAAACATCGCGAAAAACTCCGGATGAAATAATGCAGTGGGGCGAGAAATTAAGTTTGTCTACACCTAAAACGCAGTCATTAGTTTATAGTTCTAAAATGGCGGCTAAAGTGGACAGCGCTTTGATTCAAGACGGCTTTCAAATTTATCATCATAGTTTTTTCTTTGCTGTTCGACAAAATCAAGGCAAGGCCGAGATAGGGGCTTGGGCAGTGGTGCAACAGGGAATGAACATAGAAAATCAAACAGCCCGGAGATATCATTGGTACTCGGACCAGACGTGGATAGACGCAGACAATACGCAGATTAACGCAGACGACCAAACGCAGATTAATGCAGATTATACGCAGATAAACGCAGACAATATCAGCGTAAATCACCGTAGCAATCAGCGTGAGTCAGCGAAATTCAATTTTGTGTGTGAGCCGCACACCGGAATAATTTCTGATATGCGTCAGAAACTTGCTTTAAATTTAACTGCGCAAAAAAGTGAAAAAACGCGCGAAATTAGCACTGAATTAGTCAAAGCCGGTTATCATAGTTTAATAAAAGACATTCAACTTTTACGAAAACATTCATCGGAATTACATAAGATGTTGGCTTTAAAAATTAGTGCAGCAGCCGGAGAAGAAAACATTGTTAAACTATTAAAATTAGAAAATATTGAGTTTAATCATCACCCCGTGGAATTAGAAGATTTTTCCAAAAGTAAATATTTAGAAAAAATTCTTTGGCAGGTTTGCGAGCAGCAGCCGGAAAATTATGAAAAATTATTAGCCATTCAAGGAGTTGGTCCGAAAACCATACGTGCTTTGGCTTTGGTGGCGGAAATTATTTATGGCGCTCAGCCATCTTATGATGATCCAGCACGTTATTCTTTTGCGCATGGCGGCAAAGACGCCACTCCTTATCCGGTTGATAAAAAAACCTACGACCAGACAATTGCTATTTTAAAAAACGCTCTTCAAAAAACCAAACTACCATTTAGCGAAAAAAGAAGAATTATTTCACGATTGTAATTAAAACTATTAGCCCGGCAATATTTTTGATAATTATTGTTTTTTAACTCTTAATTTGTTATTATAATGTTATGAACGAAAAAGAAACAAGAAAACTTTTTGATATTTTTGGTAAATATCCAGAGATAAAACTGGTTTATCTTTTTGGTTCGCGGGTAGTGGGGAAGGTAGGCCCAATTAGTGATTATGATTTTGCTATTTATCTTGACACGCGGGACAAAAAGAAAATTTTTGATATCAAAATAGAATTATTAAATCAGTTAAGCCAGATCCTTAAAACAGACAAAGTGGATTTGGTGGTACTTAATATGACCGAAAGCCCAGAATTGAAGTTTAATATTATTAAAGAGGGTAAATTAATTTTTGAACGGGAACCTTTTAAGCTTCTAATTGAACCAAAAATATTAAATGAGTACTTTGATTTTCACACGATGTTATTGAAATATGGTTTAACTCGCGCCTAAAATATGACTAATCTTAATGTCATAGAAAATAAAATCAGCGCTGCCCAAAAATATTTAAAAATTTTAGAGAACTATCAGAAATATTCCCGGGAAGAAATAGAGAAAAATATTGATCTTCGCGGAGCGGTCGAACGTTATCTTTATTTGGCTGTTCAAGCAGCCATTGATTTAGCCGAGGCAGTGATATCTTTTAAAAACCTTCGCAAGCCGACAACGATGGCTGAAAGTTTTAATATTTTAAACGAAGAGGGCATCATCGGTGAAGAATTTGTCAATCAGATGATAAAGATGGTTGGTTTTAGAAATATCATTGCTCACGATTACGGAGAAATTAACTACGACATCGTTTACGATATTCTCCATCACCGCTTAAAGGATATTGAAAAATTCATTGAGATCGTTAAGGAAAAAATTTAAATTAAGCTTTAAAAGTTAAATTTTAGAGAACAAAATATTTTAAAAACTATTTCTCAATTATTAACCTTGTTATTATAAAACAACCTTCTAAAACGACTAATTGAATTTAGGATTACTATTATAATTTACGATCGTAAGATATGATAGTAAATCGTAAGATACGATAGTAAATTATGGTTTTTAGAAATTATTTTAGATAAACCACATAACTATTTTGAGGAATTTTATCTGTTTGATTGGGCAAGACATAATAAATATTTTTTTCTTTTTGTTTTTCTGGGCTGAAAGTGTTGGTGAGAAACATTACGGTTTGGGCGGGCATAGGAATGCCTCTCACATCAACGCCTTTTGCTTCAACCACCACATATTTCGGCAGTTCTTTAGGTAATTCATTTAATCCTTTGGCTATCCAAACATAGTCACTACTAAAAGCATCAAGGGTATTAGGATTTTTAGCCCATAAAATGAAGTAGGTCGTATAAGCCTCAACGACTAACATAACCAACAACCAAAAACCAGCAACCAACAACATTTTATATTTTAAGTTGTAGGTTGTAAGTTTTAGGTTGGAGGTTATTTTTTCAATTAGCCAAACGCCACCAAATCCAGCCAAGATAAAAACTGGAGGAATTAGTAAAATTGAGCGCAAGGCATGGGGAATACCCTCGTTGGAGACAACAACCGGAAGAGCGGCAATAATTAACCATAAAATTAAAATGTAAAAATCAAAATGTAAAATTCTGGTATTCGTCTGCGACGAAACATTTTCATTTTTAAATTTTACATTGTCATTTTGATTTTTGATTTTTGAATTTTGAATTAAAGATTTGACAGCGAGAAAGACGCCAATAAGAAATAATATTCCTACCGGCCAAAAAAGTTCTGGTCTGCCCGCGTAATTATGTCGCCAGTTTTGGTCGCCAACAACATTAAACATTCCGGCGGTTTTTAAAATATTTAGCCCTAAATCTTTCAATGGAGTAGGGGAGTTAAAGATGGAGATTTCAGAAGTGCGACCAAAGAAATCCTGTGGATTTTTTAGAAAATATAAACCCAAAGGTGCGGCAATAATGATGGTAGAAATTAGAAAGCAGAAAGTAGAAAGTAGAAATTTTTTTCGCGTTAGTTCTGTGTTTTGTGCCGCGTCAGCCTGCCCCGTAGACTCCAAGGCTATGTCGGAGTTGTTTGGGGTTTCGTGTTTAACTTTAAACCAATACAAAACCAAAATGATTAAAATTAAAATTGGCGTGGCGCGATAGGCAATGTAAGAATAGAATCCTAAGCCATAAAAAATACCACCAAGAAGAGCAAAAAAAGTGAATTTTGAATTTTGAATTTTGAATTTAGAATTTAGAATTTCTGATTTTTCAGACGTCGTTTTTTGTATAAATTTTGTTGTTTGAAATGATAATATTAAAAAGTAGAGCGACCAAGTAAGAAAGAATGGTGCCATTATCGCTCGAAAGCCAATACGGGAAAAATTGATATGCCAAAAACTCGTCGCCAATAAAAATGAAGAGATTAGTGCTATTTTTTGGCTACGAGAAATGCCAAATTCTAAATTCGAAATTCTAAACTGTGTTGGGTTTTGGATATTTGAATTTTGAATTTGTTCGGGATTTAGAGTCTTGAATTTATGATTTTCGTCAAAGAGTTCTTTAGCAAGAAAATATACTCCTATTACAGTTAGTATGCCAAAGAGTGCGCTTGGTAACCTTAGCATCCAGGGTTCAGGATTTCCTCCAGAAATAGGCATTAAAAATTTTAAAAATATCGCTTGGATATTAATAAATAATCCTTCTCGGCCATTGTTTTCCGGATAGAAAATTTTGAAATTGCCTGTGGACAAGGCCTCTAAAGCATTATTACCATTCATTGCTTCATCAGGATAAAGCCCGGGCGGCACTTCGGTGATGTTGTATAATCTTAAAAAAGCGGCTATAATTATTATAATAACCAATAACCAACAACCAACGACTGACGACTTTAGTTTGTTCATAATTTTATTTTAACATGCCTGAGATAAATCATCAAAATTTTGAACATAAAGTTTTAGAAGCAGATATTGAAAGATTAAGCAGGGAAATTAAAGAAAAGCGAAACTTACCAGAATATAAAGAATTAAGCGAGAAAGAATTAATTAAAAAATCACTTGAATCGATGATTAAGTTAAGACCTTCAACCGACGAACCAGTTGTCAAAGGTCGAGAATCAATAGTTAGCAGTCAGGTTTTGCCTAATTATCTTAAAGAGATTCCCGCTGAAACTAAACTTCAGGTGGAAGAATTAGTGAATTCGCTTTTTCATCAGGGGATTGAAAAAGTGATCGCTCGGGCTCGGCGCGCCAGCCCTTTTATTTTAGACGCCTTTCACGACGCTTTAGTAGATAAATTATACGAAGAATTAAAGAAAAGAAAACTGATTTAATATTAAAATTAAGATGTTGTTTTACTTTATTTTAACAATCGCTTTTATTATCGCCCTTGTTTTGGTTTTCTTTTTAATCACTAAACATTTGCGTCGAAAAAGATTATTACAGGCGCTCAATTTAAAACTTTTATTAATAAGTTTGCCCCAGCAAATAAAAACAAATGAGCAGCCGAAGGATTTTAAGGATGAGCTTAATCTTTCAGCCCAACTCTTTGGTATTTTATCAGGATTAAAATCGCCATTTGTTTTAGAAGCAGCAGTTCATCATATCGGCGAACAAATTCATTTTTATGTTGCGGTGCCTAAAGAATCAGTGGCGTTTGTCAGTCGTCAGATTGAAGGTTTATGGAAAGAAGCAAAAGTGGAAGAGACAGAAGATTATAATATTTTTAATCCTTCGGGCATTAATCAAGGAATTTATCTTAAACAAAAATTTTCTTATGTTTTACCAATTAGAACTTATACCGAGGCAAATATTGATACATTCGCGTCTATTTTAAGCGGCCTTTCAAAAATTAACGAGGTAGGCGAAGGCGCGGCGATTCAGGTTTTGATTAAACCAGCACTATCTAATACCAAAAAGACAATTTCTCAATTTATTGAAAATCTTAAAAAAGGCGTCAAACTGGAGGAATTGATAAAAAATAAAACCTTTAATTTCAAAGACATTGAAAAAGCGCTTAATCCCGAAAAAAAAGAAAAAAACGAAAAAATTATTGATGAAGAAGCGATTAAAATCTTAGCGTCAAAAATCAACCACCCGCTTTTAGAGGTTAATATAAGAATTTTGGTTTCTGCGCCCAGTCAATATCAGGCGGATGCTATTTTAGAAAGCATTAGCGGTAGTTTTTCTCAGTTTAGCGCGCCGCGGCGTCAAGAATTAAAAATTGTAAAGCCGCGTAATTTTCAAAAATTAATCTATCAATTTTCTTTTCGCGAATTTGATGAAAGTCAATCAATGATTTTAAATACCGAAGAATTAGCCAGTTTGTTTCATTTGCCGGCTTCATCAACCGAAATTCCTAAAATTAAATGGTTAAAGGCGCGCGAAGCAGAGCCGCCCTCTAATTTGCCCACCAAAGGAACATTAATCGGCGAAAGCGTTTTTCGAGGAGAAACAAAACCGGTTTATATCACCGAAGATGATAGACGGCGGCACATTTATATTATTGGTCAAACAGGCACTGGTAAGTCAACTTTAATGACCAATATGGTGGTGGATGATATTTGTCAAAATAGGGGTGTTTGTATTATTGATCCCCATGGCGATTTGATTGAAAAAATTTTAGGTTTGATTCCCAAAGAGCGCGCTGAAGAAGTGATTGTTTTTGATCCTTCGGATATTGGAAAGCCACTAGGTATGAATATGTTGGAATATGATTTCAATAAACCAGAGCAAAAAACATTTGTGGTGAATGAAATGATTAATATTGTCCAGAAACTTTTTGGAGCCGTGCCTGAGGCTTTTGGTCCGATGTGGGAACAATACACCAGAAACGCGCTTTTGCTTTTATTAGAAGACGCGCCCAACGAACCAGCCACCTTAATGGAAATGCCGCGGCTTTTTACCGATGATGAATTTCGCCACAGAAAATTATCTCGGATCAAAAACCCGGTGGTGCTTGATTTCTGGGAAAAAGAAGCGATTAAAGCGACCGGCGAACATTCGTTGGCAAATATGGCTACTTATATTACTTCAAAATTTAATAATTTCACCACTAATGATTATATGCGGCCCATTATTGGTCAAACAAAATCCGCTTTTGATTTTCGTCAAGTAATGGATGAAGGAAAAATTTTATTGGTTAATTTATCAAAGGGAAGGATAGGAGATATTAACGCTAATTTATTGGGTATGGTCATTACCGGTAAAATTTTAATGGCGGCGTTGTCGCGGGTTGATTTAGCGGAAGATAAACGTCGCGACTTTAATCTTTACATTGACGAGTTTCAAAATTTCACTACCGATTCTATTGTGACCATTCTATCCGAAGCCAGAAAGTATCGTTTAAATATGACCATCGCGCATCAGTTTATTGGACAATTAACGGAAAAAATCCGTGACGCGGTTTTCGGCAATGTTGGTTCAATTATTGCTTTTCGCGTTGGAGCCCAAGACGCAGAATTTTTAGTCAAGCAGTTTGCGCCGGTTTTTAATGAGAATGATTTAATAAATATTGATAACTTTAATGCTTATGTGAAAATTTTAATCAATAGTCAAACCTCTAAACCATTTAGAATTAAAACCCTGCCTTCTGCGGTGGGCAACAAAGAAATAGGCGAAAAAATTAAAGAATTATCTCGTTTAAAATATGGCCGTTCTCGCCAAGAAGTAGAAGAAGAAATTTTGAAAAGATTAAGAGAATAAATCAATATTACGACGTCGGATGTCGTAATATTAAATTTGCGTTTCTGGTTTAAGGTTTTATAATAAAAACGTCGGAGGTAAATTTTTCGCCGCCCTAGCTCAATGGCAGAGCAGTCGCTTCGTAAGTGAAAGGTTGTCGGTTCAAGTCCGACGGGCGGCTCAGTATAAAATCATTTATGATTACTAAAGTGATAATTCCCGCGGCTGGTTTAGGAACAAGATTTTTGCCTCAGACCAAGGCTATGCCTAAAGAGATGTTGCCGGTTGTAGATAAACCGGTGATTCAATACGTCGTGGAAGAGGCAGTATCTTCTGGGATTAAAGATATTGTTATTATTACCGGCTGGCACAAGAGAGCGATTGAGGACCATTTTGACCGTTCGCTTGAATTGGAAAAATTTTTAAAAGAAAAAGGTAAAGAAAAAGAATTGGATGAAATAAAAAGGATTGCTGAGCTGGCGAACTTTATTTATATCCGGCAAAAAGGGGAAATATACGGTAATGCTATTCCGGTTATTACAGCCGAAACAGTGATTGGTCAAGAAGATTTTGCGGTATTGTGGGGCGATGAATTTATTTATGCCGAGCCGCCGCGATTAGCCCAAATGATTGAGGTTTATCAAAAATATAAAGGCGCGGTTATCTCTGCGGTGCAAATTGAATCAAAAGATAGTTTATCGCGTTACGGCATTGCTGATTTGGAACAGGTTGAAGAAAATGTTTTTAAAATAAAAAAAATCATAGAAAAACCATTACCCAGTGAAGCGCCTTCAAACTTAGCTACTCACGGCGCTTATATTCTGCCGCCAGAGATTTTTAAAATTATTAGAAATTTAAAACCCGGTCGCGATGGAGAAATATGGTTGGTTGACGCGATTAACGAATTAATTAAAACCGGCTATCCAGTTTATGCTTGCGAAATTAGAAATAGTAAGTATTATGATACCGGTAATAAATTAGAATATTTAAAAACCGTGGTTGACTTTGCTTTGCGCCACCCTGATTTTAACGATGAATTTAAAAATTATCTTAAAGGTCTAAAACTATTTTAATTAACAATATTTTGTTTATTTTTCTCGCGGCATAATTTTATTTTTAAAAATAAAAAACAGAGAAAAATTGATATTAATGTCTTAAAAGATTATTTATCTTTTTGATTGAATAATTTATGAAAATAAATTAAAATTAATTATGATGGATAAGGACGTAGCGCAAAAATTTCAAGAATTAAAAGAGCAGGCCCGGCGCTTAGCCGGGCGGCTTTGACATAGAAGCAAAGAAAAATCGCGTCAAAGAATTGGAATTTGAATTGAACGACCCTGACTTATGGAAGAACAGAGAAATGGCTGATTTAAAAATTAAAGAAATCGGTGAATTGAACGATTTGATTAAGAAATTTGAGGACATTAGAAACGGATTAACGCGGATTGAGACGCGGATAGACGCGGATGATATCAGCGAAAATCTGCGTGATGATTTGCGGGAATCTGCGTTATTGTTGCGTCAATTGGAAAGGGAACAACTTTTTACCGGTAAATACGATAAGCAATCAGCGATTTTATCAATTTATGCCGGCGCAGGCGGGCAAGATGCGGAAGATTGGGCAGGAATGCTTTTTGAAATGTATTTAAAATTTTGCGAAAAACGGGGCTGGAAGACGAAAATAATTAATGAAAGTTTAGGTGATTTTCAATCAAAGACCGGCAGACGTTTACTTAAAGATATCACTTTAGAAATTAAAGGTAATTATGCTTACGGTTATTTAAAGAAAGAATCAGGCGTTCATCGTTTGGTAAGGATTTCTCCTTTTTCGCCAGAAAAAAAACGTCATACTTCGTTTGCTTTGGTTGAAGTATTGCCTGATATCGCTGACTCACGCGGACTGGACGCAGACTTACGCAGAATAGAAATTCCGGATAAAGATTTGAAAATTGAATTTTTCCGTTCTAGCGGCCCGGGCGGTCAAAATGTTAATAAAGTGGAAACAGCGGTTCGAATTGTTCATTTACCAACAGGTATAACCGCGACCTCGCAAGTGGAACGTTCGCAGGCGCAAAATCGCGAACGGGCAATGAATTTACTTCAAGCAAAATTATTAAAATTAATGGAAGATAGTCAAATAAAAGAGTTAGATAAATTACGCGTTAAAGTAAAACCAGAATGGGGCAACCAAATTCGTTCTTATGTGCTTCATCCTTATAAATTAGTTAAAGATCATAGAACAGGCATTGAAACAACACAAGCCGAGAAAGTTTTAGACGGAGAACTGGATTTATTTGTAGAAAGTGATATAATGAAATCAACGAATAACGAAATCAACGAATAACGAATTTTTTACGAATATACGAATTTACGCTTTTGCGAAGCAAATCACTGGAAGGTTTATAAATATTCGTATATTCGTACAGATTCGTTATTCGCTGGTGCGGCGATGATTATTTTTCAAAACGTTTCTAAAATTTATAATGGCAATGGGCATCAAGTGGCTGCCTTAGAAGATGTGAGTTTTACTATTAATCCAAAAGAATTTGTTTCTTTGGTAGGCAAATCTGGCGCCGGTAAATCTACGATTGTTAAATTATTAATTGCTGAGGAAAAACCAACCAAGGGTAGAGTAATTTTTAGCTCTTATGATATTAATAAATTAAAACATCACGAATTGCCGCAATTGCGTCGCCATATCGGCGTTATTTTTCAAGATTTTAGGCTTTTGCCTAATAAAACCGCTTTTGAAAATGTGGCTTTTGCTTTGGAGGTGGCCGGACGTCCTCAATCTGATATTGAAGAATTTGTGCCGCAGGCCTTAGAGATGGTGGGCTTAAAAGATAAAATGTTTAATTTTCCTAAAGAGCTTTCCGGCGGAGAAAAACAGAGGGTAGCGATTGCTCGAGCAATGATAAACCACCCAGATGTGATTGTGGCAGACGAACCCACTGGTAATTTAGATCCAATTAACACTTTAGAAATTATTAAATTGCTTTTAAAAATTAATGAATTAGGAACTACGGTTATTTTAGCGACCCATAACAAAGAAATTGTTAACTATATTAATCGACGAGTTATTAGTTTGGAAAATGGTCGCATTATTAGAGATGAAGAGAAGGGGAAATACATTTTAGTATAACAATTGACTATTGACTATTGACCATTGACAAAATAACTTGTCAAAAGTCAAAAGTCAAAAGTTAAAAGTTAAGTTGTTAACAACCTTATTCCGTATCATTAAATATGGTTTTCTGGGGTTTTGGCGTAATGGTTGGTTGTCTACAGCTACACTTTCTATTATTGTGTTGGCTTTATTGGTTTTTGAGGGCTTGATCATTTTTAATGTCTTAACTAAAACCGCCCTAGAAGCGATTGAGAATAAAATAGATATTAGCGTATATTTTAAAAATACCACCCCGGAAGATGAAATTTTAAAAATTAAAAAATCTTTAGAAAGTTTGGCTGAGGTTAAGGTGATTGAATATGTTTCGCGCGATAAGGCCTTAGAAATTTTTAAAGAGCGACATAAAGATAATCCGGCGATTACCCAATCACTTGAAGAAATAAAAGAAAACCCACTTTTGGCTTCTTTAAATATTAAGGCGCACAATCCAAAAGAGTATGCCACGATTGCTGATTATTTAGAAAAAGCAGATTTTAAGGTTTGGTTTGAAAAAGTAACCTATGCTCAAAATGCGGTGGTGATTGAAAGATTGAATAGAATTATTGATACAACAGAGAAAGGTGGGTTGGCGCTGATTATTTTTCTCGCCCTGATCGCGGTATTAGTTACTTTTAATACTATAAGATTAGCGATTTATTCCAGTAGAGACGAGATTGGTATTATGCGTTTAGTCGGCGCCCCCAACTCTTTTATTAGAGGTCCTTATATCATAGAAGGAATAATATATGGTTTTATTGGTGGAGTTTTAAGTATGATTATCGCCGCGCCGATTATTTATTTTGTTTCTCCTTATATTAAGATCTTTATTCCAGAAATGGAACTTTGGTCATATTTTATTTCTCATTTAATCATTATTTTAGGTTATCAACTTCTTTTTGGTATTGGCTTAGGAGTGTTTTCTTCAATAATTGCTGTCAGAAAATACCTTAGAGTATAACCTACTTACTACTTATTATTTGAGGCCATTATTTGGAGATCTTTTTTCCTCAATTGTTCTAAAATTTTCATTTCCGGATCAATAGCAATGCTTTTGCCTAAATATTGACCAGCCGTCAGATGGGGAAGAATCACATAATCCGCTCCTTTTTTGTATAAAATTTTGGCATCTTTTTCGTTTCTGGCACGTAGAATAATTTTTGGTTGATTTTTTGTTTCTCGGGTACCGATTTCTTCTAAGATTCTTATATTATCCTCAAAATTAGGACTCGTGCAAATGACTAATTGAGCTGATTTTAAATTGGCTTTTTCTATTATTTCGCTATCGCTAATATCTCCGAAAATAACATCATAACCCTGTCTTCTTAATCGAGTAATAATATCGGGATCAAAATCAATAATTAATAAATTTTCTTTATTAAGATGGCTGGCAATATTTTGACCGACCCGGTGAGCGCCAATTAAAACAATTGGTTTTGTGGTAGTTATACCATCAACAATTTCTTGTTTTTTAACTCGGCGTTCAAAAATTGATAAAAAACGAGAGATTCTTTTAAAAATTTCATCGCTATAAATAATTAGATAAGTAGAAAGCGTAATTGTAGTAATGCCCACGGCGGTGATTAAAGAGGTTACTTTCTCATTAAGATGACCGAGTTTTAATCCAAGGGTGGCTAAAATTAAACTAAATTCCGAGATCTGAGCCACGGTGACGCCACACAAGAAGCTGGTTCTTTTACGATATCCCAAGATTCCCATAATCATTAAAACAATTAAAGGATTACCGATTAAAACAAAAAGCGAAAAAACAATAATCGGTAAAAAGAGGCCGGAAAAATTAGAGAAAACAAGAGAAGAACCTAAAATGACAAAGAAAACCAAAATAAAAAAATCTCTTAAAGATCTAATCCGAGCCGATATTTGAAAATGTTCAGAGGAATTGGCTAAAGCCAAACCAGCTAAAAATCCACCAATTTCAATAGAAAAACCGGCTTTAACCACAATCGTGGCAATTCCAAAACACCACGCCAAGCTGGTTAAAAATAAAAGTTCTTGCGAACGAGCAATTTTATCAAAAACTAAAGGCAGAATTCTTCTACCCAAATAAATCATAATAATAAATAAACCGAGCCCTTTTAGGATAGTTAATAAAATATGATTAAAGTTATTAAAAATAATTTCTCCACTGGGATTTTTTATAAGGTAAGAATTATCTGATGGTATTTGAATACCAGCCAAAAAAATTAAAATTAAAATCGCCACAAAATCCTGAACTAATAGAAATCCCACACTAATTTTTCCATATAAACTATTAGTATCTTGTTTTTCTGAAAGCAACTTAATCACAATAATTGTACTGGAAAAAGTTAAGGCAATAGCGATATAAGCTGACTCTAAATAATTAAAATTAAAAAATCGGGCGATATAAAAACCAGGAATAAAAGTAAAAATAATTTGGCCTAATCCCACCAAAATTGATGTTTTACCCACCAATCTTAAAGAACTGTAATTAATTTCTAAGCCAATCAGAAAAAGCAAAAACATTATGCCCAGCTCAGAAAAAGTTTGAAAAAGTTCTTTATTGCTTAGATGGAAAAAATCAAAAACACCAATAGCTAAGCCTGCGAAAAGATAGGATAAAATAATTGGCTGTTTTAATAACCGGGCGGCAATTCCTAAACCCGTGGCGATTAAAATAACAATGGCTAATTCAAAAATTTCTGTAGACATTTAGATAAAATTAAATTTCAAATATTTTTCGACTTTTTTCGATAGCCGTTTATTGTTCCGGAAATTTATATATTTTAAATAATTATAATATAAAATTAAAAATGATAATAGTTTTTTTAGAATTATAACATTTTAGAGGATTATTGTCATTTAATAGATTTAATCGGAGATAATTTTATATTCCTTTATATAAAGAAACGCGGCAATCTTAAATGTATCTCTTCGACAAGCTCAGAGAATAAAGTTCTAAGCTCAGAGAATAAAATTTTTATTTCCTGAACAAAGTCGAAGGATTACATTATATTAATGTAAGATTGCTTCGCTGCGCCTCGCAATGACAGTCAATAGTCATTGTCAGTGGTCATCGTCATCTTTTTTGTCATTGCGAGGAGGCCGAAGCCCGACGCGACAATCATGTCATTGCGAGGGGACGAAGTTCCCGCGGCAATCTCATACATCAAGGCAAGATTGCTTCGCCGGCTAACGCCGGCTCGCAATGACAGTCAATAGTCATCGTCATTGTCAATGTTATTTGTCATCGCGAGGCCAAAAGGCCGTGGCGATCTTACATTAATATTACATCAATGTAAGATTGCTTC
>Ga0078972_1003879_pt1 | contig 43153 bp, 40 predicted proteins | sample YelNatPaOPGAMG01_FD_67568 | JGI IMG/M metagenome (GOLD analysis project Ga0078972, IMG submission 67568) | Hot spring thermophilic microbial communities from Obsidian Pool, Yellowstone National Park, USA - OP-RAMG-01 (SPADES assembly) (version 2) | ecosystem: Environmental > Aquatic > Thermal...
TAGGGCCAGCCTTTATGGCTGGCCAATTTCGCTAATGGTTTGCCTCACAAATCTAATCTATTGTCCGTCTCGAAATTTTGTAACTCCCCCTCTCCCCCTCTTAAACTAAGAGGGGGAAAAAGGGGGAGTTATAAGAAATCCACCCTTTAGTAAGGCATTACAGAAATTTAAATCTTATTTTATCTTATAAGTTAAGATTTCCAAAAAAGCAAGAAGAGATTCAACTTAAATTTGACCACTTTTCCTGGAACCACTTCCAAGTTTTTTCTAAGCCTTCTTTTAAGTCCACTTTAACTCTATAACCCAATTCTTTCTTGGCTAAATTAATATCTGCTAAAGAGTGACGCACTTCACCCTTCCGGGCCTCCGTGTATTTAGGGGGAATTTGGCAGCCAGAAATTTCCTGCAAATAATTTAATAAAGTATTAACTGAAGTCCGCTGCCCACAGGCAATGTTAAAGACTTTTCCGCTCGCTTGTTCAGTCTCCCTCGCTAATAAATTAGCCTCCACCACGTTGGTTACATAAGTAAAATCCCTGCTCTGTTCGCCATCGCCAAAAATAATTGGAGCTTCCCCAGCAAGCAAAGCCGCGATGAATTTAGGAACTACGGCGGCATAAATGGAATTGGGGTTTTGGCGAGGTCCAAATACGTTAAAATAGCGTAGGGAAACCGTTTCCAGGCCATATAGGTCAGCGAAAATCCGGCAATATTCCTCACCCATTAGCTTGGTGGCGGCATAAGGAGATTGGGGATGAGGTGATAGGCTTTCCAATTTAGGGATTACCTCTTCGGGGTGAGCAGATATATTTCCGTATACCGAAGAAGATGAGGCGTAAATTACTCTTTTTACTTTTTCTTCGGCAGCTGCTTTTAATATGTTTAAGGTTCCGGTGGCATTGGCATAATGAGTAGCCACCGGGTCTTCTACAGACCTTTGCACCGAACCCAGCGCAGCTAAGTGAAATATTTCCTTTATCCCCTGGCAGGCTTGGCGGCAGGTCTCTAAATCGCCTACATCTCCCAGCAGAAATTCCACATTTTTATGCAAAGAAATAAATGTTCCTTCAGGAAGAGCTTCCAGGTCAGGAAATGAACCGCCGGTTATTTCTTCTAAATTTTCTTTTTTCCCCGTGCTCAAATTATCGAGAATGCGTACCTTTTCGCCCAGGGCCATAAGAGCTTCTACCAAATGAGAACCAATGAATCCTGCTCCACCAGTTACTAAAATCATAAAAATCTCCAAATTTTAAATCTTTTTTAATAAATTATCGGCAAATTTTCAAAAAAATATCATAGAATTAGCTAATCAATAAGGGAAATATTACTTTCCCAAAAAGCCAGGGAAGATTGGAAAGAATCTTTAAGATGATGGCGCACGGCCGCCAAGACATTTTCAGTGGTAATTGCCCTAATATCTTTATCGGGTCCAATAATAGGAATATGTTTCAGCCTGGGATTAGGCGAAGGTACGGATTGTTTTAAAATTCCTTGGTGAGCGTCTCCCCATAATGAAATAACAGTCAATGGAAACTCTATATCCAGATAATAGACCAAAGATAAAATTCCCCCATCTGGGGCAATCAAGAGGGGACAGCAATTTTTTATGATGGACAGCATTTCCAAAATAGTAGTTTCTCCTCTTAGATCTATAATGGCCGGATGTGGCCAAAATTGAGTTTTTTGCAGACCCAAAAAAATTATCCGCATTTCCATTTCCTGCAATAAGGAAGCAAATAATTCTATAAATTTGTCTTTTGGCCAATTTTTATTGTACCCATAAAATTCTTCTGTCTCCGTATGTAAATGAACAGCCATATGCGGATAAGTTGGCGGAGTCAATTTAAATTTTTTCCAAAATTGATCGTATTCCGGCTTCCATTTTAATTTCGGAACAAAAAAACCCAGATCCTTTTTTAACCACCTTGTGGGATCTGGCTTTTCGAAGATTACATCAAAATCATCCTTCTTCTTGCCATAAATATTTAAGGCCTTGGTTAAATCAAGCGTTTCTCCCCTCTTTAAATTGGGGACAACCATGATTTTAATATTATCAAGAAGATGAAAGCCTTCTTCTAATTCTTTGCGGGTTAAGATGGTGATATCTGCTTCGGGAATGGCCTGCTGGATTTTGTGGACAATTCCGTAAACTCCTAAAGCGATATCCCCTAACCCGCGATTCCAGACTAAAAGAAATTTCTTCTGCTTTAGACTAACTGATTTTTCTAATATTCTATCCAACTCTTTTTTTCTAAAATTAATACTTAATTTTAGGTTCATTTTTCTTATGGGCTACTATTAAATACTGCTGCGTCAAAAAGTCATCCAGCAATTTAAAGAAGAAAAAATTGAGCCACTTCATAAAATTGCTTGCTTTTTTCTTTCTCTTGATTAGATCAATCTCATACCCACCCAAGGCAAAAATTCTTTTAATGCTGGCCAAAGAAAAAAATCTTAAGTGCGTTTCATCCAGGATGCCTTCTTCTCGATATTGCCACCGATCTCGCAAGATGTCCTTGATTACTTTATAATGTCGAATATTGGGCAGGCTGCAGACAATTCTGCCGGATGAATGGAGATAGGTGGCGAATCTTTTTAAAACGCTCCAGGGGTCACATAGATGCTCTAAAATATCAGCGAAAATAATACAATCGAATTGCGGTAAATTTAAACCATTTTCTACTAATTTTTCTAAATCAGCCACTAAGCAATAATCCAAATTTTTTTGAGCTTCCTGTGCCGCCTCCGAATCGATCTCTATTCCCCAAACTGTTATCGAATTATTCCTCTCTTTTAAGGCCTTGCCCATTAATCCTCGCCCGCAGCCGATGTCCAAAATAACTTTCGCTTCTTGGGGGACTAATGGAAGCAAGTCCAATCTTGCTTGGTTGTAGTTATGAATTGGCCGCAAACCCTCATACATCCCGATTAATCTGAATTGGTCTAGTTTCTTGCCCCACTTTTTACGAAAGTGCCAGTTGTTTAATTTCGAAGACCACTTTTGATAAAAATTTCCTTTATTTTTTAAAGAAGTCTTTTCGAAATGGATTAATACACTTTGTGGACAAAAAAGTATGCAATAGCCTTGAGCACGTACTTTTAGGCATAAATCAATATCCTCTGAACCATTTTTATATCTTTCATCAAATCCTCCTACTTGTTCGAAGAGTTCACGGCGAATCATTAGGCAAGCTCCGGTTACAGCTTCGCATTCTCTTACCTCTAGAGCTGGAGAGATGTCCGCAGGGTATTTTTTATAAATATGCCGGCGATTACCCCGCCAATCAAAAGCCACTCCCACGTGTTGAATTGTACGGTCCGGATATAAAAGTTTACTCCCCACTATGCCGCAGTCCACTCTCTCCAGCATTAACTTGACCATCGGAGTTAACCAATTTTTTTCGGCAATAATGTCATTATTCAAAAAAACTAAAAGATCTCCTTCCGCTTTCTTTGCTGCTAAATTATTTCCGCGCGCATAGCCCAGATTTTTAGGATTTAAAATGATTTTAAAAGGAAGGCTGTTCAAATAATCGACAGTACCTTTTTCGCGGGATCCATTATCTAAAATAATAATTTCAAAATTAGCATAGTTCGTATTCTCTATTATGGACTTTAGGCACTGCTGCAAAAAAGCCAATTGATTCCAATTCAGAATTATTATGCTTACTTTTGGAAAAATCATTTTTCCCTTTCCTCTTGGGCAGGATTACTAAAAATAAAACCGGTAAGCATAGAAAAGGCGATAGCCTGACCATGATGAAGGGTATGATCAAAGATCCCCCCCAAAAAAATTACGCAAAAAGCACCCAGAGCAGCATATTTTTTAGCAAGATTAATAACCATTAATGGTCGGGTTTTTAGCCAGTTTTTAAGGAACCCATAGATAATTAAAAAGATTGCGGCCAATCCCAAGAGACCCATTTGCGCTATAGTTTGGAAATAGAGACTGTGGGCATCAAAATAACTTACTCCGGCATCGACGAAGAAGTTTTTCGGAAAAGTAAAGCTAAAATGATTCAAACCAACGCCCCAAATTGGATTTTCGAGAAACAATCGAAAAGCATGTTTCCAAAGCTCTAAGCGGGCATACAGAGAAGATGTTATAAAAATTTTTGTGCGCATTGATTCAACAAAAATAAACGCTAATAAAAGAAAAGAGCATAAACTAAAGAAAAAAAAGCGGATCCACTTATAATTCCTGAAATACCCAAAAAGGATCAATACATAAACCCCTAAGGCTAAAAAAGAGGTACGCATCACAGTCTTTACAGCCGCTAACATCAGGATAAAAATAAAGGAAGCCAAAATTACATTTGCTATTTGGCTTTTCTGATTAGAAAATAGGAGAAAACTAATCAAACCAGTACTCACGATTATCAAAAACATCGCTGTGTAATTTTGGTTTCCTAATGAAGGAATTTCTAATGGCCGGTTTAAATAAAGGGACTTTCCTAAATAAATTGAAGCCGCCAGAGTTGTGCTTAATCCGAGCATCCATAGTATAATTCGAAAATTTTTCTCCTTTGGCTGGATACTTTGAGTTACGAAAAAAGGAGCTGTGAAAAAAAGGATATCGTTTAAACCATCTAAACTTCGGCGTAAGTTTTCTGCCTGGATCGTAGAAATTAGCGCAGCCAAAATAAGCAAAATATAACCATAATGAATTAAACCAAATTCTAATCGAATTTCTCGCCGTAGATATTGCGCCAATAAAATTAGCGCAGAAAGAAAAATAGATATTTCTTTTAAGGATTCCGAAAAAGGCAAAGAAGCAGCCAGTAAAATTAAAAAATAAAATTTAACTTTCTCCAAATTATTCCAAAGCAAATACCGTATTTCTTTCATGATCTCAGATTAAGGTTCTTGATTAGATTAATTAAAGTTTCTGCCCGATGTAAATAAGTGTGTTGGGAATGAACTCGCCAGTAGGAGTTTTCAGCTATTTTGCGGGCTTCGCCAAAATTATTAAGATAATATCTTATTTTTTCAAAACAATCTTTTAGATCTTTAAAAACGACTATTTCAGTTCCTATAGAAAAATCTTTTTCCGCGTTCAACCTTTCTTCGGATAGCAAAAACCCTCCGCAAGCAGGAATACCATAGCATCTTTCGGGCAAACCCCGACTTTTTTCTCCCTGCCCATCGGCAGCACAGCCCACATTTAGGTTTATTCGACTTCTCTGAATCAATTCTACTTGTTCTTCATAACTCATAAACCGACTATCACAAAAGCGATAATTGATCTTTTCTTGTTCTAAAATCTTGGCCAAACTTTCCAAGAATTCAACTCTGGGCCGATGCTCTGGATATGCCAAGTGATCCAAGTTACCCAAGAAGGAAACGTCCCAATAATAAAAAGCTGGATCTCTCATTTCCTGTAAGGTGCGATCTCTTAAATTATATTTACTTGTCCAGGCGGCATTGGGTAAGTAAACTATTTTCATCTTTTTGCTCTGCAGACCATGAGTATCATGCGAAGCAAAAATATCTAAAAGGGGGAGTCTTTGTAAGGCTTCCATTTTCCAAGCACTCGCCCCCACATTTGGCCAATCCACGCACCAACTAATTCTAACCACTCTGTGGCGCTGCGACCATAAAGAAAGGATTAAAAATTTTATTTCTTTTTTTAAAATCAGCTTGGTCTCAAATAAAATGGCATCAATTTTATATTCCTTAATTTTTTTCATCTCCCAAATATTCCAGAAAACTTGATGACCCAAAGTTTTAAAAGCTTCGCTTAATCTTTCTGGAGGATGTTTATAATTTAACAGAATATTCATAAAGATTTCTGGGCCATCAGCATTTCTGCTGCCGCGATCACTTCTGCTGAAGTTATTTGTTCCAGGCATTTCGGACGTAGACACTTTTTGCCCAAACAAAGATCGCAAATTTTGGGTCGGTAGATAACCACAGGGCGATGATCCAGGTAAGGACCGCATTGCGCAGGATCAGTGGCCGCGAAGAGCGCTATAGTTGGCGTGCCTAAAGCGAAGGAAATATGCATAGGGCCGGTATCATTGGTGATATAAAGAGCTAACCTTTCAATTAGCGCCGCCGTCTCTCTTAAAGAAAATCGGCCAGCCACCGCAATTGCCTGGGGGATTTTATTAGCTATCTTTTGGGCTATTTCTTGCTCTTTTCCATTTCCGGTAATGAAGATGTAGGCTTGGTACTTTTGCTGCAGGGCAAAGCCAACTTCCACAAATCTTTCCCAAGGCCAACATTTAAATGCCTTTTGGGCTCCAGGATGAAGACCAATCATTGGTTGCCGCAAATTTATTCCTTGGCCATGCAAATAATTATTAATTACTTCTCGATCTGCTTCGCTTAGGTACAATTCCAAAGGATAACGGAAATTTGAAAAATGCGCATCCAATTGTTGGAGCAAATACATTCTTTTTTCTGCACCGTGTAAGCCAGAAGGAGGGCCAACAGCCTTAGTAAGCAAAAAATCCAATCCTTTATTTTCCCCTTTTATACCAATACGTTCTTCGGGCCCCGCTAAATAACACATGGGCCAGATAAGGCGATCAGAAGAATGAAAAATGAAGGCCGTATGGAAATTGCTTTGGCGCAAAGAGATCAAAAGCCAAGGCCAGGAAATAATACTTTTGAGTCCTTTGTCAAAAATGAAAAATTTATCTACCCGTGGATTTCCTTGTAATACTTCTACTCCTAACCGATTAGTTAAAACCCCTATAAAACTTTGCGGGTAGGCTTCCTTTAAAGCTCTTATGGCCGGAGTAGCCCAAAGAGTATCTCCTATACCAGTGGTGGTAATGATTAAAAATCTATTAGGTCTACCTGCAGAATATTTTTTAGGGCCTAAACCGATTTTAGGAGCAAAGAGCATACATTTTTTTATGAGAAGATTTTTGAGCTGAGGAACAAGTCTTTCTCGTTTCTTTAAACGACCGGAAAGTAAATCGCCATACAAGTCTTCCAGGCGATCGAGCATTAATTTATGAGAATATCTTTCTTTGATATATTCCCGGCCATTACGCATCAGCGTCTGCCGCAATTCGGAATTCTTATAAATTTCTATTACACCTTCGGCAATTTTCTCAGCATCTCGAGGAGGGATTAAAATGCCTGTCCGTCTTTCGATAATAACTTCAGGTATACTCCCTACTCTTGTTGCGACAACAGGCTTTCTCATGGCCAGAGCCTGAAGAATTGTTTGGGGAACGCCCTCATGGCCGTAAGAAGGATGGACTAATATATCAAGGGAAGCCAGAATTTCAGGGACATCTTCCCGCTGCCCCAAAAGAAAAACCTTATCTTGTAATTTTAATTCCTCGATGGTTTTTTTAATATTGTTCAATTGGGGGCCATCGCCGACAATGTAAAACTGAGCTTCTGGAATCTCCTCTAAAATAAGGGGAACAGCTCTTAAAAAGTATTGGTGGCCTTTCCAGCTCCGCAGAACTCCCACCATGCCCACTGTCCAACCTTTAGGGAATAAAGAGGGTTTAATTTTTTCCGGATCAAATTTCGCTAAATCGACTCCAGTGGGAATAGAAAAAATTTTATCCCCATCAAAATTGTTTTCTATAATCATCTGGCGGCGAATCTCTTCGCCCGTAGTGATGACGGCATCCGGTAAAACGTCATAAATCAATCGGCTCCATAAATTCTTGCTAATTGGTGTGGAAAGGTGCCGAGTGCGCATAATTAGCGGCTTTCTTGCCGAAATTTGGGCGGCCAGAATGCTTACCCAGCTATCAGATGAGCTATGGGTATTTAAAATATCAATTTCTTTCTTGTTTAAGATGGAGACCATTTGCCAGAAGACCCAAGGATATTGGGGCGCCAATTCTATGGGGATTATTTCCAGACCGGCTTTTTCAGCTCTGGGAAGCAGGAGGCTCTTGGGCGAAGCTGCGATGAGCACTCGATGACCCCTCGCTTTCATACCTAAAGATTCCTGCAGGATCCGAATTTCTTGTCCCCCCCAGCCGAGGGAAGATTCTGTATGCAATATGGTTAACATCTTCTAATCAACTTTTTTTCTCTTATAATCTAAGACTTCTTTATAAATACTGATCAATTCTTGGACATTAGATTCAATAGTGGTTAGCGGCGAAATATCCCTAATCCTTTCCCGGTATCCGCCTCTTCCCCAGATTTTCCATGCTTCCTGTAATCTATCCTTTATTTCCCAAATATTAGTCGGGTCATTGATCAGGAGGCCATTTTCTCCTGCTTTGATTAGTTCCGCTGCTCCGTTGATTTTAGAAGTAATCACTGGCAAACCAGAAGCTAAGGCTTCAACGCAGGCATTGCTGAAAGGCTCATAAATCGAAGGCAACACGAAAAAATCGCTGATTCCATAAAAATAATCTACTTCCTTTTGCGGCCCAACGAAAAGAACTCTTTCGGCCACGCCCAATTTTCGAGAATATTCCTTATATTTCTTGAGGCCATTTTTGCCCACTACTAATAATTTTAAGTTTTTTTTATCCAGAAATGAAAGGGCCTTTAAAAGAAACGGTAATCCTTTACGTTCAAATCCTGAGCCAATAAAAAGAAATACAACATCATCCTCTTCTATGCCCCATTTCTCCCGCTGAATCTGGCGATTATGCTGTACACGGATTGGATGGAACTGCTGGAGGTCTACCCCATTATAAATTACTCTAATCTTTCCTTCAGCCAATCCATAATGTTGGATAATTTCTTTTTTGACTCGCTGAGAATTGGCAATTACATATTTTAAATAAGGAGAATTAAGAAGCCGCTTTTCTAAATAGAGAATAACTAAATGGTTTGGATTAAAAGAATAAGTAACTCTTTTTAACCAAGGGGCTATTTTTTTCCGCTGTTTTAACCATTCTCGGTGACAACCGTCTCCGGCCCGGTACAAATCTTGAAAAAAAGTGCGCTCAAAACTATGAATAACATCAAAATCTTCTTGCTGAAGGAATCGGCAAGCGGCCCTGGCAAAAGTTAAAGACTCCAGAAAGGATAAAACCGAAAATCCTTTTATTTGATGAAAATAAAATTGAGAACCAAGGTTCGGTGGTTTTTCCCATTTTTGGGCCAATATATGCACTTCATGGCCCTGACGGCAAAGCTCTCCAATCAGGCGGGAGAGGTATTTCTCTGCCCCTCCATAAGGAGTATAATTTTTGCGAATTAAAGCAATTTTCATAGTGAGCCACGGTCAATTAAAAATTCTTAGAAATAAAAATTACGGCTCTAAACTTATCTTTCCAGTATAGACCAGGCCGCCTCTAAAACCTCTGCGGCGGTAATTCCTTCCAGACATCGGCTCTTTTTGCTTCCTCCACATCCATCTTTACCGCATGGACGGCAAGGCATATCTTTTTTTATTACTATATGGCCCTCTCCCCATGGTCCCCAACTATTCTCACCCGAGGGGCCAAAAAGAGCTACAACAGGAGTGCCTACCGCAGCGGCAATGTGCATTGGCGCAGTATCAACCCCGATAAATAACTGGCACCGCTGACTCAAAGCCGCCAGCTGTTTCAAAGTTAATTGGCCGGCCAGATTAATAGGCCGGCTGCGACATAAATTTATAATATTGTTAACCTTCTGCAACTCTCTTTGTTCTGGACCACTGGTTAAAACCACTCGCAGTCCATTCCTTTTTTGCAAAGCATCGATTACTTCTGCCATACCTTCATCTCGCCAGCACTTAAAAAGCCAATGGGAAGTGGGGTGAATATGAACCAAAATATCATAATTTTGTATTCCGGCAGCTTCCAAAATTTGATTTATTTTCGCTTCATCTTCCAAATCATAAAAGATTTCTAACTTTTTATCCTGGATCTCTATGCCTAAACTCCGCGGAATTTCCAAAAGCTGTTCGATTACATGACCTTTAACTTTATTCAAATCAATAAGTTGGTGGAAAATAATTTTTTTCCACCAAAAAGAAGTATCTTTCCTCAACACCCCAACTTTAAAAGGAGCGCCGCTGGCTAAGCAAAAAAATGCTCCCCGGTCGCCTTCCGTAAAATTAATAGCTAAGTCGAATCGACGCTGGCGGACTCTCCAGATAAATTCCCATTCCTTTTTTATTCTTTGCTTAAAGGGTAATTTCTTCCATAATGGATCAAATATAAGAATCTCATCTAAAAAAGGATTTCCGGATAACATCGATTCCGTACCCGCATTGACCAAGGCGGCTATATACGCCTTGGGAAATTTCTGGCGGAAGGCTCTAATGGCCGGAACCATGAGCAAGACATCACCTATCTTACGCAAGCGGATTAACAAGATCCGCTGGATGTTTTTATCCTGCAAATGGGAAAGCATCTTCACGCATTAGCTCTTTTAATTTGCTGTATTTGGCGAAAGTATAATAGGAATATAGTCGGGCTAAAAGAAAACCATAATAGCCGTCTAAGAATCCAGCGCGGAGAACATACATCTGAAAAAAAGTCCAAAAAGGCCGGAATAAAATATCATAAAAACGATACTTCTTTCCTTCCTTGAACATTTCTTGGGCGGCTAGGTCGGAGTAAAGGTCTTGGCGCTGAAGAAATTCCTTGATGGAATTGTAGGTCCGATGTTCTAAAGGATTTTTTAAGTACCCCACTTTTCCCTCTAAAATCACTTTTTCATGAACTTGTCTTTCTTGAAAACGACCTTTGCTTTGGCGGAAAAGGCGCAGATTATAATCGGGATACCATCCTCCGTGACGAATCCAGCGCGAACCAAAAAAATTTTTCCGCGGAATATAGAAGCCATTCAGCTCCGATACCCCATCCAAGACTTCCGCAATCTCTGCAGCCAATTCTGGGGTGACCCTCTCATCAGCGTCTAAATTCAACACCCATTCGTTTTTAGCCTTTTCTATAGCTTTATTTTTTTGCCAGCCATACCCTTGCCATGCCTCGACAAAAACTTTCGCCCCGTATTCGGCGCATATTTGCAGAGTTTTATCCCGGCTTCCGGCATCTACTACTATAATTTCATCTGCCCACCTGACGCTTTCCAAGCAAGCACCAATGTTCTTTTCTTCATCTTTAGTTATGATTGCTACCGAAATTTTTTTCATTTTTTTACCGCAAGAGCACGCTGAGAATGCAGAGCTTATTTTAGCTAATTTACTTCATTTTTTCTCACCGCGGAGATCGCGGAGCTCGCAGAGGATTTTTTTATTTTCAGCGGAGAGATTTTTAATTGTAAATAATAATCTGGGATTCCTGTCATGTCTTTTGCTATTTAACAATATTTATAATTTTTTATATCTCTGCACCCTCGGCGTTCTCGGCGGTGACAAATTATGTTTCTTTCAAGGGCAGGGCTTCGTCAATGAGCATTATAGGAATATCATCTTCGATGCGATAGATCAGCCGGCAGTGATGGCAAATTAATTGATTCTCCGCCTCTCGATATTCTAATTCCCCCGTGCATCCTGGTTCGCGTACACATTTAGGACAAGCCAAAATCTCTAATAATTCCTTGCTTAAAGCCATTTTATTTTCTCCTCTCTTTTCCCTCCTTCTCCCCCTCTCCCCAATGGCCCTGGATCATAATTAAAAGCCGATGCTTCTTCATGCATGCCTGCCTCCGGCCTGCCTCCGGCTTACCTCCGGCCTGCCTCTGGCCTGCCTCTAGCCCTTTCTCGCCATGGCCACACAGTCTAAATGAGTAGAGGGCAGAAACGGAAGAGAATTATTTTATTTATTAAAGTTCGGCGTCTTCATTTTCTTTATGGCTGCGGCGAAAACTTCTTCCACGCTAATCCCTTCCATACATCTTACAGCGGAGCAAGTTCTTTGAAAACATGGACTGCAGGGCAGATTTTTTCTCAAGATTACATGACCGTTCCCATATGGTCCCGTCCGCCAAGGAGCTGTTGGCCCAAAAAGAACGATAAGGGGCGCCTGAACAGCCGCGGCTAAATGCATTGGACCAGTGTCCGTGGTAATAACTAAATTGGCCAAGGAGAAGAGCGCAGCCAACTCTCTCAGCCCTGTTTGGCCAGCCAGGTTTAAATTTTGGGCATTATGTTCCATTAGCCTGCAGATCCCTTTTATTTCCTGATGATCTTCTGGACTACCCGTGAAAACCACCGTTAGCCCAAGATTTATCAAATTATCGGCCAAGCGGGCAAATTTTTCTTTGGGCCATTGTTTAGTAGGCCATTTAGCTAAAGGATGAATGACTACCAAATTGCCTAAAGACAACCCTCTCTGGGAAAGTTTACTTTTAACTCCCTCCCGGATTCCCTCAGAAACGGGGAATTTAAAAACCGGTTTATTAACATTTACCCCCAATTGATGGACCAGGTCTAAATATCTTTCCAAAGCATGTTTCTCAATAGAAAGAGGTCTATATCTCTCCTTAGTGAATAAATAATTGCCCTCGTCGGCAATACCCGCCGAAGGTTGGAAGCCTATTTTCCTCCTTCCCTTGCTTAGGAAGACCATCAGCCCGCTTTTAAAGAGACCGTGATTATCAATGACCCAGTCGTATTTGATGCTGCGCAGGAGCCGCAGGAATTTTATGATCTCTTGCAGCGCTAATCGCCTTTGACCTTTCTGCCGCAATTGCTTTAGCCATTGTTTGCGCCGACTTACTAAGACTCGGTTTAAGGCCGGGTGGCCCAAAAGAAGATCACTGGCCTCTTCTTCAACTAACCAATCTATCTGGGCTTCAGGGAATTGTCTCCGTAAAGCCTCCGCCATAGGTAAAGTTTGGACAACATCTCCTATAGCACTCAGCTTTACAATTAAAATTGTCTGGGGCCGTAGATTTTCAGGCAATCGCTTTATACTCCTGTTGCAATATCCAATTTACAGCTTCGTAAAGATCAGCAGCAAGGTAATCTGGTTGAGATGGCCACTCGCTTTGCCGTTCCAAAGACTGCCGGCCATGACCAGTTAAAAGCAAAACAGTTTTGGCACCTACTCTCCTTCCGCATTCTATGTCTGAGAAATGATCGCCTACCATATAGGATGAAGAAAGGTTTAAATTCAGATCCGCAGCTGCTTTTTCTAAGAGGCCCGTGGCCGGCTTGCGACAAGTGCATTCCTGCAGATAAGGCGGATTCCCTTCCGTAGGATGATGGGGACAGTAATAGATACCGTCTAAGGAGGCTCCTTCTTCTCTTAGCTGCCTGATCATCTCCGTGTGGATATCATTTAAATTTTGTTCGAGTATTAGACCTCTAGCCACTCCCGACTGGTTGGTAATTACAACCACTTTAAAGCCATGCTCGTTTAATCGCCGAATAGCTTCTGCAGAACGGGGAATAAGTCGCATTTGGTGCACGGAATTCAAATAACCAACTTCTTCGCATATGGTCCCGTCACGGTCTAAAAAAACTGCTCGATGTTTGCTCATTTATATCTTTAGCCTCCTCACCTTCCCCCGGTGGTCGAGTCTTAAAATATGGAATGCTGGAATGATGGAATAATGGAAAATTGGGAATATGGAATATTGGATTAACATTATCTATAATCGTTCTGGCAAATAATTTATCTCTTCTTTTTCTGCACCCTCTGTATCAAATTATTTAAAAAGTGTTAAGCGTTCAGGGTTCAGTGTTAAGTGTTAAGTTTTCAGAGCTAAGTGTTAAGAAAAAACTATTCCCTTTCATCTCTGTCTTCTCTGGGATTTTTAGGGCATACCTTATTATATCAAAATTAATCTGGGCTTTTTTTCGCTGATAAATTCCACAAATTTTTTACTTCCGCGTAGACTTCTTCCACGGAAATTGCCTCCAGGCATTCCCTATTTTTGGGGCAATTTTTCTTAAAACAGGGACTACATGGTAAAACTTTTTTAAGCACGCGACAATGTTCGCCCATTGGTCCGGTATGTTCTGGATCAGTGGAACCAAATATGGCCACAACGGGAACTTGAAGTGCCGCCGCCACATGCATTAAACCGGAATCGTTGGTAATTATAAGGCGGCACTGGCTTATTAAAGCCATAGCTTCAGCCAAACTTGTTCGGCCAGTAAAATCATAACCTAAATTGCGCCCCGGAGGTAAAATTCTTTGAGCAATATCCTGATCATTTTGACTGCCCAAGACAATTATCCGGGCTCCTAATTTTTTATTCACCAATTCAGAAAGTTTAGCGAATTTTGCGGTCGGCCATTGTTTGGCTGGACCATAAGAGGAACCAGGAGTTAAGCCCACCAAAGGCTCGTTATCTTTAATTCCTAATGAGCCAAGTTTCTGGCGCATCCGAGCAACTTGCTCCTTCTCAATTTTTAGCAAGGGCGCGCGGGTGGATATGGGAAAGCCAAGATAGTTTACTAATTTTAAATAATAATCAATTTGATGCCCTTTTTTCTTCTCTACGGCTGGCACCGGGTGTGTTAAAAGAAGACCGCGCCCATCAGTATTATAACCTGCTCTTTTAGGTATCCGCGCCAAATAGATAATGAGGGCTGATTCGAAAGAATTTGGGAAAAGAATGGCTAAGTCAAATTTTTCCTCTTTCAATTTTTTGGCGAGGCGCATTTTGCCGGAAAGCCCTTGGTGCATCCCAGGACTTTCATAAAGAATTATCTTAGATGCCGGAGAGCATCCTCTAAATATATCAGCTACCCATGGCTTAGCTAACACGGAAATTTCCGAGGCCGGAAGGGCTGATTTGATACTCATTAAGGCAGGCAAAGACATGACCGCATCACCAACCCAGTTTGGGGAACGCACCAAAATTTTCTTTACCTCCGGAAAATTTTCCTTTAGCATCTCCATATTATCCCAATATTACCCTCTTCCATCACCCCATCATCCCATTTCCCCATTATTCCACCATTCCACTATTCCAGTATTCCCTTTCCCATTATTCCATTATTCTCATTTTCTATTCTTCCTGCTAAATTCTTGGCTCTCCAAGGCCGGGTCTTCCATCTCCGATGTAGCCAAAGCCAATGATCAGGGTATGCGCGTACATACTTTTCAATAATTTGGGTGAACACCCTGGTATTCTGCAATATATCCGCATCTTTGTTTTCAGTCCTAATCAAGGAAATTTCCGGCTCAATTATCACCCGATATTGTCCATTTTTTTGGCGAATATTAAAAGCCGGCAGAACAGCGGCACCTGTCCGCATAGCTAATAAAGCGAGGCCTGAATTAGTACAGGCCAAATGACCAAAAAAATTTACAAAAACTCCTTCATGCCAATCCACATTTTGATCCAAAAGAACGCCGACAATTTCTCTATTTTGTAATAAACGTAACATGCGGCCCATGGCTTTTCTTTTGGGAATAGTTTTATTCCCCGTCCAAGTCCGCAGGGCCTCCACCAACTGATCTAAATATTTATTATCTAAGGGGCGCATGACTACATGACACGGAAGGCCTACGAATAAAGGAAAAGTAGCGGCCATCCATTCCCAGTTCCCAAAATGGGCTGTCAAAAAAATGATTCCCCGTCCTTTTTCATATGCCTGGCGAAAATTTTCTTCCCCTTCCCAAACAACGTAATTGTGCACATTTTCTTTATTTAATTTAGGAATAAAGGAAAATTCAGCTAATACCCGGCCTAAGTTTCGGAAAACATCTTTTCCTATTTCTTTCAACTCCTCTTTAGTTTTCCCGGGAAAAGCCAAGGCTAAATTGCGGAGAGTTAGGCGCCGGTGCCAAAGATCTAACCAGAAGATAACTCTGCCGCAGCATTCAAAAAACCAGACGCGCCATTTTAAGGGGAAAAGATTTATAAACCAGATGAATAACTTTTGGCTAAAGGAAAGGTAGGAGTTAGCGGAAAAGTCATTGCTCATGAATCGAGACCCAATTTGGAAAAAACGAACTTTTTAAAGTTAATCTCATCGTTATTTAGAAAGCTATGGCGGACAGATAGTACCCCTAAAGGCACCGCTCCTAAAGGAAAGTCCTGCAAGCGGATCCAATCTTTTTCAGTGGTGAGTAGAATATCGGCGTTTATCTCCTTAGCTTTGGCGTTTAGCTCCTGCCAATCTTTTTCTTTATACCAGTGATGATCAGGAAAATTTTCTATTTCTAAAAATTTTGGTTCCAATTTTATTAATGTTTCTTTAAAAGATTGGGGCCGCCCAATCCCGCAAAAAGCTAATACCTTTTTCCCTTTTAAAAATTCAGGTGCATAAAATTTTCCTTCGGGCATCCAAATCTTACTCGGAGTGTAATCAGTTGCAAAAATGGGCATTTCTTTTTTAACATTTAGCAATTTTTCTTTTAAAATTAAAATGTTAGCAGATTTACTAGCTTTTGTCAAAATTACTGCGTCGGCCCGTTTAACTTGATTTATGGGCTCGCGTAGAATGCCCCGCGGAAAAAGCCAACCATTTCCAAAGGGAAGGGTTGCGTCTAAAAGAAGAAGGTTCAAATCCCGCTTCAGGGAGAGGTATTGAAAACCATCATCTAAGATTAGAATTTTGCTTTGGAAATTTTGGAGAGCATAAAGTCCGCCTAAATAACGATCTATGCCTACAATAATAGGAACTCCAGGAAGCTTCTTGGCTAATAAATAAGGCTCATCACCACATTGTTCTGGTTTAGCCCAAATTTTTTCATGGTCAGCAACTAAAAAAACTTTATTTTTATATTTCCCTTTATAACCCCTGCTTAGGATGCTGATGGGGTAAGATCTTTCTTTAAACATTTCGGCCAATTCGATAACCAGAGGAGTCTTTCCCGTACCTCCTACAGTAATATTACCCACACTTATTACTCTTTGCGGTAGTGATTTTACCTTAATAAAGCCTAAAGAATATAATAGCAGGCGCGTAGTTATTGCTTGCTTATAAAAAAAAGAAAGGAAAGCCAAAGGAGAAAGGAATATTTTCTCCCAGCAACTTTCTTTTTGTTGGGCAATTAAATTAGCTATCTTCGAGGATAGATAAGACATTAATTCAAGAAAGGCTATTAAATTATGGCTTCTTCCTGCTCCTTCATCTTATCCAGCTCTCCATCGATGAATTGCATAAGATAGAGCCTTTTGTACTCGCCATTTTTCTCCAATAGCTCTTCATGGGTACCTATTTCCTTTATAGTCCCATTAGAAATGACCACAATGCGGTCAGCGCGGCGCACCGTAGAAAGGCGATGGGCTATAACTAAAGTGGTTCTTCCTTGCATTAAATATTCCAACGCTTTCTGCACTTCTACCTCTGACTCAGAATCAAGAGAAGAAGTAGCTTCATCCAAGATCAAAATCGGCGCATTTTTGAGTAGCGCACGCGCAATGCTAATGCGCTGCCTTTCTCCACCGGAAAGTTTAATCCCTTGCTCACCGATTATCGTATCGTATCCTTGGGGTAAATTCTGAATAAAGCCATGAGCATTAGCTGCCTGGGCCGCTTTGATAATTTCTTCCATGGGCTCGCCCATTTTGCCATAAGCAATATTATTCTTGACCGTGTCATTAAAGAGGATAGTTTGCTGAGTAACAATGCCGATCATGGACCGTAATGACTCTATGGTGTAGTCGCGGATATCCACGCCATCAATCAAAATCCGCCCTGAGCTGACATCATAAAAACGAGGTAAGAGGTTAAGCAAAGTCGTCTTCCCCCCGCCACTGGCCCCGACGAAGGCGACTACTTCGCCCACTTTTATTTGCAAACTAATGTTCTTTAAAACCCACTCCTCTTCGTAGCGGAAAGATACATCCTGAAATTCTATTCCTTGGGTGATGGAATGAAGCGGCTTTGCTCCTGGCTTATTCCGAATCTCCGGAACAGCATCCAATACTTCAAAGATGCGCGAAGCGGCGGCCAATCCTTGTTGGATTGTATTATTCACCCCACTCAACCTCTTCACCGGTTCATAAAGCATCAGCAAAGCGGCCAAAAAAGAGAAAAAAGTACCCGGAGTGGCTACTCCTTTTATGACATTGTACCCTCCATAAAAAACAATAAAGGCAATACCCACCCCACCCAGAAACTCCATTAAAGGATGAGAAAGAGCACGGACGCGCACGGACTTCATGAGTAAATTAAAAAGCTTTCTATTCTCTCCAGCAAAACGCTTTCGTTCGTAGTCCTCCATATTAAAAGCTTTAACGATGCGGTTGCCTGAAATAGTTTCCATCAAGATGGCAGAAATGTCTCCCATGGTTGTCTGACTGCGATAACTATAAGAACGCAATTTACGCCCAAATTTCACTAAAGGATAGATGGCCAGAGGAAAAACAACCATGGCTACTAAGGCCAGCTTCCAATCCCGGTAAAAAACCACCACGACTAGTCCGAGTATGGTAAAAAAATCTTTGATTAAGCCAGTAACTGCTTCGCTTACCGCTCCCTGTACTAAATTTACGTCATTGATTATCCGGGACATGAGCACCCCGGTGGGATGGCGGGTAAAAAATGAAAGGGAAAGCGATTGCAAGTGGTTATAAATTTTTTCGCGCAAATCAGCTATAATTCTTTGCCCAACATAGGACATTAGATATGATTGTCCATAATCAAAAATCCCCTTAATCAAGAATAAGGCAATTATGGCAAAGGGGAGAAGTTTAAGCATAAAAAGGTCTTTTTTAAAGAAGATATCATCGAGGACTGGCTTGACCAAAAAGGCAGAGGCGGAAGTAGCTCCGGAAACCATGAGCATGCAGACCATGGCTCCAGCCAAGCGACGCCAATAAGGTTTAACAAATTCTAATAAGCGGCGATAAAGGTTCATAAAGAAGTTATCAGTTATCAGTTAACAGTTAACAGTTAACAGTTCATCAATTTCCGATCATTTGCAAAGCCATTTGAGCCACCCGCCGAGCGGCCCCCGGGGCTCCTAATTTTTGTTTAACTTCAGCCAAGTTGATAAGCATTTCTTTTCTATAATGCTCATCTTCTAAGATTTTTAATGCCTCGGCGGCTATCAAACCCCCCTGTACATCTCCTTGCAAAAGCTCGGGAACTATTTTTTTCCCAGCAATTATGTTAACTAAACCAACCCATCTCACTTTAATCAACGCTTTTCCTATTATATAACTTAGCAAAGAAACCTGATAGACAATTATCATAGGTTTTTGAAAAATAGCCGCCTCTAAGGTAGCTGTTCCCGAGGCCAAAATAATGAGATCGGCGCGGGCCATAGCCCGATAAGCTTGGTTTTCCATTAAGGTAAGAGGCACCTCGAAAGAGGCGGGTAATATCTTCTCTATCTCTGCCCGAGGAATAGAAGGTGCTATGGGTAAAATAAATTTGGCCGTGGACTTTTGGGCAAAAATTATCTTGGCTGCCTCCAACATGGCCGGTAAAAGCGTTTTTACTTCTTTAAGCCTACTTCCGGGAAGTAAAGCAATAAAGGGATTACCTTTTTCGATTTTTCCCCTTTCTTCCCCCAGGTTTTCCTGCCCGGAGGAAATTATATCTAATAATGGGTGGCCTACAAATTCGGCCTCTAAACCTGCTTCTTGATAAAGGTCAACCTCAAAAGGCAGAATTACGGCCATTTTATTTACTAAACGGGCAATTTTGGGGACTCTTCCTTTGCGCCAAGCCCATACTTGGGGGCTAATATAATAAAGAACCGGTATCTTTGCCCGTTGAGCCACTTTCGCCAGGCGCAGATTAAAATCGGGGAAATCGATTAAGATTAATAAACGCAAATCTTCTTCTTTGATGAATTTTTTGAGGGCTCGGTAGGCTTTAAAAATATTGGGCAATTGGCCCAAGACCTCGGTAATGCCTACGACAGCTAAGGTTGATGAATCGATTAAGACCTTAGCCCCGGCTTGGCGCATGAGCTCACTTCCCACCGCATAAATTTCCAATTCCGGCTGCAAACTCAAAAGAGCGGATACTAATTTAGAGCCATGGAGATCACCCGAGGCTTCGCCAGCAACGATTAAAATCTTCTTTTTCTTGGGCTCCACCTCTCTCTTCTCTCTAACCGGCATTTAGCAATTTTGGTAAAAGGAAACAATCTCCGGAATTTTTCTTAAATTGGCTTGAATTTGTTCATTAATCTCCAGAGCCAAGGCCAAGGCCTCCCTCCCCTCTTCCCCAGAGACCAAGGGTGGTGTACGCTGGAGTACGGCGCGCACAAAAGACTGAATTTCCATCTGCAGAGCATCACCAGGTTTGACTTCGATAGTTTCCATGGTAATGGAGGGTCTTTCAGCGCTTCCTATTTTATGCCGATAATAAATAGCGGCCTTCTTCTGGGCAAAATCAATGGTCAAATATGAGTCGGGTTGAAAGATGCGCATCTTTCTCTGATCGTTAAAAGATATGCGGCTGGCCGTTATGTTGGCGATGCACCCGCTTTTGAATCTTAAGCGGGCGCTGGCAATATCAACTTTATCTGAAAGAACTGGAACACCTACCGCCTCAATTTTTTCCACATCAGATTTTACTAAATGCCGGATAATATCCAAATCATGGATCATTAAATCCAGAACTACATCAACTTCCAGTCCGCGATCACGAAAAGGGGTCAAGCGGTGGGCTTCAATAAAGAGAGGCACGGAAACTTTCTTCTGCGCCGCTATCAGGGCTGGGTTGAATCTTTCCAAATGGCCCACTTGAATTAAGCAGCCCTTTTTCTTGGCCGTGGCCATCAAGTCATCTGCTTCCGCTATAGAGGCGGCCATGGGCTTTTCTAAGAGCACATGGCAACCGGCCATTAAAAAATCTTTGGCGATAGCATAATGTCTATCCGGAGGCACTACTATACTTACCGCCTGCACTTTGCCTAAAAGTTCATGGTAATCTGCCTGGGCTGCTACTTTCAGTTTTTCCGCCCATTCTCTGGCTCGCTCCAGAACTATATCTACCAAACCAACAATCTCCACTTCCGGAAGAGAGGCATATTTTTCTACGTGATATTTTCCTAAGTAACCTATACCCACGACGCCGACGCGCAATTTGGCCATTTTAACTACCAATTAATTCTTAAATACCCATTAGACATAAATTGTTTTCATCGGCCTGCTTGATTACTTCGTCTTTATTCATTACGATAGTTTTTCCTGCCTCAACGGCCAAAGCCGTCGCCCCAGACTTAATAAGTGTTTTTATAGTCTGCAGGCCCACTACAGGAAGGTCTAAGCGCATGTCTTGATGGGGTTTAGCCATCTTAATTACCATTACATCTCCCCTGCCCAATTTAGCTCCGCGGCGAATGGTTTGGTCTGTACCTTCTATGGTCTCCACCGCCAAGACCATTTCATTCTTAACTACTATGGTTTGCCCCAAGTCAAGGCCACCTATTTGGCGAGCAATTTTTTGGCCAAAGATTAGATCTTTTTTTTCCCGTTCGCGGGGCTGTCTCTTAGTCCAAACTCCTCGAGGGGCTATATATTCGGCTAAAAAAGGAAGGGGGCTTATAACTTTTATTCCTTCACTTTCAATCTCTTCCGCGACAGCACGCAAAATGGTATCATCCTGTCGATGAGGTAGGCGCAGCAACACTTTTAAGGCGCGTAAGTCAGGTTTAGCCTGCGAAAAAAAATGAGTCTTGGGCACGCCGCCAATTAAAACTGCCTTTTTTACCTTTTCTTGATGAAGTAAATCTATAGTCTTGCCCAACTCTCCAATATTAACCCAATGAATACTATCGACAAAATTTTCCAAATCTTTCCGCGTTTCTTCGTAGAAAGCTATGGCTACTAAACGGTGTCCCCGTGCTCGAATATTCTTTGCTAAAAGAAGAGGCAATTTTCCGTTGCCAGCAATAAGCCCGAGATGCTGAATCACCGACATATTCCCCTTTTGGAGTTCTGGATAAAATCCAGCAAGTGTCTTATTTCCGGCAAGTCCGGAACTTCTTTTTTAACTTTCTCGACGGCTTTAGTAAGCGTTAAATGGGAACGAAAGATGATTCGGTAAGCATGCTTTAAGGCATTCATGGTAGCTTCAGGGAAATTATGCCGCTTTAAACCTACTGTATTTAAACCAAAAAGTTTAGCCCGATTTCCCGAAGCGCACATATAGGGAGGAATGTCTTGGGGGACTGCTGAAGCTCCCCCTACCAGCGCATAACAACCTACGCGCACAAATTGGTGAATGGCCACCAGACCTCCTACTATGGCAAAATCTTCTACAATTATATGGCCGGCCAGAGTTGCGGCATTGGCCATGATTACCTGATTTCCTATCCGGCAATCATGAGCAATATGGGAGTAAGCCATAATAAAATTATTATTTCCCAAAACCGTTTCGCCCCCTCCTTCCGCAGTGGCCCGGTTAATGGTGACGAATTCTCTAATGACGTTGTCATGGCCAATAATCACCCGCGTCGGTTCCCCGCGATAACGCATATGCTGGGGAGCTTGGCCAATAGAAACGTAAGGGAAAACATGACACCTCTCGCCAATTTCTGTCCACCCATCAATGACCACATGGGCCTCAATAATCGTGCCTTGACCAATGCGCACATTCTCCCCGATTAGACTATAAGGGCCAATTTTTACTCCTGGCCCTAAGACTGCCCGCGGATGAACAATTGCTGTGGGATGGATCTCCAATTTTCTCTCCTCGTTTTAAAAATAAAAGAGGTAAAAATATTACTTTGCCCCCTTTTTTTCTTTTATTATATTTTCTAAATCAAGTATTCTCTTTTCTAAGGCGGAAATGGTGCGTTTCATTTCCGGAAGTTTTGAAAAAACTGCTTGGGCGCGCAACCAGTCTCGATGGGGGATGGCCGGGGTACCAGAAACTATTTGCCCCGCCGGAACATCTTGGGCCACACCTGATTGCGCACCCACTTTTACATCATCACCAATATTAATATGGCCAACTACGCCGACTTGGCCCCCTAAAGCAACGCGATTACCAATTTTAGTGCTTCCGGCAATTCCCACTTGGGCTACTAATAAGGTATCTTCGCCAACCACTACATTATGGGCTACATGGACTAAATTATCCGTCTTCACTCCTCTTTTAATCCAGGTTTTCCCCATAGTAGCCCGATCTACGGTACAATTAGCCCCAATTTCCACATCGTCATCCACTTGCACTATACCCACTTGAGGAATTTTTACATGCCGATTTCCTTCCTGGACAAACCCAAACCCATCACTCCCAATAATCGTCCCGGCATGGATAATCACCCTTCTTCCAATAAGGCACCGTTCCATGACCACAACATTGGGATAAAGGATTGAATCTTCCCCTATTTGCGCTTTAGGCCCGATATAAACTCCTGGATAAAGCACTACCCGGTCCCCTATCTGGCTTTCTTCCCCCACATAAACATAAGGATAGATGGATACATCTTTGCCAATTTCTGCTCCCCGGCAAATACAGGCTCGGGAATCTATACCCAAGGGCGAATAAGGCTTATAAGAAAAAAAGGCCTGTACTTTGACAAAGGCTAAATAAGGGTTCGGAGTGCGGATGACTGGTTTGGGATAAGGAGGAAGTTGGCTTGGCGCTATTATGGCTGATGCTAAAGTCTTTTCTATCCTGGAGATATTCTTCATCTCGGCCAGAAAAGATATTTCTCCTTCTTGGGCTTCCTCCAAGCTGGCGATGCCGTAGATCTCCAAGTTTGGGTCGCCATCTAAACTCCCCCCCACTAAGGCAGCCAGCTCACCCAGGGTAGTTTTTTTTCTTGTTTCCGATGGGCTATCCAAATTCATTTTTGCTTTTGTTGGTCAAATCTTTTTATAACTTCCTCAGTTAAATCCAAAGTACTGGATATATAGAGAATCGTGGGCTGATTCTTTTCTAAAATTATAGTATATTTTCCTTCTTCCCCAATTTTTTTGATAACCGTTTCTAAATCTCTTAAGATTTTTTCCGTAAGCTCGCGGTCTTTACGCCGGAGTTCATCTTGATAGTCTGTCTGCAAACGCTGAAAATCCCGCAGTTTTGTCTGGTATTCCCGCTCCTTTTCGCGCCGCACCGATTCGCTCATAACCAGGCCTCTTTTTTCCAATTCTTCCTTAAGCTTTTCCAGCTCTTTCTGCTTGCCGGCCAAAATCTTCTGTACTTTTTCCACTTCCGCTGTCATCTGCTTCTTAGCCTCTTTCCCGGCCTCACAAAAATTAAGGGCTTTTTGCATATCCACATAAGCAATTTTAAATGGTTCTGCTCCCCAGAGCGGAAAAGCCCAAAATAAAATTAAGCTTATCAACCAAAAACTTACCGTTAATCTTTTCATGTTTATTTCTCCCTTTAAAATTTTACTTTTTTAGAAAAATGTGCCCACTGTAAAATCTAAAGAATGTCTTTTTTCTCCTTCTTGAGGACTAATATTATACCCCCATTCCAAACGGAGTGGCCCCAGAGGAGAAAGCCAACGTAACCCTACGCCGGCGCTCGTTCTAAGTTTATCCATTCTATAGGACTCACCTACGTCAAAAGCATTGCCGGCATCAAAGAATATAACTCCTCGGAGTTTAATTTCCGAAGCCAGGGGGAAAGTTAATTCAAAATTAAAAAGAAGTTCCTTATCCCCACCGATGACCTCGCCATTTGGGGCTTTAGGTCCTATCGAAAAAGCTTTAAAGCCGCGGATAGAATTGATTCCCCCCAGGCGATAACGCTCAAATAAAGGAATGGGATGATCTCCATGTCCTTGAATGTACCCTATCCGCCCTCGCCCCATAAAGGTTAATTTCCAAAAAGGAGTAAAAAACCAGGTTGAATTTAAGCCATACCTAGTGAAATAATTAGTCCCCCCTAAAGGTCCGCCAGCGTATTCAATGGAAATAGTATTATCCGAGCCTTTGGTCGGCTCCAAGTAGTGGTCCCGAGTGTCTCGTCGCAGAGCAGCACCAATACTGCTGGTAGTTGATGTTCCCTTGGCTTCTTGAATGAGATAAGAAGCCGTATCCAAAACGTCGCTGATTTCAACCTGTTCATATTTATAAGACAGATAGCCGCGTACTTCTTCAAAGAGGGGAAAACCAAAACGAACTCCGCCACCAGATCTTTGGACCGTGTAATCATCGTATTCGCGGCGCGTGCGATAAAGATCGCCTCCGGCGGAGATACGCGTGTCAAATAACCAGGGCTCGGTAAAAGAAATGTTATAATACTGAGAAATCGAACCTAATTGGGCAGACAAAACAAGCCTCTGGCCCCGGCCAAACAAGTTTATTTGGGAAATTTGCAGCATGGTCATCAACTGATCAATAGAACTATAACCCACGCCCACGCTAAAAGCTCCCGTGGGTTGTTCTTCTACTTGTACAGTTAATTCCATTTTATCTTCCCCGCTGCCTTTTTTAGGAGTTAAATTTACTTCTTTGAAGAATCCCAGGCGTTGTAAATTTTCGCGGCTTTTATTTAAAGCCTTTATGCTGAATAAATCTCCTTCCACTGCTTTAAGCTCTCGGCGGATGACTTTATCGCGGGTTTTCGTGTTGCCCTGGATATTGATGCGCTCAAAATAAACCTTACTCCCTTTTTGAATATGAAACGATAGATCCACATATTTCTTCTCCGGCTGCAATACGGTCTGGGGACTAACTTCTACGAAAGCATATCCTTGATCAGCATAATAATCTGTCAGCTTGGAAATACTTTCGCGAACTTTTTCCGCATTAAAAATCTCCCCTGGAAATATATGGAGAAATTTAAGAAGCTCTTCCTTGGGGGAGATCAAATCACCAGATATATCCACTTTTCCCGCTCTAAATTGAGGTCCCTCTTCCACGGGAATAACAATATCAATATGGTCCTTAGCATAAATAACTTGGGGCTTGCCCACTTTGGCTTGGTAGAATCCTTTCTGCAAATAAAAAGCTAATACGGCATCCAGATCCCGTTCTAAAGTTTCTTCCTTATAAGTTCCTGATTTCGTAAACCAAGAAAAAAAACCTTTTTCTTTGGTCTCGGGAAGAAGTTTCTTCAATCGTTCATCGGAAAAATGTTTATTCCCAGAAAATTTTATACTCTTAATGCGGATCTTTTGGCCTTCTGTGATGCGGTAGTGGACAATAACTTCTCCCTTTTTGGGCGTCTCTAATTCATAATTCACTTCGGCAGCTAAATAAGCTTCATCTCGGTATTTTTTTTGAATTTTTTGTAAGTTTTCCTGTACCGCATTTAGATTGAGTACCGTCCGTGGTTTCAAATCTATGACTTCCTGGAGTTCACTTGTTTTTATTGCTTTATTGCCGGTAAATTTAATTTCTTTAATGACCGGTTTCTCTTCCACAATGAAAACTACGGCTTGACCTCGGCCCCAGGGTCTTTTTTCCACTTTCACGTCTTGAAAGTAACCAAGTTGATAAATAGCTTTTAGATCATCCCTTACGGCCCGCGGGGAAAAAATGTCTCCTTCTTTAATCTTGATCTGCGCTCTAATGGCACTTTCTTCAATGGCCTGATTGCCCGCCACCAGTACTTTCTCAACAATTTCTCTCTTTAAAATTTTTACGCGCAATTCCCGAGCTAATTTTTTACCTATTTCCTCCAGGGGTTGCGTTTCTTTACCCTCCGCAAATGCGCTGCCTAATATTTTTTCTTGAAGAATATCAATGATGCGGGCATCTAAGCTGAGGCTCCCGTTTATCTTGGTAAGTGAACCTATGATCAAATAATCCAGTTCTACTTGGCGGCCCACTTCTTTGGCCAACTCTTCGTCATCTTTAAGTAGATGACCTTCTTGCCAAATTTTTTTTACTTTTTCCTCTTCATAGAGAATAATTTGCTCTTCCTTTTTTAACTCTTGGCCAAGAATTTTTTGTATCTCCGCCGGCCAATCCTTCACTTTTTCGGGATCGGGAGCATATATGCGGAAGGGAAAAAGGCCAATCTTTACTATCTCTTGAGCTTGCACCTTCTTGCCCATCCATCCCATGAGGATTAAGAAAAAAAACAGAATGTAAGCTACCAACTGTCTGGGCATCGAAACCTTTTCTTCCTTTAGCCGAAATAGTTTTTAGCAAAATTTTTATTATAATTCTTTTGGGGAGATGCATAATCTCTCCCTTCCCCTATGATCAAAGCTTATCCCCCAAAATTATTTCTTATTGTAGAGTACCCCATCTACCAAAAGAACCCGCCGACCCATGCGGGCAGCAAGGGCTGGATTATGCGTAACCACGACAATAGTGATGCCCTTTTCTTGGTTAATATGCATAAGAAGATTGTGGACTTCTTCGCCGGTCTTCGTATCCAAATTTCCGGTGGGTTCATCAGCCAGAATTACTTCTGGGTTTAGCATTAACGCCCGCGCCACGGCCACGCGCTGCTGTTCTCCTCCAGAGAGTTCTCCAGGTTTATGGAGGAGCCGATGTCCTAAACCTAACTGGGTTAAAATATCTTCCCCCCGGCGGGCGGCTTCTTTATAGTTCATTCCTTGAATCAAAGCAGGCATAATAGTGTTTTCCAAGGCGGTGAATTCGGGCAGGAGATGATGAAATTGAAAAACAAAGCCGATATGGCGATTGCGGATTTCCGCTAATTCCACTTCGTTCAAAGATCCTAAATCCGCCCCTTGGAAAAAAACCTTCCCCGCCGTTGGCCGATCTAAGGCCCCCAGAATATGCAGGAGGGTACTTTTCCCTGCTCCAGAAGCTCCTTCAATCGCCAGTGTCTCTCCTTGGTTAATCACCAAATCAATTCCTTTGAGGACTTCAATCGCTTTCCCGCTCTTGCCCAATACAAAAGACTTCTTTAATCCTTGAACGGCAAAAAGCGGCGGCTTTTGGTCCTCCTTCTGGAAATTCAGATTAGGCCCTCCTTCCGCGGGCTTTCTTGAAATACGCCCTGAGCTCGCAGCTTATCTTCCAAACGTAAAAGCAAAGTTTCTCTCAAGAACTCTCTAATTTGGGAATGAGTCTCTACAATTTTTATAAAATCTTCTTTGGCCAGACGCAACAATTCAGTTGGTTGTAATACTCTCACCGATGCATTTCGCGGTCTGCCCGTGAGCAAAGCAATCTCACCAAAGAAATCCCCTTCTTTTAACTTGGCTAAGCCCACCAACCCCCCTTGGGGGTTCCGCGTATAAACCTCTACCTCCCCTTTTTTAATTATAAAAAGAGAATCACCCGCAGTCCCTTCTTCCAAAACAATAGCGCCGGGGGGATATTCTTCCAAGGTAAATTTGGGCAATAATTGTTTTCTCTCTTCCTTAGAAAGGGAACGAAATAGAGTGGAAGTGGCTAATAAAGTATCTAAAATTCTTTCTTTATAAAATTTTAAAAGCACTTGGGCTACCGGAGGAAATTCTTTTACTACTTCTTCCATAGCTTCCTTAGATATCTCTAAAATTTCGGTATCCACCTTAGCTACTACGCTCGCTCTCCGCCGCGAATTGGTAAAAAAAGCGAATTCTCCGAAAAAATCTCCTTCTTGCAAGAAGGCCAAATGAATTTTATTACCCTGATTATTAACCCGAAAAACTTCTACTTGGCCATGGCTGATAATGAAAATTGCTTCGCCAACTTCCCCCTCGCGACAAATGGTGGCCCCAGCAGGAAATTGCTTAATCTCTATTTTGTCCATCACCCGCGTTAATTCTTCCTTACTCAAATCAGCGAAAAGAGGAATAAAGGGCCAATGAATTTTGCCAATTTTATAATCGCTACTTAGCCCTTTATCTCGCGCTTCCAGTTCGGCAGCCAAGCGATCTCTTTGGACGTAAAGCTGAGCTAAATGATCATGAATTTCCTGTTGCGTCGGATCCAAGCGCAAAATTAATTTATTGACGGCAATAGCTTGCACTAAAAACCCTTTCTGCGTATATTTTGCGGAGGCTTGGCGATAGGCCTTCAGGGCTTCTTGCCGCCTACCCATCTTCTCCAATAAATCCCCAATTTTGACTAAAAGATAATAATTATTCGGTTCTTGGGCGGCTTTGCGCTGTAATTCGGCCAGATCTTTTTCTAATTTTCCGGGGGAGAATAATTTACCAAATACCTTGCTCATTTCCTTTCCTTTAAGGTAAAAGGTTTTTATTCATACCGCAGAGCCTCGGCTGGATCAAGCTTAGCTGCTTGGTATGATGGATAAATGGTAGCTAAAAAGCTAATACTGATAGCTGAAAAGGCCACCAGGAAAAAATCAAAGAAGTTCATCTTTACGGGCAAACGAGAAATATAATAAATGTCACTGGGCAAGGAAATAAACTGATATTTGGCCAGGAGAAGGCAGATAGTATATCCGGCTATTAAGCCGAAAATTGTACCCGCTAATCCGATAATGAGTCCTTCGAAGATAAAAATGCGTCTAATCGATTTAGCAGTTGCCCCCATGGATTTCAAAATAGCAATATCTTTTGTTTTTTCCATAACCACCATAATCAAAGAACTCACTATGCCGAAGGCCGCTACTAAAACAATCAATACCAGAATGATAAACATCACCGTTTTTTCTAATTTAAGAGCAGCAAACAGGCTTTTATTCATCTGCATCCAATCTTTGGTCCAGAAAGGGAAACCCAATACTTTTCTTATTCTTTCGGCCACGCTTTTCACGTCGTATATGTCTTCTACTTTTATCTCCACTCCCGTAACCGCATCACCCAAAGCCAAAAATTTTTGGGCACTTTTTAAAGAAATATAGGCTAAGGAAGTGTCATATTCATACATCCCCGTATCGAATATGCCCACTACCCGAAATTTTTTCATAGGTGGACCAATGCCCATAGGGCTGAGGGCGCCTAAAGGAGATACTATAACTACTTGATCACCCAAGAAAATACCCAAATTATTGGCCAATTCTTTACCAATGAATATGCCAGGATTAGCAGTCGTTTCATCTTCTTTTTGTAAAGCTTCCAAGGACCCCTGTTTCAAAGTTTGGCCAATATTGATTACTTTACTTGCGGCTTCCGGGTCAATTCCCCGCAACACTATTCCATGAGCATTATTTTCCGAAGTGATCATCGCCTGACTAAAAATAAAAGGGGCACAAGCCACAATCCCTTTTAAGCCTTGGATTTTTTCTATAACCTCCTTATAAGCCCGCATGGGAGAATTGTGCTGCATAACTATTAAATGGGCATTAGTACCTAAGATCTTAGTTTTTAAATCTTCCACAAATCCGCCCATAACCGACAAGACCACGATCAAGGCCATTACTCCTAAACCTACTCCTGCCATAGAAAGAATGGTGATTAAAGAGATAAAAATCTGTTTTCTCTTGGCCCGCAAATAGCGCAGACTTATAAAAAATTCATAACGCATGGATAACCTTTTCCCAGTTATAACTCCCGAAAAAAGACTTTATTTTTTCTCCGGCCGCATATGCGGGAATAGGATGACATCACGGATAGAAGGACTATCAGTAAAAACCATAACTAAGCGATCAACCCCAATTCCTTCACCAGCGGCCGGGGGCATCCCATACTCTAAGGCCCGCAGAAAATCTTCATCAATCAAACCCACCCCTTCTTCTTGTTCCAGTCTTGTCCTTACTTGGGCTTCCATCCTGGCCCGTTGGTCTTCCGGGTCGTTTAGCTCGGAAAAGGCATTAGCAATCTCGCGGCCATATATATATAGTTCAAACCTATCCACTACTTCCGGATTGGAGTCATTTCTCCGCGCCAAAGGAGAATCTTCGATTGGGTATTCGGTTATAAACGTAGGCTGAATAAGGTGGGGTTCAACTTCTTTTTCAAATATTTCCACCAACATTTTGCCCAAAGGCTCTCCCCCGCGGAATTCAATCCCTAATTCTTTTCCATAGCGAAAAACGCGCTCGGCATCCTGCCATTCCTCCTTCTTGAGCCGCCCATAAGTTGCCAAAGCCTCCTTAAAAGTAAGCCGCCTCCAAGGCGGGGTAAAATCTAAAGTCACCCCTTGATATTCAAAGGTTAGTCCTTGCTTAATTTCTTGCGCTAAAGAAGAAAACATCGCTTCGGTCAATTCCATAAAATCGTGGTAAGTAGCATAGGCTTGGTAAAATTCTAACATCGTAAATTCGGGATTGTGCTGCGTAGAAAGACCTTCATTACGAAAATTGCGGTTAATTTCAAAAACTTTGTCAAAACCCCCTACCAGAAGGCGCTTGAGATAAAGCTCGGGAGCTACGCGCAAATAAAGTTCCATATTTAAAGCATTATGAAAAGTCTTGAAAGGGCGGGCCGTAGCTCCTCCCGGAATGGGCTGCATCATCGGCGTTTCAACTTCTATAAACCCCCGCGCGGTCAAAAAGTTTCTTAAAAAGGTAACTATTTTACTGCGCGTAAGAAAGACTTCTTTGGTCCGCGGAGTTACTATTAAGTCCACATACCGCTGCCTGTATTTAGTCTCTTGATCTGTAAGCCCATGCCATTTTTCCGGCAGCGGACGTAAAGATTTTGCTAAGAGCTGAATCTCTTCGACCATTAAGGTAAGCTCTCCCGTTTTTGTCCTAAAAAGCTTACCGCGCCAACCGACAATATCGCCGATATCCAAATGTTTAAGAATGAGCAAGCTTTCTGGAGTAATATGATCATGACGCATATACCCCTGGATTCTTCCGGTACTATCCTGGATATGGCCAAAAGCTGCCTTGCCGAAATTATTTAGCCGCATAAGACGCCCGGCCAAAGAAAAATGATCATTAAGCTTTTGTAAATCCTCGGCACTCAAATGGCTGTAAGAGGTAAAGACCTCGCCAATTGAGTGACTGATGCGAAAAGAATTCGGATAGATGGAGATCCCTTTTTGCCTTAATTCTTCAGCCTTTTTCTTCCTCTGCTTAAATAATTCTTTTTGTTCTTCCACTTTAGCTTCTTTTTATCAACCTCATTGATCAAATTTAGTAAATAACATTCGGTTTTTAAAAATATCTTAATTTATCCCTGTAGTCAAGCTAAGAAAAAACCCACGTGGATCAGTTTTTAAATTCCAGCTTAATTCAGGCATGAGGGAGAGAGGCTCATTTTAATGAGCCCTGCTTGCTTTCATCTGCAAAACTGAAGTATCTTTCCTCAGCGACGGATAAAATAAAAATTGCGGTAAATTTGGGGATAACCAGAAGACTGGTAGGTGCTCAAAATGGAAAATGCTTAAAACATTATAAAGAGAGGACAGATCTCTAAAAAATTTTCTTAAAAAATCAGGAATAATCTTTTATTACCAAAGGAAGGGAAAGAAAGAGTTATCATAAGAAATCCTCTCTGGTAAAAAGCGATTCAAGCTCAAATCCATATTTTCTAATGTTTTCCCTTCCGCCCTCATTCCGGTCCACGATGGCTAAAACTTTTACAACCTGCAGTTTCTCTTCCATTGCCCTTTCGATGGCTTTGACCGTGCTGCCACCCGTGGTTACCACATCTTCCACGATGGCCACCCTACTGCCTTCCTCAAGATTATCGATACCTTCAATCCAAAGACTACGTCCATGTTTCTTAGGTTCTTTTCTTATTATAAAGGCATTTATGGGATCTCCTTCCATATAACTTATTAAAGATATGGCCGTGGCGATGGGATCAGCCCCCATCGTCAATCCCCCCACCCCTTTTATCTTCTCAGGAGCAGATTTTATCAAACTGTAAAAAAGCTTGCCTACCAAATACCCCCCTTCAGGGTGCAGAGTAACCGGACGGCAATCTATATAAAAATCGCTCTCTTTTCCAGAAGTTAATATTACTTTCCCCTTCCTATAGGCTTTTTCTTTTAAAAGACCCAATAATTTTTTCCGCAAATCCATAATTTCCCCCTTAGATAGAGTGTCCGCCAGAGTCTTCCCTAATTGCCCAGGTTCTTACCAACTATTTTCCAAATGGGAATTAAAGGGACTAAATGTTTTACTACTTCTCTCGAAAAAGGTTTCAACTTGGGCAACGGGATGGTTAGCTAAATTTCAGTTTTTTTTATTTCCCCTATTATTTGGGGGCTCCTCCCTAAGGCCAAAAACTCGGTCAAAAATGGTGTCTACATGTCTAAAAAAATGAGCGAGATTAAAACATTCTTTAATCTCTTCCTTGCCCAAATATTTTAAAATTTCTTGATCTTGCCAAAGAATTTCTTCAAAATCTTTTTTCTCCTGCCGCGATTGAAAAGCAGCTTTTTGCACCAAACTATAGGCATCCTCCCGGCTCAACCCTTTTTGCACTAATTTCAACATGACGCCTTCAGAAAATACCAAACCGTGAGTTAGCTGCATATTAGTTAGCATATTTTGAGGATAGATTACTAAATTTTCAATTAACTGGGTAAGTCTGTCTAACATATAATCTAAGAGAATGGTGGCGTCAGGAGCAATAATTCTCTCCACTGAAGAATGGCTTATATCTCTCTCGTGCCATAAGGCAATATTCTCCATAGCCGCTAAAGCATAAGATCTCATCAATCGCGAAAGTCCCATTAAATTTTCCGAAGCTATGGGATTACGTTTATGGGGCATGGCCGAAGATCCTTTTTGTCCCTCACTAAAAGGTTCTTCGGCTTCGTTCACCTCTGTCCTTTGCAGATGTCTAATCTGTAAAGCAATTTTTTCCACGGAGGAAGCGATTATAGCCAAGGCCGCGAAATAATCTGCATGCCGATCGCGTTGCACGATTTGATTAGATATAGGAGCAGGTTTCAAGCCGCATTTCGCACATACGTAAGCTTCTACGGCCGGGTTCAGATGAGCATATGTACCCACCGCCCCCGAAACTTTCCCGTAAGCAATCCCTGCTTTCACCCGGCGCAGACGTTCAAGATTTCTTTCCATTTCTGCGTACCAAAGGGCTAAAACTAAACCAAAGGTAATCGGTTCGGCATGCACCCCATGCGTTCGTCCCATCATCGGCGTAAGCTTATGCTCATATGCCCTCTTTTTTAAGGCACTTAATAATTTTTTTAGGTCTTCTTCTAAAACAGCGGCAGCCTCCACTAAAAGCATAGCCAAAGAGGTATCTAAAATATCCGAAGACGTTAAACCAAGATGCAGAAAGCGCGCGTCGGGGCCCACTTTTTCGCTTACTGCAGTCAAGAAGGCAATCACGTCATGCTTAACGACTTTTTCAATCTCCTCGATTCTTTTTAGGTCAAAGCCAGCTTTTTGGCGAATATTTTCCCAAGCTGCCGGGGGAACTTCTCCCAACTTTGCCATAGCCTCGCAGGCTAAGAGTTCAATCTGCAGCCATTTGCGAAACCGATTTTCCGGCTCCCATATTTGAGCCATTACTTTACGTGAATAACGAGGTATCATTTTCTCCTCTTATTTCTTTTTGGGGCAAAAATACCAGTTATCAATGAAAAAGTCAAGATTGAGAAATTCTGACCGTCGATCAGTTTTTAAATTCCAGCTTAATTCAGGCGGGAGGGAGAGAGGCTCATTAAAATGAGGCCCGTATTCTTTCATAGGTACGGGCGGGGAGATAACCATCTATTTTAAAAGAAGGAAGCTATTATTTAAATCTATCTGGCATAGACAAGTATTTCCCCGCCGTTCTTTGAGGAGAGAAGGTGGGGAAGAGAGGAATGGTCAATTCCCAGCCGATTTTAATTTCGCCTCTCCCCCTCCCGCCTGTTTCCTGCTGGCGAGAAATATTGAAACTGTTAGACGGTCAGGAAAAAAGCCTGACCCCCAATCACTTTTAAATTGGAATTTTAGGGAAGCCATGGCTTAGATATTTGTTAAAAAACTGATCGACGGTCGAGGAAAAAAGTTTAAACATCTTTAACTTATAAAGGAGGGGATGGCTATCTAATTATGAGGCAAGGGGAAAAATTTAAAAATATATGTTTTTTTGATATGGATGGGACTTTAATTGCCGGCAATTCTGGAGTTTCTTTCATGCGGTATAGCTATGCTCGGGGAAAAACTAGTTTATGGAGAGTGGGGAAGTCTATAGTTGATTACTTGAGGTACCGTTATGACCTTTTGAACATGGATAAGGCATATCGGCAATCATTGCGGCCATTGATCGGCGTAAAAGAGGAAGAGTTAATAAAATTTTGCTATGAATGGTTTGCGGAGCGGGTAGAGAAATTAATCTATCCGGAGGTTAAAGAAATCGTCCGGCAACATCAGGAAAATGGCGAAATAACCGTGATTATCTCGAATGCCACTACTTACGCCATTCAACCATTAGCAGAACATTTAGGAATTTCTCAGGTATTGGGAACACTGCTGCAGGTAAAGGATGGCCGGTTCACTGGAGATTTTATTGCGCCTCTTTGTTTCGGAAGGGGAAAAATTTTTTGGGCTCAGAAACTGATGCAAAAGATAAATAGCGATTTTGCCCACGCTACCTTTTACACGGACAGTATTACTGATTTACCCCTTTTGGAGATGGTTAAAAACCCCCAAATAGTTAATCCAGATCTCAAACTTCGCTCTTTGGCTAAGAGACGTGGCTGGCCGCTTAGATATTTTCGCAAGCCAAAAATAAAGTAGACAAATCTTTAGCTGGAGGCCTTTTCTTGGAAAAGGCCTCCTTTTCTTAGGCTGTAATTACGGATACTGACTTTTTATTATTAAAATACTTTGCTAATACTTGTTACAGTTTTATCCGTAACCCAGACATTAACTACGTCGCCGACTTTAATCCCTTCCAGATTTTTAGCAGCTTTTTTGCTCACGCTTAAAGCAAGTTTCCTTTGCTTTTTGACGGAGTCTTGTTTGATGGTAATCTTATGGGCAGCCGCATCCAAAGCTACCACCGTGCCCCCCATTCTGTAAACCACAGGTTTAGGAGGGGCTTCTTTTTTCACTTCCGCTGGCTTAGCCGCCTCTGGCTTAGCTTCAGCCGGTTTGGCCTGTTCTGCTGGTTTAGCTGGCTCAGCAGGCTTGGCTGGTTCAGCAGGTTTAGCTGGTTCAGCTGCTTTTGCTGGTTCAGCCGGTTTCTTTTCTTGAGCCATGCCCAAGCCTCCCCAGGCCAACAATAAAGTTAATCCCACAAAGATAATAAAAAGTTTTTTCATTTCTACCCTTTCCTCCTTTCTTAAAAATTTAATAAAAAGCCTTTTCTTACAAACAAAAATTAGCATACAATAATAGAAAAATTAATGCAATATTTTTTTATTCTTACGTCGATCAGTTTTTAAATTCCAGCTTAATTCAGGCGGGGGGAGAAAGGCCTCTCTCCCTCCCCCCTGTTTCCTGCTGGCGAGAAATATTAAAACTGTTAAACGGTCAATTTTTTATTTCGACCAGGTCAATTCTGAAATTAAGGCCTGTTTCCTATCGATTAGAAATATTGAATCTGGTAGGTCATCGTTTTTCAGTAAGGATTGGGCTTATTCAACGAAGGGAAATAGTATTCTATTTTTAGTTTCTTTCATAGGAAGGGATGATTATGGCTAAGCAGATTAAAAGAAAAAAAGGGTTTTGCTGTGGCCTAAGGTCCTTTGAGCTTTTAGTGAAGGAAGCTGTAACATCTTTGCCTGAAGAAATTAAAAAAAATTTAGAGAATGTCGCCATAATAATCGAAGAGGACTTTCCCGATAAAAAGAAATCTAAAGAAAACCAGGAGCTGCTCGGCCTTTACCATGGCGTACCCAAAAGAGAGCGCGGGTTCTGGTATGGAAACACTCTCCCCGATAGAATAGTTATCTTTAAAAGACCTCTGGAGCGCATAAGTACTCATTGGGAAGAGCTAAAAGAAAATATTCGCCGCACAGTTTTTCATGAGGTGGGCCATTATTTTGGGCTTAGTGAAGATGATTTAAGGTCTTTGGAAGAGGAATGATCATGAGCTTAATTTTATAAACAAGTCCAATTTACGAGGAGAAAGAGGCTCAAGCTGGGGGGCAAGAGCATGGATTGGTTAAGCACAGTGGACAAACTTGGGGGTATTTTTTTAAAACCTCGGCTTCTAAGTCAATTTGCATTAAATTGGCCAAGGAAACTAACCACGCCATAACGTCAGCCATCTCTTGGCCTAAATTCTTTAAGTCCTTACGCCGGTAAGCCCTAGTCAGCTCTCCTACCTCTTCTAAAAACCAAAGGAATGTTTTATCGGGGCCCCGAAGAGTATCGCGCTTTTCATAGAGACGGCTGATTAAATTCTGAAAATCTTTAATTTCCATGAGATCCTCCTGGAAAAATTTTTAAAAATATAATATCTTAGTTTTGTATCATGAGTCGGGATTTAGAGCAATATTTTCTCCTCCCCGCCTCTGGCCATTAAAGAGAAGCCAAGGCCCGGGGTTAATATCTGGGGAGAGATCTCAATATTTTTTCTTGACATTGAACAAAATCATTATATATTAAAGTTTTAATTATCATCTTTATAAAATTTGAGCGAGAATCAATTGAAATTTCGTTTGGAAGATATAAGCACAGAGGGCCAGGAAACGATCATTAACGAGAGTGCGGAATGGTTAGAAGATCGTCTAGCCCATGAAACTTTTAGGTTTTTCTATTTTGTAACTCCTATTAAATTGCATCTGCACTTACGTCGTTCGGGAAGAATAGTTATTTTAACGAGTGCCTTAGAATTCACTGTAAAGTGGGTTTGTGCGCGATGTTTGGATTCTTTTGTTAGCCCTATGAAAGCAGAATATACTACTACTTTGCGGCCCAAACCAGATCGTCCCTTAGCTCAAGAAGTGGAACTGACGCGGGAAGATTTAGAGACAGAATTTTATGAGGGGGAAGAAATAGATTTGACTAATCTGCTCCAAGACCAAGTTCTATTGACCCTCCCCCCCAAAGTACTTTGTAAAGAAGATTGTCGGGGTTTATGCCCTAAATGCGGGAAAAATTTAAACCGAGAAGTGTGCCAATGCGCGGAAAAGGATTTGGATCCCCGGTGGGCAGCCTTGAAGAGTTTCCGCGCTCACTAAAGAGGAGGTGAAGTAAAATGCCCAATCCTAAAAGAAGGCATTCTAAATGTAGGCGGGATAAAAGGCGTACCCATGACCGCTTGCCTACCCCATCTTTTTCCATATGTCAGCAGTGTGGTGAACCAAAAGCTCCCCACCGAGTTTGCCCTCATTGTGGAAGCTATAAAGGGCGAGTCGTTGTGGAAACGGAAGAAGAGTGATGGAAGATAAGCCTTTGAAAATAATAGTCGATGCGATGGGCGGGGATTTTGCTCCCCAAAATATTGTGGAAGGGGCTCTTTTAGCTGCCCAAGAGCATAAAATTCCAGTAATTTTGGTGGGGGATAAAGAGAAAATTGAGACCTTAATGAGGAATTTCCCGGGGGGAAAAGATTTACCTGTAACTGTAGTCCATGCTTCTGAGGTAGTGGGCATGGATGAATCTCCTCTCTCCGCCATTCGCAAGAAGAAAGATTCCTCTATAAAAGTCGCTTTTGATTTGTTAAAGAAAGGGGATGGTTCTGCCCTGGTAAGCGCGGGAAATTCAGGAGCTGTTTTGGCGGCAGCTGTTTTTACCTTAGAGAAATTGAACGGTGTTGACCGGCCGGCGATCGGTACTATATTCCCTACTTTGAAGGGTTGGACATTGCTCTTAGATGCGGGGGCAAATGTAGACTGCAAACCTTTCCATCTGGTCCAGTTTGCCATTATGGGAGAGGCCTATGCTAAATATATTCTCAAAAAAGAGAATCCTTTAGTGGGCTTACTGAGCAATGGTGAAGAAGAATCCAAAGGCAACGAGTTAATTAGAGAAACTAATGCTATTTTGAAGAAGAGTTCCATAGGGTACATAGGTCCCGTAGAAGGAAGGGACATTTTTAACGGGCGGGCCGATGTAGTCATTTGTGATGGTTTTGTCGGTAATGCTGCTTTAAAAATATGCGAAGGCTTAGCCGAAGCCATTGGCGCGATGATTAAAGAAGAGGTGCAGCTCAGTTGGCAGGCTAAAATTGGCTACCTATTTGCCCGCCGGGCTGTTAATAAAATTAAGAAAAAATTGGACTATTCCGAATATGGCGGAGCTCCTCTCTTAGGAGTAGATGGAGTAGTTATTATCGCCCATGGAAGATCTTCCGCTAAGGCCATTAAAAATGCTGTCCGTTTAGCCCAGGAATTCGCCCAGATTGATTTGCCTAAACTCCTGGCGCATAATTTGGATAAAAACCAAGAATTACAAAAAGTTGGAGCTAAAAACCTGACTAAAATTTGGGAACAAATCAAAGAAAAAATCATTAGCTAAAAAAAGGGTTAAGCATAAATTAATGTGGAAGAGGAAGGGAAATGGTTAAGTCGCGCATAATCGCTACGGGTGCTTACTTGCCTCCCAAAATTTTAACAAATTTTGATTTAGAGAAGATGGTAGATACCTCTAATGAGTGGATTGTCTCCCGCTGTGGTATTCGCGAGCGGCGAATTGTGGAAAAAGATGTAGCCACTTCTGATTTAGGCACGCAGGCAGCCTTAAGAGCATTAGCCATGGCCAATCTGGCCCCAGAAGATTTAGATTTTATTATTACAGGTACAAACAGTCCTGATATGTTCTTCCCGTGTACGGGATGTTTTATTCAAGCTAAAATTGGCGCAAAAAAAGCAGCCGCTTTTGATGTCTCTGCCGGATGTACCAGTTTTATTCATGCCCTTTCCTTGGCGGATAAATTTATAAAGGAAGATCCGCGGCGGAAAATCCTGGTCTTAGGAGCAGAGATCATGTCGAAGATAACAGATTGGACAGACCGTTCTACCTGTGTGCTCTTTGGAGATGGGGCGGGAGCTGTCATTCTGGTGGGCGAGGAGGGTGAGCGGGGCATTCTTTCCACGCACCTTCATTCGGATGGAACATTGTGGGAACTCCTTTATATTCCCGGAGGTGGATCAGCAAATCCTTCTACCCATGAGACAGTGGATAAGCGGATGCATTTCATTAAGATGGCGGGAAATCCGCTTTTTAAAGTAGCTGTACGCGCCCTCGCCGAAGTCTCCTTGGAGGCTTTGGAGTTTAATGGTTTAACTTGTAAAGATATAGACCTGATGATTCCCCATCAGGCCAATACCCGCATTGTAGAAGCCGCGGCAAAATTAATAGACTTGCCCATGGAAAAAGTATTTTTAAATATAGACAAATACGGCAACACCTCTTCCGCTACTATCCCCATCGCCCTCGATGAAGCCCAAAAAGCAGGAAGGTTGAAACCAGGTGACTTAATTTTGCTTTGTTCATTCGGTACCGGGGTAACTTGGGGATCGGCGATTATTAGATGGTAAAGATGGATTAAAACTGACTAAATGCCCAAAATTACACCTGTTTAATCAATCACTAATTATTTGCAAAAAAGTATGTAAAAGGAGATGACCTAAAAGATGGATTATTTTTTAAATGAAGACCAAAGAGCTATTAAAGATTTAGCACGGAAAATTGCTGAAGAAAGGGTCATACCCGTACGCGCTGAATTGGATGAAAAAGAAGAGTTTCCTTGGGGTCCCTTGAAATATTTGGCTGATGCTGGTCTTTTTGGCATATATATACCAGAAGAGTACGGAGGTTTGGGGTTTGGGGCTTTCGAAAACTGTCTGGCGATCGAAGAGATCTCTCGGGCCTGCATCGGGGTCTCGGTCTCCTTTGCCGCTTCTGGTTTGGGGGCTTATCCCTTCCTTCTCTTTGGTAGCGAAGAAATGAAGAAGAAATATTTGCCTGAAGTAGCTTCCGGGAGAAAACTGGCGGCTTTTGGGTTAACAGAGCCCGGGGCCGGCAGCGATGCCGGTGGTATTCGCACCACGGCCAAGAAAGATGGGGATTATTATGTGCTTAATGGCACTAAACAATGGATTACCAATGGTGGCGAAGCCGAGATATATTCGGTGATCGCCTTAACGGACAAGAGTAAAGGTCCCCGAGGGGCCAGCGCCTTTTTGGTAGAGAAAGGAATGCCCGGGTTCAGCTTTGGTAAAAAAGAAAAAAAATTGGGGATTCGTTGTTCAGCGACGAGAGAGCTCATTTTTGACGATTGCCGAGTTCCCAAAGAAAACCTCATCGGTCGGGAAGGGATGGGGTTTATTATTGCTATGCGGACCCTGGATAAAACGCGCCCAGGAATTGGGGCTCAAGCTGTAGGCTTGGCCCAAGGAGCCTTCGAAGCGGCTGCAGCTTATGCTCGCGAGCGCCATCAATTTGATAAACCGATCATCTCCTTTCAAGCAGTGCAGCATATGTTGGCGGACATGGCTACACAAATCGAGGCTGCTCGCGCTTTAGTTTACGCTGTGGCCCGGTGGGTAGATACTAACCCGAAGGATATATCCAAATATTCAGCGATGGCCAAACTTTTTCCCAGCGATGTGGCTATGAAAGTAACCGTGGATGCCGTGCAGATTTTTGGCGGTTATGGATTTATGCGGGACTATCCGGTAGAGAAGATGATGCGCGATGCCAAAATTTTGCAGATATATGAAGGAACCAATCAGATTCAAAGGAATGTTATTGGTCAAGCTTTGATCAAAGAGTACGCCAGCAAATGAAGAAAATAGGACTTATTTTTCCAGGTCAGGGATCGCAGTATGTAGGCATGGGCCAGGATCTTTATGAGCATTTCCCCGTAGCTCGCCAAACCTTTGCCGAAGCCCAAGAGGCTTTAGGTTTTGACTTAGCCGCTGTATGTTTTAGCGGCCCTGAAGAAAAGCTAAAACTTACAGCCATCACCCAGCCAGCGGTGCTCACTGTGTCTGTGGCTATGTGGCGAGTAATTCAAAGTGAAGAAAAGGTTAAGCCGGTAGGAGCAGCTGGACACAGTCTGGGGGAATATGGAGCTTTAGTTGCGGCTGAAGCTTTGCCCTTTGCCCAGGCAGTGCGCTTGGTCCACTGGCGAGGTAAGTTCATGCAGGAAGCCGTGCCCGTGGGCGAAGGAGCAATGGCGGCGATAATGAATATGTCCGCAGCCGAAGTGGAAACTTTATGTGCGGAAGCCGCGCAGGGAGAAGTGCTGACCCCGGCCAATTACAATTCCCCGGGGCAGATTGTTATTGCCGGGCATAGAAGGGCCGTAGAACGCGCCGTAGCTATGGTGGCTCAAAAATCCGGGAAAAAAGCAATTATTCTGCCCGTCAGCGCCCCATTTCATTGCCCTTTGATGAGACCTGCGGGAGAACGACTCCAAGAAGTACTGGCCCAGATTAATTTTTCCGACCCAACCTTTCCCGTCCTGGCCAATGCCGAGGCCGATTTTTATCCGGGAAAAGAAGCCATTAGAGAACTTTTGGTCAAACAAGTAGATCACCCAGTACGTTGGGAGGAGTGCATGCAAAAGCTGCTGCAAATCGGAGTAGATATGGTTTGGGAAGTGGGGCCGGGGAAGGTGCTGACAGGTTTGCTGCGCCGGATTAACCGCGAGGTCCCCGTAGCTAACATTGAGGATAAATCAAGCTGGGAAAAAGCCAAGGCCTGGTTAAAAATAAATTGAGAGGTTATAGAAATGAGATTAAAAGATAAAGTTGCTTTAGTCACCGGCGCCGCGCAAGGGATTGGTAAAGCTATCGCCCTGCTTTTTGCTCAGGAGGGCGCCAAGGTGGGCGTGGCTGATCTTAATCTCGCGGGAGCAGAAGAAACATGTGGAGAAATCAGCGCCCTTCCTGGTGAAGCCTTGGCCATGGGAGGTAATGTAGCCAAGGCTGAGGATGCCGAAGGAATGGTGCAGGCAGTCTTGGATAAATTTGGGAGGCTGGATATATTAGTAAATAATGCCGGCATAACCAGAGACCAGGTGTTGTTAAGGATGAAAGAGGAGGATTGGGATTTAGTCTTGGCGGTTAACCTCAAAGGAGCTTTTCATTTAACTAAAGCGGCCCTGCGCCCCTTCCTCAAACAGAAGGGAGGAAAGATAGTTAACATTGCTTCGGTTACAGGGCAGATGGGCAATGCTGGCCAAGCTAATTATGCTGCTTCTAAAGCGGGCTTAATTGGCTTCACTAAATCCGTAGCCCGGGAATATGCTAACCGCAATATTCAAGTAAATGCCGTAGCCCCGGGATTTATAGATACTCCTATGAGCCAGGCCATTCCCGCCAAAGAGCGGGAATTCCTGATCAAACAAATCCCCATGGAGCGGCTGGGTAAACCAGAGGACGTAGCGCAGGCTGTTCTTTTCTTGGCCAGTCCGGCTGCGGATTATATTACTGGGCAGGTTTTGAATGTTAATGGAGGGATGTATATGTGAGAAATGCAGGTAAACAAAGATATTTTCTCTGACCGTTGATCAGTTTTTAAATTCCGGCTTAATTCAGGCGGGAGGGAGCAAAAGGCTCTCTCCCGCCCGCCTGTTTCCTGCTGGCAAGTAATATTAAAACTGTTAGAGGTCAGGTAATGCCTTACTAAAGGGTGGATTTCTTATAACTCCCCCTTTTTCCCCCTCTTAGTTTAAGAGGGGGGAGAGGGGGAGTTAAAAAATTTCGAGATGGACAATAGATTAGATTTGTGAGGCAAACCATTAGCGAAATTGGCCAGCCATAAAAGCTGGCCCTACGAAATGACAAGATATAATTTTTTTTATATTTAACCCACCCTTCAGTGAGGGATTACGAG
>Ga0078972_1003880_pt1 | contig 43151 bp, 38 predicted proteins | sample YelNatPaOPGAMG01_FD_67568 | JGI IMG/M metagenome (GOLD analysis project Ga0078972, IMG submission 67568) | Hot spring thermophilic microbial communities from Obsidian Pool, Yellowstone National Park, USA - OP-RAMG-01 (SPADES assembly) (version 2) | ecosystem: Environmental > Aquatic > Thermal...
ATGCCGCCCATCAGGTATTTCCCTTCTATCTTCTTTTTTCTCTCCAAATCGACAGGAGGAAGTAGTGGATTGGGGAATTCGTAACTCTCTATATTGTCCCAATCTGATAGAGGATGCCCAGTGACCTGACCCATGTTTGTTCTACTTGGGAGAATTGTCCAATAGCATCCCCAGTCATCATATCCCGAACGGCCAGAAGAAGGGCTCCAACCTGTTCCTTGGTTGGGGGTTGGCATCAAAGGTAAGCCATCGATGTCGCTATATCCTAGATCAGGAAATTGGAGCGGTATACGCTCTGGACAATCGAATTCGATGGCCTTAGTAACGATCTCACGACTGTTCACATGCAATCATTCCTATCGATTAATGCTTATTTCAGTAGATTTGAATATTAAGTTTATCTGGAATATAATGTGTTCCATGTTTATGGAACGCTAAAAGTGTCAATAACATTTGTGTGGATTAAAGGAAAAAAAGTGATATGAGGGATGCGTTGGTTGAGCAGTATAAGAAGAGGTTGGACAACAATGTCTGTGATTTGTGTGTTATGGTGGATTATGCCGACTGTGCTCTGTCAGGATGTCTAAGACCGCTGATAGACCGCTATTGGAGTTCCATATCCCCGACATTGTGTGCTCTATGCCCTTCTCCTTCAGAGCTCTTGTAAACGAGGATTCCTCTCCTCTGGCTGGGATGAACTGCGTTCCATTGTCTGTCAAAACTTGTCTGGGCGTACCATATCTCCTGACAGCCTCTCTTAGAACTTGAGCATTCTCAGCTGTAGCTTGATCGTATAGCCCAGCTCCAACTACGAGCCTGCTGTGATCGTCAAGGTATGCTATGAGCCACTTTCCAAGCCATTTCCAGTCTGTCTGCCAGAGATCGTTCGCTTTATCGCGCTCCCAGCGGATGTACTTGAGAATGGCTTTCTATCTTTATCCAGGCTACAGCCCTGAGGTGCATCTTGGCAACCCAGATACGAAGTTTGCTCATCTAACTTATTGTCTCCATCGAACTGCAATTAGCCAATCCTAGCATAGATCAATAGCTGCGCCACGAGAAGATGCGAATATTGGGTTTTTCTGACAATCTCGCTCTGTGACAATAGTTTGGACGAATTTCCAAGAATTTAAGCATCTTTTGTAAAAAATATACGGGCATATTGTCAAAAAAGTTGTTCGTAAAGTGGGACCTGGCTGCAACGATGCTGGCCACAACACTGGGCATAAAATTTAACGTAGATTACAGCTGCGATGAGAAGAGTGGGCAGTTCTCAGGAAAGATCGTGAAGACGATGAATTTGACGCAATCTATGGAGGGGGACGAAAATGGCTTTTGAACCACGTAGTGGCAGATGCGGTGTTCATCTAAGAGGGGGGCTTCCATTCTGCCATCAGGTTTGGGGAATTTTAAATATGCTGTCTGATTCAAACTCTGGTTGTTGATTGATGATGATGAAGTTTGCCATTGGCGGCATAAAGCACGAGACCAACACCTTTTCTACGCTTCGGACCAGGATAGATGATTTTCAAGTTCTCCGTGGAGACGAAGTATTGAAGGACAGGCTTTGGGATTCATTCGGGGAAGTTAAGTGGATTCCAACACTCCTTGCAGGGGCATTCCCTCATGGTCTAGTCGAAAAGGAGGCTTATTTGGACCTTAAGGAAGAACTGCTCGATCGTCTCAGGTCCTCGCTTCCTCTTGATGGCGTTTTCTTGGACCTACATGGAGCTATGGAGATTGAGGAGATTGGTGATGGCGAAGGTGATCTGGCTAAATCGGTTAGGGAAATGGTAGGCGCTGACATCCCAATCGTTGCCAGCTTAGATCTGCATGGAAATGTATCGCATGAACTCGCAAGGAATGTCAATGTCCTGACGGCATTTCGCACAGCCCCGCATCGAGATGGAGAGCAAACCATGGAAAGGGCGGTGAAACATCTCATTAGGTGTGCCAAGGAGAAAATGAGGCCAGCAAATGTTTTGATAAAGCTGCCATTGATCTTACCTGGTGAGTTCGCTGTAACGGATGTCGAGCCAGCCAGATCGATGTACGGGAAGCTATACGAGTTAGAACGTGAGGAGGGGATCCTCGATGCCTCTATCACGATAGGGTGCGCTTGGACCGATTCCCCTCGGACTGCCGTTAGCGTGGTCCTGGTTGCAGAAGATGATGCGCATGAAAAGAGAGCATATGAGCTGGCAAGTGGCCTGGCGCACGACATCTGGACCAGACGTCAGAATTTCGCACCCGATGTCGAGACCGTTCCCACGACCGAGGCCATCGATATAGCAATGAGGATTCGGGAGGGACCTGTCTTCATATCCGATTCCGGTGATAATGTCACCGCAGGAGGCGCTGGAGATGTACCAGTCATGTTGGAGGAATTGGTTCGGGCCGGTGCAACCGAGGCATTAGTCGCGGGGATCACAGATCCTCAGGCGATTTCCGACTGCACTAGAGTCAAGGAGGGATCTGAGTTGCCCTTGCAAATTGGCGGAAAGCTCGATAGGGTGAACGGATTCCCGCTGGAGGTCAAAGCAATTGTCAAGCGTGTCCACCCTCCCAAATTTGCCATTATAAAGGTTAATGGCGTGGAGGTGGTACTGATTTCAGAGCGTAGGCCATTTACGACATTGAATGACTTCCAGGAAATAGGGATAAACCCCCTTGAGAGAAAGATAATAGTGGTGAAGCTCGGATACCTCTTTCCTGAAATCCATAAAGTTGCAAAGAAAGCGATCATGGCTTTGAGTCCTGGATTCACATCACTAGAGTTGGAAAAGCTACCTTACAGACGAATTAAGCGCCCAATCTTTCCACTCGACAAGAATTGCGAGTTTTAAGTTGCCAATCTTCCCACTAAACTGACAGAGGATATGCAAGGCCATGATCGGCTTCAAAGAGATATTGTGGGCAAGCTAGAGTAACCATCGATATCGTTACTATTTTCTCCTAGTTTTTCTAATGTAACCACTAATGCACACATAACATTCTTCACTTGATGTTATATCAATTATTTCCCGATCCCTTGATTTTGAGAGTCCAAGCTCACCAGCCCTATTGATTTCGTATCCTAGACTTCTCAAAACCCAGCGGTCTTAGGGGATATGCACATGTCAGCTAAGAATTTCATGGAACCATTGGGATGGATGTTTCTGCAGTTGCCCACGCGACATGTTCTAAAGCTTGTTTAACGTCTTCCTCCTCCAGCTCAGGGTAGTCATCCAGTATTTCCCTGATGCTCTTACACGAGGCCATCAGTTTGACTACGAGGGAAACTGGGATCCTCAGGCCTCTGATGCATGGCTGGTAATCCATAACATCTGGATTGATAGTAATCCTGTCGAGGTGAGTAGGCCCCTTAAGATTCATCCCATTTTCAACCTTGAGGAATGGGTGGATATATTAAGACTTTAATCATGAACCATTAGAATCGAAAGAATAAAGCATTATGATAGAAAATCGGAACCCATAGGTTTTGTTAAGGGAAAAATCTGGTGTTCCACCTGGAGTATTTCATACTTAAGGGTGCAGAAAAGGATGAAGAAGATGCCAAAGCCAGAATTTTAAAATTCATAGGTGTCAGACGAGCCTAGTAGGAATCAACCTTGACGTTCCTATGGTGGAGGAGGAAGCCAAAAAAAGTCTTTCTTTTGTTAGCAAAAAGGCTTTACCCTTCTTCTAAGAATCTTGACAGTATCTCATTCATTTCAGCTATCGAATATATGTGAATAATTAAAGTGCCGAAAACAGATTTTTATGTTTCAGCACAAGTCCAGAAAAGTATTTAAGAATAAAAAGCTCTCCTCCCTCATCGATATGATGGAGCAGTTTAAATGAATGATAAAGAACGTCTTTACCAAGAGCGTTTAAAGCGCTATGTAACCGCTATGCGCAATGAGAAACCGGATTGTATTCCGATTCGTCCTTTTGTTGCCGAGTTTACCGCAAAGTATGCTGGCTATACTTGTCAGGAAGTGACGCATGACTATAGAAAGGCGTTTGATGCGGTGCTCAAATGCGCTGGGGATTTTGATTGGGACGCGATGGTATCTAATATGGTCTATGTTTGGACAGGCCTGACGCAAGCCCTTGGCTTGAAATACTATGCCATACCCGGTATTGACATTCCTCCCAATGTCGCATTCCAGTACCTAGAGCCTCCTGAGCAAAAGGCTTTCATGAAACCGGAGGAGTATAACCTGCTGATCGATGACCCGACGGCGTTTCTATACAACGTTTGGCTGGCACGTGTTTCAAGTGAAATCGCGGCGGAAGGTGCTCACTCATCATACCGTAGCAAACTGGCCCTCGTAAAAGGGGCTATGGCCATGAGTGGCTACTTTAATGCCTTCGGGCCTCATGTGGAAAGGATGAGGAGGGAAACTGGAACCGTGTCCGCCATAGCAGGCATTCTTAAATCCCCACTTGATATTATTGCCGATAAGTTACGCGGATATATTGGTTTAGTCAGGGATCTACACAGGCAACCTGAAAAGGTGCTTGAGGCATGTGAAGCTCTCGCCCCGCATTTGACAGAAGTTGCGCGCATGACCGCCGATCCAGAAAAGAAGGTACCAATAGGTTTTTGGATGCATCGGAGCGCTGTACCCCTCATCAATATGAATCATTTTAAAAACATTAATTGGCGCACTCTGAAGCCCATCATCGAGGAGCTCTGGGCCCATGGGCATCAAGTACTTTTTTATGCAGAGGGAGACTGGACTCTGCATCTTGATAGCTTTGCTGAATTGCCTGAAGGCAGCATCATCTTCCATATTGATAGAAGCGATGCATTAGAGGCACATAGGAAATTAGGCCATAAGTTCTGTTTGAGTGGAGGTTTGCCTAATTGGCTTCTCACAGTTGGAACGCCCGATGACGTACGTCGCTACTGCAAAAAGATCATCGACATTACAGCCCCCGATGGAGGGTACATCATGGATGCGTCAGCAATCATTCAGAACGATGCCAAGATTGAAAACGTCAAGGTGATGACTGAATTCACTCGTAACTATGGCACATACAAAGAGGGGCGTTTAGAAAGCTCGAAGCATCGACAAGAGATTTCCGAGGGGAGAGCAGGTGAGATCAAATCGACAGCATCACTGCCAAGATCAAAGGTGAAACCAGGCGTTTGTATTCCTTGGGATGAGAAACGTAGAGAGATAACGAAGATTCATGGTGATGAAACTCTTCTAAAGAGAATCTGGGAAGAAAACGAATCTCTCGGATATATGTTCATCTGGCAAGTATTACTCTCTTTCTGAGTGGCTTTTTGATGCCCTTTAACAATCTCAAATATTGCTGTCCTTGAAAACCAGGCGATAGCCTACATCGACGAGGTAATCTAAAAGCTCGAGTGTCTCTTCTCGTCCGATCACGCCCCTTCTATTCCAGAATAGAGGGACCTACCAGCTATCTTCCTCCTTGGATTGACTTAACGCAAGAAAGCTCTCTAAAGAGTGCTCAGAAGAATTTCTTAAGGAATCTGAGAGCAGAAGCTTGGTGACCATAAATAGTCAAATAGATGCTCCCTTTACCGCTTATCACTCTAGTTAAGATTCCTTTGTTTTCATTTCTTATTCCTCTTCATAAAATTCAGTATTTGACCAGTTTCAAGATGACCGTCATGAATGAGCAGCCCAAAATATTTATCCTTTAGATGAAACCCAGCACTCTCTATTTTATCTTTGAGCTGTTCTGAATTGATGTGCTTTGGGTAAACCGAGATGAGAGCATCAGTCGTTGCAATACTGTAAACTTCAGACAACAATTTCGTCAACCTGTCATCTGATAATGGAAAATACCAGAAGATATCATAAAGTAGAACCGCATCAATAGACTCAGTATCCAGTCTTATTTCTACTTCTCCAGAGGTTTCTATTCTCCTTATGTTTCTCAGCCCTTCTGTTTCAGCCCTCTGCATCAACTCGTCCAAAGCTCTCTCGTCCTTATCCAAGGCATAGACTCTTCCCTCTTCCCCTACGATTCTTGCAGCGGGGATTGTATAATTGCCTGAGCCGCAGCCGAAATCCAAGACGGTTTGACCCCTTCTAATGCCGATCTTTCTCAGAGCTTCTTCTCCTTCTTTGTCTAGCCATACTCTCAGATCGTTTGTTACATTTTCAGACATACAAGGATTTTTCCTTGATTGTGGTACTTAATTCTTTCCGGTAGTTACTATCTGGAGGGCCCGATGTTCTTTGCTAAGGGGTTTTGGAGTTTAAACCTTTTGATTATCAACCTAAACTTCTCCTCGACAAAGCAAAGTGTTGTTTAAGGAAAGAAGGTGATAACAGGATGGTTGTTGAGATCAAAATTGATTATGGGAAGTGTACCAGCTGTAAGGAATGTGTTAAGGCTTGTAGTTATGGTGGATTATGCCGACTGTGCTCTATGCCCACCTCCTTTAGAACTCTTGTGAATGTAAATTCTTCTCCTCTAGCGGGTATGAACTGCGAGCCATTGTTGGCCTGCCTTGATGTCCCACAGAATCAGCTTCCTAGCAACCCAGCTTCGAAGCTTTTGCTTATCAAACTAATAGACTTTCTGAACTCCTTTGAGCTTCTATCATCGGTCTCATAGGTGGCATAGGTCAGTGTTTGAACCAAATGTATACGCTTAAATATGATTTGAACTGTTACTTATTTAAGAATGAGCATTGAAAGCGCTGAGCTGAAGAGGCGCCTCCTAGAGCTTCTTGATAAGGATGAGGAGTTCCGCTATGCTGTGGCAGGGAGACTGGGTTTATCTGAAATCTTGAAGAGGCTTGATAAGCTTGAGGAAAACCAAGTTAAGCTGTGGGAGAATCAGAATAAGCTTTGGGAGGAGGTTAGGTTACTGAGAGAGGGGCAGAATAAACTGTGGGAGGGACAGAATAAGCTTTGGGAGGGACAGAATAAGCTTTGGGAGGAGGTTAAGAGCATAAGGGGGGAGATTAAGAACATTAGGGCCGAAGTTAAGAGCTTAGGAAGAGCTGTTGGAAGGACTTTGGAGGACTACACGATTGCATTCGTGGAAATCATTTTGGAAGAAAGAGGCTATCCCAAGGAGAAAATAAGGCTTGGAAGGAGAAAGATAGCGCATGAAAAAGAGGAGGAGATCAATATTTTTAACGAAGATCCTCTGGTTGTGGGTGAAGTTACGACTTACATAGAGAGTGAGGAGAAAGCAATAGATGAGATAGGGAAGGTAGTGAGGAGAATTAAACTTGCGCAGAGAATGTTTGGAAGAAAAGTTGTATACGCTTTCCTCGCCGTCGGAAATGTCCCCAAAGATGTTCTAGAAAAACTTAAGGAAAAGGCTAGAAGAAACGAAATTGAACTCATTTTCGGAAAAACGATTGAAACACAAGAATTGGTATAGAAATTTGCCTATGAGTTAAAATACATTAGCAAATGCACCAAAGCTGGGCTCCTCATAGAAGTTTATGGGGGCCAGTGGATCCAAAACTCGAGATTTTTGGAAGCTCCCTTTAGCTGCGCTCTATCTCGACGATCCTGCATCCTTTTGTTTCAGATGAGCGTCCTTGAAAATTGCTCTCAAGGATCAAACCTTGCTTGAGTTACTTAAGAATGGCTTTCTATCTCATCCAAGCTCCAGCCCTGAGCATGCTTCCTTGCTACCCAGCTTCGAAGCTTGACCTTATTCATCTCATGGACCTTCTTCGAGGTGCTACATGTCAGTCGTTCCTAAGGAGCTTCACAAGATAATGAAAAAGCATCCCGAGATAAGGTGGAGCGAAGTTGCGAGGCAGGCAATGTGGGAGTACGCAAGGAGGCTTGAGCTCCTCGACAGAATAGCTAGCAAGAGCACGTTGTCTGAGAAGGATGCCCTCAAGATCGGTAATGTTGTGAAGAAGGGTATAGCTAATAGATACGGTAAAACCGAAGGAAGAAACGATTGAAGCTGATTGTTGATACGAACATCATCCTCAAAGCACTCATCAAGAGCTCGAATGTAAGAGTTGCTCTCTTAAATCCCAATCACAGGTTTTACATCGTTGGTGCTTTTGCCAAAATTGGGTCCTACAGGCAAGGGCATCCTTGCCTTCATAGTCCATCCATATAAATAGGCAGGAAGCTCTGCAGGCAGGCGCTTTCGCAAGATGGGCGGAAAAATTCCAGAGGAATTTTTGTCTGTATTGAAGAGGCAGAAGTACCACTTGGTGGGCTCGCACAGTGCTGTGAAGAAGTGCAGGTGGCTGCACGAAAGCCTTGTGAGGGGAAGGCACTGCTACAAGGAGGAGTTTTATGGTATCAATAGCCACAGGTGCCTGCAGCTCACTCCCTCAGTAGCATATTGCAACCAGGCATGCTTATGGTGCTGGAGGGTCATGGCGAGAGACATTGGCATTGAGTTTGATGAGTCAACAGTTCCATCTCCGGAAAGCGCTTCGAGCATAGTGGAAGGCTGCATCTTCGAGCAGAAAAGAATACTGAGCGGCTACAAGGCGCAGGTAAAGTCTGGCATAGTTCCAGCTAGGAAGTATGAGGAGGCATGCGATCCAAAGCATGCTGCCATATCGCTTGCAGGTGAGCCAACGCTCTATCCATTTCTTGGTGAACTTTTCCTAGAGTTCAGGAGAAGGGGATTCACAACATTCCTGGTCACAAATGGTACTAATCCCAGAGCCCTTGAGAAGATCGTTGAGCCCACGCAGCTCTACATTACGGTTGGTGCTCCGAGCGAGGAAGTATACAGGAGAGCATGCAGGCCGAGCAGGCCAAGCCTCTGGGATGGCATCATGGAGAGCCTTGAGATGGTGCGAAGCTTTTCCTGCCCCACTGTTGTTAGACTGACGCTTGCCAAGGGGATGAACATGGTCGACCCTGAAGGGTATGCGAAGCTCGTCCTGAGGGCAGAACCGACGTATGTGGAGTGCAAGGCGATGATGTCCGTCGGTTATGGATTGATGAGCGGCAGGATGGGGCAGGAGAACATGCCATCGTTCCAGGAAGTTAGGAGGTTCTCAGAAGATATCTCCAAGTTGACGGGCATGAACATAATTGGAGAGCGGAGCGACAGCCGCGTCGTCCTTCTCAGCAGGCTAGAGAGGCCGATAAAACTCAGGCCGGAATGAACTCTTCCTTTATGCCCTTCTTCGTTATGGCCATCACGTCGAAGCCATTGCCGCTTCCACTGTCCCTCTCTACAGCGGCCTTCAGCGCCTTGATGACCAGCTCCTTCGACTCCTCGTAGCTCATGTTTGGCTTGTAGGAAGCCTCCAGAACTCCTAAACTTATCTCAGCGCCTGTCCCAACTGCTGCATACTCATCCTGGATCACAGATCCTACTGGGTCTAGGACGTACACACCTGGCTTTTCGCCATCGAAACCTCCTACAAGCGTCTGCGTTATGAGGGGAAACATCCTGTTCGCGAAGAGCAGGTTAGAGAGGAGCTTTGATAGGGCATGGGGCGTCATGTCCCTGTTGTTCTCGTACTTGAACATGTTCGCAAAGTAAGTAGCCTCCTTCACTAGAACCTGCATGTCAGACATAAGGCCTGCGCATGCCAAACCTATCTTTTCCGTTATCTTGAATAGCTTCCTGGCGGACTTGCTCATCACGAAGGTGCCGTAGGACATTCTCCTCTCAGAGGCGAGAATCACGCCCTCAGAGAAAACGACGCCTATTGCGGTTGCACCTGGCATGTAAATGCGTTCAGCCAACGGAAATCACGTTTCCAGTTAGCTTTGGCGATTAGATATATGCATAGCGCCTAGGCTGAGGCGATCTGCCTTATCCTCTCCTCCCCCCTTATACTTTTTATGAAGGAGTACACAGATTTTGGAACACTTTTAGCCCATGGCCTTCCTTTGAGCATGTTTTCGCGTATCGCCGTTCCGGAGAGCTCGTTCCTCATCTGGAGCTCCACCTTCTCAACCCTGTAGCCGGCCTCCTTCAGGAGCCTTATGGTAAGGGGGTCATTTGAGAATGCTATTTCGAAGCTTGGGCAGCTGTACTCGACGAGCGAAACCCATGTTGGGTGGATCTCGACATCAGGAATTGGGACGATTATGAACTTGGATGCTGGTATGCGGGCCTCCCTTGTTGCAAGGCGAATCATCTCGATCCTCTCTCCAAGCGTGAAGGGGTGCCTGAGCTCGTGGCTTTTCTGGCTGCTTCCTACTGCTATGATGAGGTTGTTCGCCCTTCTGAGTGCGTACCTTACGGCGAAGAGGTGGCCCAGGTGGAAGGGCTGGAAGCGCCCAACATAAAGACCTGTTGAGAATCGCTTTTCTGCCATTCGAGGTCGATGCTTACGGTGGGCGAGATTACATAAGGCTTGCCGAAAGGGCGTTTGGAAGGCAGGAGATTCTGAATCGGTTTAATTTCGCCATGAGGCGATTCGAAGGCCAGAAGCTATGCCTTTAGAATGGGAAAAAGAAGCGAAGCATTCCCATCGCGCCGCCCAGGACCAGAGCGATCATGTAGCCAACGACGAAGCCCCCTGCGATTGGAACTCCAAGATTCTCGTAGAGCTTGCTTCCTCCAACTCGCAATGTCAGGACCTTCAGCACCCAGGCGATAAGGAAAGTTCCCCAGTAGCCCCATAGGACAGAGATGTAGCTCGTTCCAATGATGAAGCCTATCGCGCTGAACGGGAACCACACGAATCTCGAGTGCATGAACTCAAGGAGCGCTACTACAAGGAAACCTGCTGCCACGTATGGTGCAAGAGGCTCTGTTCCGGCAGCCTTGTTGTAGTTTGTGGGATTTGAGATGTTGTAGAACTGCCTTGTCTGAATTTCGCCTGAAGCACTTGCGAAGACCGTTGCGCCGTAGGTGTAGCAGAGGGTAATCAGGGTTATGATGACGACTAATGGAGTTATTATGGTTGATGCGAGCATTACCTTGAGCACGTTCGAGTTGCTCGTTCCTGTGAGGCTTGCCATTTTGTAGGACGTGAATCCTGTCAGGATGGAGCCACCTCCTATCGAGTCTGGGCTGTCCATTCCTCTGCTTGAGTAGTAAGCTGCAAGTACGAACTCTCTAGTAGGAGGATCAGGCGCTCTTTGCCAGACGAAAAGCCTGAAGAGCGTGTTGCCATGCCCTAGTGCGCGGGCCTGGATTCCTGCAAGGCCAAAGAGCCTGGCATTGGCCATCCAGTAGAAAAAGAAAGAGATTGGAATCAGGAGAGCTGCGACGATCCCGAGCCCGCCTGCCATGAAGAGAGCAACCAGAAGTATGAAGGAAGATGCCAGCATTATGTATGCGCTGCGATATGAGAGTGCCTCATTCCTTTCGGTGTCGATCCCGCCCTTACGGAGGGCTGCCCTTACAGTTTCGACGATGTAGTGTCTGCTGAGGATCAGGCTGATAACAGCAAGGCCAAGCAGACCTCCACCATATGAGACAGCATTAAACTTGTACGGTCCCTCGAGCAATCCTGAGGGGCTGCACCACGCGCGGCCGCACCCTCCTTCGCTCTCAAGGCCAGTGTAGTAGCCCATTACATATGCTACCTGCATCATGACGATGAAGATTAGGTGCCAGAACCAGGCATTGAAGCTGATTGAGAGCGGTACCAAGTAACCTATGGCAACAGCAGCAGGATGCTCCTGGAATGCAGAAAGCCCAACTATGCCCGCTAGAGGAGATGAAGCCTGGATGTACCACTGGCCAGACCAGCAGAGGGTCTTCCAGCCGTAGATGTCCGGAAACCATGGGAAGATGTTGGTCATAAATACTGGAACTTGGAAAACGAATCCCAGCACGATCCCAAGGAAGAACGGCCTTCCGAGCTTCTCCATCAGAGATTTTTTCTCCTCCGGTATCCTCTTCACAAGCTCATATGCTACCAGTGCATGAGGAAATGGGACCCTCTCGACATCTATCCACTGGCGTCTGAAAACTGTTGCGACTGAGATGAAGAAGAAACCAAAGAGGACGAAGACCGACCAGTGGTAAAGTGTTGATGGAATCCACTCCCCCCAGGGAATTGCTACATGCCCGCCGAGGAGCTGGCTCGTGACACTTGCGGGCGGGGCCATAAACCAGGGAACATACATCTCTGCCCAGTCAGGATTCATGTGCCTGCTTGCAATCAGGTCGTTCCACTCGATCAGGTAGTATGCGCAGATGTACCAGGAGCAGGTTGAGCCGACGACGAAAAGGTAGGTGAGAGTTGAGGAGCTTATCTTTCTCTTCGTAATAGCTGAGAAAAGGGCTGCGAATATCAAAATGATGAAGGGTGCTGAGGTCAGGTTCATAACGCAGAGGATAGTACCCAAGTTGTAGAAGCTGAAGAGATTCGAAGGAAGGAAGGAGGTCCATGCGGTGCCAAAGGCACCAAGGAATGCGCTCAGCAAGATTACGAGAACCCATGGAATTTTTTCTGAAATCCTCTCGGATGCTTGGGACATCTTAAACCCCGAACATCGATTATTTTATGAATATATAAGATATTCCAAGGGCTTATGCATTGGGAGATGGAGAAAAGCGTGCGCAGATTCATCTAAAGTGGTTGCAATCTATTCTTGGATTTGAAGGCGTACAATGTGCATTTCAGCGAGGATTCATTATAAAGTGGTTGCAATCTAATCCCAAGTCCATCTATTCTCTGCTATACTGAATGCTGACCCTTGAGCCTTCCTTCACATTTCGCAAAAGGCAAGAGATGCTTCCCTGGTTCAGACCAATCTCGAGTAGACCGGTGCTCCCTACGAGGGCCAGGGGCTTTCCCCTCTCGACATCGCCATAAGTTTTGAGGAATGGGACCCTAAGGAGCTTGCCTCCAACATTTACGAGGATTCTTTGGCCAGGCTCCAGATCCTCGATAAGCTCATCTCCTATGTTCGTTACGATGTTTCCGAATGCATCTATCAGAAGAACCTCGCCATCTATTCTGTTTCCAAATCGTTTTGGTTCGCTAATCCTGATCCTCTTGAAGCTCTTTATCACCTCCCCAAGCATTTCGAGGGGAACGCCTTTTGCGATGTGGGCTGCAACCGGGGCGAATACATCCCTGCCCGCGAAGGTGCTCGACCTCCTTTGCAAGACATAACTTCCATCCTCCCTTATTTGGTACACGTGCTTTACACCATCGCCTGCAGCTGCTACCGAGAGGACTCCATTGTCAGGGCCAACGAAGTAGTAGTTCTTGGTTTTGATGATTATGGACCTTCTAGATGTGCCGACGCCAGGATCTACAACTGCCACATGGATCGTCCCGTGAGGGAAGAACCTGGCCGAGTTGGCAAGCAGGAGAGCGGCGCGCCTTATGTCGAACTTCGGTACCTCATGCGTTATGTCAACTATATGCAGCTCAGGATCGATGGCGAGGAGGACGCCCTTCATGGAGGCGACGTAGTGGTCGCGCGTGCCGAAATCGGTAAGCAAAGTTACGGTTCGCGCCTTAGAGACCATGGGGAGGAAAATCTTTGGAGCCTCATAAGTAGTTGCCCAAGATTTTTGCTCAGATTATGGGACAAGTGGTTTTAACTTTGGAGCTTCCAAAACACTTATTGAGAGCCCAAAAGGAGCGCGGTGCGTTGGTGCTGGCCTGATGATTGGGAATGGTAGCTTCGTCCTCCTGGACTATGTGGCAACTGTGAAGGAGACGAACGAGGTATTTTCGACCACAAAGGAGGAGGAGGCGAAGAAGGCAGGGCTTTTCAGGGAGGGGGAGTATTATGAGCCTAGGCTTCTGGTTGTGGGGAGCGACTGGTTCCCGAAGGGACTGGAGGAAGGTCTCGTTGGGCATGAAAAGGGGGAGCAATTGACCATTGAGCTTCCACCTGAGAAGGCATATGGAGCAAGAGATGCGAGCAAAATCAGGTCATATCCGCTCAGGAAGTTCAAGAACGTTGATTCGAGGCTCCAGCCAGGAGCTAGAGTCGATGTTGACAACAGGCTTGGAGTTGTGCGCTCAGTAGGAGCTGGAAGAGTGCAGGTTGATTTCAACCCACCTTTGGCGGGAAAGACATTAATTTACTCAGTCGAGATTAAGGATGTAATCGAGGACCCAGTTCAGAAAATTTTGGCTTTGCTGCACAGGAGGATTCCGTCCGTGCCTGTTGAGAGATTCAATGTACAAATCGAGGGGAGCTCTGTATCGATCGAGGTGCCGAACGAAGCATTTTTGATAGAGGGCCTTCAGGTAATTAAGAGAGCTCTGTTCAACGATGCTACGAGGTTCATGCCGGAACTGAGCGAGATCATCTTCATCGAGCGATATGCAAAAGTTGAGAAGCCCCAGGCTGAGCCTGCTCCAGAGCAGCAAGCACCTGAAGCAGCCCAAGCGAAAGATGCAACATAGGCTGAAGACGAGCAATAATTAGAATTTTTCTGTTTCTTTAGGCCTATGTTGCACAATCGTGCACACAAACCAAGCAAGCAAGTAAGTGATTTGGGAAGAACGTTAATAAGAGGGGGCTAGTCAGAGCAGGCCAATCAAGGCAATCGAAATGGAACCAAGGGGACCTGGGCGCCTTCTGCCACTAATCGTTCTTCTATTATTCGTGGCGATTGCAGTTGGAATTTTTGGAGCTTATGTCTGGCTCACATGGAACATCAACCAATCGATGTACTCCGCCAAGGCGGGAGTTGATTGGTTCAGGACTGTATTTTATGATGGGCTGACATTTGAGGTATCTGCCCTTCTTGCTCTTTTGCTTCTGAATCCAATACCGTGGAGGAGCGACCTCTTCGACGCATTCAGTTCCTTGGTGGCAGCTACTTCGCCAGTACTGAGGCCAACATCTATGAAGCCTTCTAGGGCTCTGTGGATTTTCTGGCAATTCACAAAGTGGGTTTTGGCTTTCGCGATCTTTGTAAACTCAAACGGAGTTCCGGGACTTGGAAATATTGTAATCGCTGTATCGATGATGCTCAGGGGATACGGAGACTGGAAGCTCGTTCCAAAGATATTCTTTTCACCAATCCAGCCCCTTGAGGCGCAGGAGATAATAGATGCGATTCCGACGATGGAGATCCAGTACAAAGTAATGCGCGACGTTTTGACACTTCTTCTCGCAGTACTGGCGGTGCGCTTTTTCCTTCGCTTCGTAAAGAACCTTTCAAGGGGGCAGATTGGAAGTTCGCTCAATGGGCTCTTCCTGTGCCTTTCGTGCATAGTCTTCTCCATCATTCTGGGAGCGGGCTACTGGGAGATGGATGCGACGACTCCCTTCGCCTTCATTGCATTGTTAACAGTCCTGGTTTCACTAATCGTAGCAAGCTTCGTCTCGAAGACGGCTGTTCCAGAGGGAAGAACTTTCTCGAGGGGAAAGAGGAGCGCTACTATTCTCATAGGGGTTGCATTGCTCTTGATTCTTCTGATAAACATCGGCGTGATGGGTTGGTACAGGCTGAACTGGAACAACAACTGGACGCAGTACGAGTGGCAGCCACTGACACGGAAGCAGATAGCTGTGACCCGTTGGGCGGCTGGAATAGAAAACATCCAGGTGTCTCCGCTTGAATCGATTCCATCTGGAAATGTTTCGATGATCCTTTCTCTCGTGAGGCAGTGGGACAGGGATGCTGCATTCACGAAGATGAAGAACCAGATAGGTGTGAATTGGATGACGCTAAGCGATGCATACATAGTCTACTTGGGCGGGAGGGAGTACTGGGTTGGGCCAACTACGGTTCTGTATCCGAGCGACGACTGGATCAGCCACCACCTGATATACACGCATGCCTCAAGGGTGATAATGATGGACAGCCATACGGGAGAGTATGTTTCACCGAGCGAAGCTTTTGGAGTTCCGGGTGAGCCACGCATATACTATGGGGAAGGATTCTACGACGAGGTTTATGTTCATGTGAAGGGATTTTCGGAGATCGAAAATGTTTCTTACGCAGGTGAACCTGATTATGTGCTTTCAGGCTGGCAGAGGATGCTTTGGTTCGCAATTTCTGGGCAATTCGGTTTTGCATTCAGCCCTCCGCAGGAAAGTATCGAGATGCTTTACAATAGAGATCTATTCGAACGCGTTCAAAGCCTGCTGATCACAGGCCTTGATGTCGATCCTGCAGCCTACCTCGTGACGGACGGGAGGCGCCTCTATGCAGCTGTGCAGGTCTTCATAGATTATGGTCTCCAGTCTGGTTTCGCTGCAAGCAACTACCTAAGATTCCTGGGAGTTGTGCTTGTTGACATAGAGAACGGGGAGATGAGGGGCTATGCGGTTGCAAAAAGGGGACCAAAGGACTTCCTGGCTGACTTCTACATGAACTACTATGGGTGGGAAGAACCTCCGGAGTGGCTGGTTCCGCAGCTCCGTTATCCTGAGCAACTGCTTGGAACTCAGGAAGAACCGAGAGGGCAACTCGATGTCGACTTCAGGTACCATGTAAATGATGCATTCGTCTGGAGGTCAGGCTCCGATTTCTACGAGAGGCCCGGAGGCACCGAAGTGCTTTACATCCTGCACACTGTCGGGAACAGAGCGTACTTTGTTGGATTGCAGCTCGTCGAGTACGAGGCTTCACCTGGGAAGAACCTGGCAGGTCTATACCTCGTTTATGGGGGAGGCAGGCTTGGGGAGGTGCAGTTCTACCATTCGACACCAAGAGCAAATGCAACGCAGCTGATAGGGCCTTCGGCAGCGCTTCAAGCTCTTGAGACTGACGACTATGTGCGCACCCAGCTAACATTGCTGACAAACAGCCGCCTGGGCAACATACTCCTTTACTCGATAGGTGGGAAGCTCTACTACTTCATCCCGGTTTACATAACAACAACAACGGCCGGAGGAGTTATCACGAAGATGGCCTTCATGGGAGTTGTGGATGCTGCTACAGGATCGAAGGTTGCGACAGGACCTGATGCCCTTTCAGCATACAGCTCCCTCATAGGAGCTACTCCAACGACAGGATGGCAGGAGAGGTTCCAGAGAGTTCTGGATCTCATATCGTCGGAAGGAATTGATGCAATTAAAACCCAGAAGGTTTTCGCGAATGTAGAGATCAAGTTAAATGAGACAAGCTATGTTGCAGAGAGCGATTGGGCTGGAGCGAGAGGAGCAATTAAGGAGCTTATCGACAATTATGCGAAGAAGATGGGAGCGAGCGAGATTTTCTACTGGGAGGTGGACGATAACAACATGGGTTTGGGAGTCTTAACCTCGGAACGGGGAGTCGTAAAACTTTATTACGTAATATTGAAGTACAAGTAGATTCGGTCAAGAAAGGTTCCGGGAATGCCAACCTGTTCTGAGTGCGGAAGGAAGGTCATACTGACCTACAGGTGCCACTACTGTGGGGAACAGTTTTGCGAAGAGCACAGGCTGCCAGAAAGGCACAAGTGTCCTGGAATCGAGAAGGCGAAGGAGGTAGCAAGAATCGGGAGGGGGCACGATGGTAACAGCATGGTAAGGGACTTCAGCGCATGGATCGATTCGACATCCTCGACCAGATTTTACCTCGAGGGGCATGTATTCGAAAAGATGATGAGCGGAGACATCCAGATAGACAATGGAAGGTTCAGCAGGGATGAGGCCAGGGAAATAGCTGAGATGCTTTCTTCCAACAACCCTTTCCTGAAGATGAACGCGACGCTCGCAATATGGGCGAAGAACGGGACGATCTACATCGGACTCTTGGTGGCTGCAGTCATCCTCCTCTCCGTCGTTATAATAATCCTAAAGGTTTAGGTGATGCACTCGGAACCACCACATCAGCAGGAAAAGCATCCTCCTCCAATAGATCTGCCACCCCCGCCTCAGCTGGAAAAGCCAATCTATCTTCCTCCATCACCACCTTTCAATGTGTATGCCCGCTATGCAAAGTTCGAAACACTTCTCAATGTCTCCTACTGGCTCTGGAGGCTCAATCCATCCGCCACTTTTCCGGCAATGATTGGAGGCGCTGTTGATGTTGTGAAGCAGTCTGCCGTTATACTTGTCTTAGTGGTAACGATCTCGCAACTTGCTTCGGCAGGCATACTTGAGCTGATTGCAGATGCAATTAAGAGCGGCGATACTTTCGCTATATTGAGGGCCATCTCATCATCCCAGCTTTTAACATCGATCATTTGGGCAGTTTCAGTTTCGGTAGCGCTTTACTACTTCTTCTCGGTGCTTGGAGGGGGATTTGTAAACTCTGCCGAGTATGGCTCGTACCTCAAGCTTGTGCGGACTGGGAAGATTTCTGTATCGGATGTTTTGGAGAATTCGGGCAGAATGTGGCACGAGATGGCCTGGACCACGATGGTAACGGAAGCTGTAAAGTATGGGCCACTTGTTTTAACTTTGGCATGGATCTTTTCAAGCATAATTGGGAATTCTGCACTTGGGAGTGCAAATTCTCTTTCAGACATACTGCTGTGGCTTGGAGCATTTGCAATGGCGGGAATCGTGACCATTGCACTTACAGCTATTACGATCTATGCATACCCTGCGGCTGCAAATGGAAAATTTGGGTTCTCTGCAATCAAAGAGAGCATTAGGATTTGCAGAGCGTTTCCGGGTAAGACGGTCCTTTACTTGCTTCTCAGGGCTTCTTCGCTTGCGGCCGTGATGGCGGTATCGTATGTTTCAAGCCTTTTTAGCGTTCAGATATCGTCGGTTGTTGCTGCGTTTGCAAGCTTCATGGTTGTGCCGATTCTGCACACGCTCAAGACAGCCATCTATGTCCGGGGTGAGCCCCAGGAGGTCATAATTCCCATTCCAGTCGGGCCATCTATAGTGAGGGATGCTCCGGGGCACATTTGGAGGAGCAGTGTTGCGAAGATCAGGATTGGAATGAGAGAGCTGGCAGAGTTTGTTTTTTCACCAAGAAACATTCCTTACCACTTACTTTCAGCCGCGACATTTGTGGCTGGAATATTGGAAGGAAAGCAGGTTTCGTCTTCTGGGTTGGGCAAGCTGATCGGCGCTCTAGGTTACGAGGCGGGAAGGGTGAATCCGGCATTCAGGGGATTTGCGCTTCCATTCATGGCGGTCGACATATCTTTCCACAACTGGCAGGTCTCGATGGCCACAGCAATCTCGGGACTTGCACTTGCAGTTCCAATACTTGTAACTATGATGTTCAATGGATTTGTTTTGGGAGTTGTGGGGAGCATCGTACCAAGTTTTGAGATGCTGCTTGCAGCTATTCTGCCGCATGGAATAGTTGAACTTCCTTCATTTGTGGTTTCAGGATCTGTTGGGCTGAGCCTTGCAGCCAAGTTTCTGAAAGCTCTGAGGAAGGGAGGGGCGAGTTCGCAGGCGGAAGTTCATCGAGCCACGAGGAGAGCAATTTATGCTGTACTTGGCCTCGTTCCCTTCTTCATGCTTGCAGGAGCCTTGGAAGCACTTGTCACGCCATTCGTGATGAGGTTCTTCGGCTGGAAGTAGATTCGCTTCTGCACCAATATTCAATGGAAGAGGGAACGAAAGGATGCTCCGCTCGATCATTTGATTCAGTTAACAAAGATGGAGCTCACCCTTCCGGTTAGAATTGTGACAAAATGCTTAAATTGGATATAACGACGTTATAATGCGCTCGTTGGCAAAAAGCAAAAATCAAACGCTTAAGCCTCCGCTTCGGAAACATGGCTTAGGTTGCCAACTCAAAATAAGGTGAGACAGTTGGACGTTTCGCGTAAGGAAGCTACAAGTGAAATCTCGGTTCAGGACGTTGTGAAAAAGCGTGGCTCCATCACGTTTAGAAGCCGGGTTGTGATCCTCATCAGCCTGTTTGCCGCGCTCGACATCGTCTTGTCCATTATTCCGATCTATCCATACGGTCCTTCGGTTGGAGCGATCATGAAGCCTTTCGACGGAATAATCCTGGGCCCGCTAGGTGGCTCGATGGCAGCATTCTTGGGGGGATTGGTTTCCACATTCATCTGGCCAGGGAGCGCGGCACTTCTTTACGCAACCTGGATTCCTGGACTGGTAGGTGCGTTGGGGGCTGGCTTTCTGTTCACTCGGCGCTGGTACATCTCTTTTGGATTGCTTGCGCTTTTAATAGCGGGATTTCTTCTGCATCCTTGGGGAGGTGCTGTCTTCATCTACGCGAGTTGGGACAAGATCGTTGCCCTGGTATGTATCTTGCCAGCATCACGCGCAGCGGAGCTTGCGCTTCGGAACCGGACAGACCTGAGGATTCTTTCATTGAGCACTGGGCTTGTTTCCTTCATCTCGACGGAGATGGATGCTGCTACTGGAAACCTGATCTTCCTTTTCCTGGCCCAGGCAGGACTGTATGGCCCCATGACGCCAGATGGCCTTCTCCCCCTCTTCCTGCCTTACGTGTTGGTAGACCCAGCCGTTCGGCTTGGAGTTGGGATTGCCGCAGCGCTCATGCTCGCACCCATTCTGTTCACTTGCGAGAAAGCTGGCCTGCTGAGATGGCCTCTGACATGATGCAAACCTGTTGAGCATGGATGGATGGATGAGGAAGAAATTGGACAACCTGGAGCCAGATGTGGAGGATGCAATAAATAAAGGCCAGGCATGCGCGCTCGACTTAATGCAACAGAGGATGGCTTCGGAAGGAGCAAAACTTCCCAGGACGAGGCGGCTCGCGCTCATAGCTCTCTTCGCAGCCATCCATGGTTCTCTCGCAGCTGTGCCGGGCATCTGGGGTCCATCTGAGGTCGCGAGGAGCTTTGTGATATTCATCGAGCCGCTCGAAGGAATTTTGCTGGGTCCTGCTGCTGGCTTTGCCTCAGCATCGATCGGCTGCGTTCTTGGAAGAATCATGAGGCCTAGGGAGGAGGGATTTGTGCTCGGCGTGGCATTCGGGATGGGCGAGGCTGTTGCCGCCATAATGGCTGGACTGATGTTCAAAAAGAAGTGGTCACTCGTTCTCGTCATCTATTCTGCGATGCTTGCAGCATTTCTTGCAGACCCCCTGACCTGGAGCACTCCCCTTCCACTCTGGACGATCTGGGACACGTTTCTGGCACTCTTCGCAATCTTCCCAGCGCACCTTGCTGTAAGAAGGGCTTTGGCTGACAGAAAGGGAGCTGAGAGACTTGGTGCTGCCGTTGCCCTAACGACTTTCGTGAGCACCGAGGCAGACATGCTCTTCAGAATATTCCTCCTGATACCTCTAAAGTTCTATACCCTCTATCCTATTCCTGTTGAGGTTCTGCCAGCGGTCTTCATGCTTGGTGCTGTCGTAACGCCAATCGAGGCTGTGCTCTCAACATTAGTAACAACGGTGCTTGCAGTCCCGGTTCTCCTTTCGATCGAAAGGTCCAAGGCCATGAGCTGGCCCATCACCTAGATTGAAAAGATTGAGGGTGCGCTGCCCATACCAAAATTGCATTTGGATTGAAAAATTTTGGCATAATCCTACTTCAGGTCCCAGTAGGGCCTGGTTTGTATGTACTTGAGCTTGGCATCCAGTAGGTCAGTCAGAAGTTCTTCCTCGGTGTGGTGCATCTTCGATAAGATCCTGGAGGCGGTCTGCGGCCCGATTCCGTAAACTGAAAGCGCTATGATGCCATTTTTCCCATACGAGTGGACGATGTCAGCCGTTCTCCTCAACTCGGAGAGCTGCTCCAATTCATCATCTGAAAGCCTCAAGCCCTGCAGCCTTTTCCTGACGATCTCATTTGAGTGAATCTTGTACTTTGGCAGAATCGCAAGGAGTGTTGAGCCGCAGGAGCGGCATCTTGGTTTCTGATCAAGGTCAGAGAGGAGGAAAGATCCCTGCTCGATGCCACAATCCATGCACATGAGCTCTACCCTGGAGCTCAGTAATGCGTTCCTCATCCTCTCTATGGAGTCTCTCTGAACGCTCTCTGGCGCAATGGCTTCGGGGAGCTCGGCATACCTGTTAAGTATCGGGTAAGAGACGGGTGTTGGCCTCTCGCTGGAAAATAAGGTTTTGACCTCGATCTTACCGCTTGCGATCGCCGAGATCACCATCTTTGCTTTATCGATGTCGACCCTCTCCTGCCTAACTTGCCTCATCGTCTCCTCATATATGGGAGTTCGCTTGAACCTGTTGTAAAGGTCGAGCAACCTCGATTCGTCCAAAAGTAATCCGCGCTCGATTGCACCAAACCTTTCGGCAACGAACTTCATGTAGTAGCCGAATGGAAACCTTTCCTCCATGAGCTCATTGAAGTCCCTTTCAGCTTCCTCCGGACTTGAGGGCAGAGCCTGCTTTACTCGGAGGTCGAGATTCGAAGATGTCACCTCGATGGGCATCTCTACAAGAATTCTGTAGCCATCGGCCCACCAGTTCCTGATCAGGCCGATCCTCGAGAGCCTCCTGTCGATGACATACCCAAGGGCCCTGTTTGCAGCCTCGCCAAAGCAAGAGTTCACGATCAGGTACCTTTCGAAACCTTCCACCAAAATCAATCTGTCGGAAGGAACGGGAGCTCCAGATTTCACTTGTTCTAGGAACTCCTCAACTATCTTCTTCGCAATGTGGTCCTCGATCCTGAACTCGCTGCAGAGCCAGTTAATCGCCTCTTGCCCGTCAGTGCCAAGCCTGCTCGCGATCTCCCTCCTGAGCTTTCCAACATCTTTGGCCAGATCGTAGGGCACTGGAAGTATCTCCCCATCCCAACCTGGCAGTGCTGCCCTTGGATCCTCAACAGGTGTTACATAAACGCGCCCATCTTCTGAGATCTGCTCTATGTTCCAGACCATTCCGCGGCAGATGAAGTGGAGGCCAAGCCTTGCCCTCAGGGCGATGAATTCTTCGCCAACTGTTCCCACGGCCCTTCCGGAAGTAAGATCTACGACAGGATACCTCCTCTCGTCAGGGATCATGGAGAGATTTGCGAAATAATAACGCCTTGCCCTTCCTGTTGGCACAATCCTGTCTCCATCCAGCCTGATAAGCCCGAGGCTTGAAAGGAATGCTGCAATTGATGTAAAAACTCTCCTGTTCAGCTTCCTGTACGGATAGGCCCTTGAGAGGATTCCGATCGCCCTTTTGGTCTCGATTCCCCCGTGGTCGAGCGCAAGACCTACGATCTGGTGGGCGAGGACATCAAGGGCACCTTCGTGGATTCGGGTTGGCTCGACGAGCCCATCCTGCGCTCTTCTTACGACCGCGATCGACTCAAGGGCATCGTCCACGAAAGCCGTTATCAGAACGCCCTCCGAGGTCAGCCCGAGCCTGTGGCCAGATCTACCGACCCTCTGGATGAGGGGACCAACCTGCCTTGGTGAAAGATACTGGATCACGAGGTCGACGCTTCCAACATCTATTCCAAGCTCGAGCGTTGAGGTGCAGACTATTGCCTTTAGAGCACCTTTCTTGAAATCATCCTCGATCCTTTCCCTCTCCTCCCTTGAAAGTGAGCCATGGTGGATGCCTATCTTTTGATCCAGCAAGCTAAGCCTAAGGGAAAGCATCTCAGCCACCTGCCTGCTGTTCACGAAGATCAGGGTCGAGGCATGTGAGTCCGAAAGCTCCTTTATCGCAGCTATCCTGGCAGCGGCCTCTGGAGAGGTGAAGAGGGCTGCAGATAGGGAGAACTCCTCCTCGGTTGGCAATGGCCACTGGATCCAGTAGCTGTAACCCTTCGGAAGCATTGCCTGAACAATCTCAACCTTCCCCCTTTCGCCAACAAGTAGCTTCCCGACCTTTTCTGGGTTTCCGATCGTGGCTGAAAGTCCTATCCTCTGGAAGTTTCGGCCATGACCAGAAATCTCGCTGAGCCTTTCGAGAGCGATTGCCAGTTGGACCCCTCTTTTGCTCTCTGCCATCTCGTGTACCTCGTCGACGATGACCCACCTGACAGCCTTCAGGTTCGCCTGCATCCTCTTGCCGGGAAGAATTGCTTGGAGCGTCTCGGGCGTCGTTATCAAGACATCGGGTGGCTTTAGCGCCTGCCTCCTCCTCGTTGGCTGTGGTGTGTCGCCGTGCCTAACCTCTACAGAAATTCCAAGTTCGGCACACCAGCTCGAGAGCCTCCTCAACATGTCCCTGTTCAGAGCCCTTAGGGGCGTTATGTAGATGAGTGAGATGCCCTTCCTGGCCCTGAGCTTTGACAGCTTTCCAAGAACGGGCAAAATGGCTGCTTCGGTCTTGCCTGTTCCAGTCGGGGCTATGAGCAGCACATTCCTTCCTGCAGCAATAGCTGGAATTGCCTTCTCCTGCGGTTCTGTTAGCTCCCCGATTCCAATGCGCTCCATTGCACGCCTAATCGAATCTGGGAGCTGTTCCAGAGCTGAGCGGTGAGGCGTTCCTCCGATGCAGACCATCTGCATCAAGTCTGTTAACGCTGCGCTATGTACCTTTCTTTATCTTATCATATCGAGTCGCTCGATCTTGGGTGCGAAAATATCAGGTTTTGGCCATGCGGGAAATTATCCATCGATTCGGTAGCAAAGCTCTATCGAACCTTCGAATCGTTCCTCCTCTCCTCAAAAAGTTTGTTGAGCTTCTTCACCGTTGCCGTGTGAAGCCTCTTGTGCCACACGAACCTCCTCAGGACCTTCCTGACGGTCCAGCCCTCAGGTTCGGTCGTTCCGGTCCAGCCACCGGGTGGGTGATGACTTAAAGTGCAGTCCATCTCTTCTTCCGAGAGGTTTGAAAGCCTCATAGTGGAAAGTTCGCTGCAGACTTCCAAAAAATTCAAGGGCCAATCAGAAAAGTTTCTTTTCCTCAGCCTTTCCAAATAGAAGAGATCAACCTCCGCGACATGTTCGGCTATTTGTTTTATGTGCCTCGGCGTTGATTGGTCCGGTTTCCACTCCAGCGCTTCCTTTGGAGTTTTCAGGTAAAGGTCCATGAGATCCATCGTCGCATAATTCATGTAGCGGATGCAGCGCTCCACCTCATCCCTGCTTAGAGGCTTTAGGTCTGCGTTGAAAAGAGCTTGGCTGTCGCCCAGGTTTACAGGCCAGTTGCCCTTCACGATCTCTGACACCTCCGTTTCGATTTCGTAGCAGGCATCTTCGATCCTCTCGCCATTTTTCCTCAGCCAGTCCAAAAACTCCCTTATCTTCGTCGGCATCTTCGCAACGGCTCCGTCGAAAGTAGGGGATCTGCTGTAACAACCGGGCAACTCCTTCACGAAAATCTGCGTAGAACCGTCAGGTCCAACTTCACAAAGAAGGTGGTACTTCATGTTGGGCGCGGCACAGCTAAAGCACAAATGCATTTCGATGGTCTTCGCTTTTGCGAGGGGGATGGATCTTCAGAAAGCAGCTTGGAAAATGATCGCGTGCTTGGCAAAGTTTGTTTGATTCGCTAATTTTCCCCCTCCCCAACATTCTGCATCCGATCAAAGTTTTTGAAAATCCTCTGCGATACAAAAATGACAGGATAATGATTAAAGGCATGTTTTGGGAACGTTCCTTTTGGCATGATGGAGAATTGGTGAACTTTGGCTGTCAATAGCAAAATAAGATATGCCGGCCCGATAAAGGCGATTGGAGTGAGTGAGGAGCTCTGCAGCGGGTGCGGCCTCTGCGAACTTTCCTGCTCCTTGCAATCGGAAGGAGTTTGCAATCCAGCCCTCTCAAGAATAACGGTAATCAGAGATTTCTTCGCTGGAAGGTTTGTTCCAAAAACCTGCAGGCAGTGTCGAGAAGCAAAGTGCGCCTCGAGCTGCCCAGTAGAGGGTGCAATTGTGATCGATGCTTCTACGGGCGCTCGTGTGATAGTGAAGGAAATTTGCACTGGATGTGGTGCATGTTCGAAAGCATGCCCCTTCAATTCAGATTCAAGCATCGTGAAGAAAAGTGGGGAAAAGTTCGTCAAGTGCGACATGTGCTCCTCCAGAAGTGATGGGCCTATCTGCGTCAGCATTTGCCCCACGAATGCGCTGACCGTACTCGAGATGGTGGCTGAGTGAAAATGCATGGCGGATGGGTTGGAAGGATGTGCTTCGTCGACCTGACCTCTGAGAAGATGTGGCATGAGGAAACGACCAAGTATGCGCTCCAGTACATAGGAGGAAGGGGGATTGCAGCTAGGATAGCCTGGGAGCTTCTGCCAGCTGGAACAGATGCCTTTGACCCTGAGAATGTTCTCTTGATATTGACAGGTCCTCTTACAGGAACATTGGCCCCTACTTCTGGAAGGACGGTCTTTGCAGGTGTTTCGCCGAGGGTCTATCCAAGACCATGGTATACCCATTCGACGATGGGCGGGTTCTTTGGGCCTGAGCTGAAGTATTCTGGATTTGATGGACTCGTAATTAAGGGAAGGTCGCCTGGGCCCTCGTACATCCTTGTTCGGAATGGAGAGGTTGAGCTGCTTGGTGCAGAAGATCTCTGGGGACTTGGAACACATTCTACTGAGAGGCGCATGAAGGAAAAGCATGGCAGCAGGGCTCAAGTTATATCGATCGGTCCTGCTGGGGAGAAACTTGTCCGTTTCGCAGCAATTGTTTCGCACTCGCCTGAAGCGGCATCGGGTCACAGCGGATTTGGGGCTGTGATGGGCTCGAAAAACTTGAAGGCTGTCGTTGCAATTGGCGATTCAGGTGTAAAGGTGGCAGATCGCTCTGGATTTATGGCTGCGTGCAGGCGGGCGATGAAGCTGTCGAGAGGTGGCATGGTATCCTCGATAGTGAAGAGGAGGGGAGAAGATTCAGATGGTGGCGCAAAGCTTTCGAGGCCAATCTGCACGCATGCATGCAATGCAAGGTGCGAGTTGGGCAGAACCTACAGAAAAGTTGCAAGGCGATTTTCTCCTGGAGTTATAGAGAGGCAGGACCTATTCTGCGTTGGAACGATCTGGGCTGAAGGGGAGGAGGCTGGTTTTGGCTGCGGAGTTGACATGCCATCCGTTAGTGGCTGGAAACCGGAGGAAGGTGGCGTTGAGCTTCATGAGGTGTGTGACGACCTTGGTCTTGATCTTTGGGTCCTCCTTACAATCCAGCCATGGCTTGTCAAGTGCATCGAGAGCGATGTAGGGGAGATATGTGGAAGGGAACTCAGACCAAGGGATGCAAGTTGGTTCTATGAGCTTCTTCAAGACATAGCACATAGGAGGGGAATTGGAGATCTCCTTGCAGAGGACCTGAGAAGGGCTGTGGAGAAGATAAAGCACACACTTCCTGCATCGGTTGTTGAGGCGGCAGAGGTGCTCGAATTTGCTTTTGGATTTCCATCCCACAGGGAAGGCAGGGTTTGGGACCACGAGCCGCTCCCATTCTGGGCAGTTTCAGCCATCATGTACGCTACAGAGAGCAGGGACCCGACGATAGGCACGCACAGCTACCTCCAGATTGCGGACATTTACATGCATGACCGCTCGATTGCGCTGGAGAAGCTCAGGCCCCTTGCTAAGTTGGTGTGGGGGTCTGAGGAAGCCATTGAACCAAGCTTTGGCAATAAGGCAAATGTTGCCATCTGGTGCCAGAACAGGCATGTCTTGATCGACTCCCTTCCGCTTTGTGACTTTGTCTTTCCGAGCATCATTAGGCCCTTCGACGACGAGAATTCGTGGCGCAATGCCATAGATGTTGCAGGAGACCTCGATATTGAGGCGGAGCTTCTCTCAACCTGCACAGGCCTGGAGATCGAAAGCTCTGAACTTGATGTCATGGCAGAGAGGATCTTCAACTTGGAGCGGGTGCTGCTGGCAAGGTTTGGGAGGGACAGGAGCGTTGATGAAAAAGTCGCGAAGCACTTCGAGCTTCCGTGTGAAAGCGATGGCACAAGGGTTGACAAGGAAACATTCAGAAAGATGATGGACGAATACTATGCCATTAGGGGCTGGGACAGAATTTCCGGAATGCCGAGCAGGAGCCTTCTTGTGAAGCTTGGTCTCGAAGATGTTGCAGATTCGATTGCACATCCCTAACTTAGGAAATTGCTTGTTTTCAGCGCTATCTCTGGAGGGGGCACATAGCTCAAGGACAATGCATCAAGCCTCACGAACTCAGCTATAGCTCTTGAATCGACCTTATCGCTCTTTATGCTTGCCTTCGCTATGTATTTGGTCTCCTTCGGGTGGGAGACCAGGACGCAATAACCTTCTTCTTTCAATGCTCTGTATATGGAAGCTATTTGTGTAGAGGTCCTTATCCCAACCTTCTTACCATTGAACTATAGTGACTAACATAAATAATCAACATATCCAGCTCGAACCTCTTCATCCTGATCCTTTGCGCAATTGCCTCCTTCATCTCCCTGAATGTTGGGTAAAGCTTGTTTGCAAGTAGCTCGTCCTTGAGCGCGTTCCAGCACTCTTCAATAGGATTGAGTTCGGGCCTCGCTTTCCAAAAAGGTCAGAGAACTCTGGTCTAAGCTCGTACTTGTCGAGCAAAGATTGAACTCTATTCTTGACATCGGTGCTCGTCCTCACCAACGATGCTCTATGCCTCACCAGAGCTCTCCACTCCCTCTCCCTCTTGCTGGGAACGTAGCTCTCGGCCACAAGATCACCCTTCAGCAGGTCTGCCAATATTCTAGCATCAAGCTTATCATTCTTTATCCTTGCCTCTGCTATCATCCTCGTCCTTATCGGATTTGCCAGCTTCGTGGCTATTCCATGCACGGTCCAAGCTAGCAAGCTTATGTCATGCACGGCTGTTGATAGCAACTTGAGAAACGTGAACGCTACAAATGCCAAACTAACGAGCACGAACGCTGAGAACTCGAACTTGAAAAACATCAACGCAATGAATTCAAGGCTTACGAAAGCCAACGTTGAGTACTCGAACCTAGAGAACGTGGAGCTGAAGAGGGCCGAGGTTTATGGCACTGACATTAAGGAGGCAAAGGTAGCAGACAAGACAGTAGTTTATGGTCGAGTTATAAACTCCAATGGAGATTTGGATCCTTTGCACAAAATAGGAACGCCAAATTACTCGGGCCGTCAAAGCTCTAGCACAAGCAAGACATCGAGCAGCTCGGGTCAAAAGACGCAAACAAGCAACCAGACGACGAGCAAGCAAAGAGCTTCGACCACGAACCAGCAAGAGGAGGAAAAGCCGATCAAGAGGAGCACTAATGCATGGATAAAGTAGTCTCGACCCTTATCTTTGCTTCGGCAGCTGTTGCTCTTGCAGTAGTTCTGACTGTGTACTATTCAAGCTTTTTCAGACTTTTCATGAGGTATGAGGAGCTGATGTTCGATTATGCCTATGCCACAATCAAGGATGACCAAGCGGAGATAGTCATTCGATTTAAAAATACCGGAGAGGGAAAGCTGACAATAGTGGCCCTGGAGATTAACGGCATTGAGATGGAATCCCAAGGGAAGAGCCCATTCCCACTAGAACTGCCTTCAGGGATGGAAGCTAGGCTGAGGCTTCACGCCAGTTTGAATACCTTTAGAAATGGGGTAACTTACGAGGTCGCGATAAGGACATCTTCTGGGGGCAGATACATTAAGGCGGTAGTGATACCATGATAGCGACTGGTAAAAGCTTACTTGGGGTGAACTTGCTTGGCTAGGATATTGTCCATTCCAGAGAGGATCAGGCTGTTCAAGGAGATCAACAGGGTGCACAAGGAGATATATGGCTGGAAGATGATATACGACAATGTTTGGCACATTGGTAAGATCGATATCGAGAATGATGTCGGACTGGGCCTCAATGAGCCCGTTCCGATAAGCAAGTCCGATGCAGGCAAATACTATTTCCTTGACGATAAAGGTAAGGACATACCATCGTTTAAAGGCATCTTAGCATGGGAAGCCTACTACTTCTACCACCTGAATCCCTACAAGATCTTGGACTACAAAAAGGAGCTGACAGATGAGGATTTCATATTCGATGGTTTGGGAAAGAGGATAAGGCCAGATGTTAACCATCCAGTACACTGCCTTGAAACTATAATCGAGGTACAGCAGAGAAAAGATGATGGGAAGATCTGGATCTCATCGAATTGGCTATACCACCCCGATTGCTATGGATCTGGAGAAGGATTTGGAACTGAGATTTACAGAACTTTTGATGAGGCTGTAGGGGGAGATGAGAAGATCTATGAGAAGCTTCAAACAAAATACGAAGAGATTACCGATGCTAATGGATATGAGTTCGAAAAGGCTCTAGAGAGGTACTTTAAAGGAGGGAAGCTGCAATCAAAGTATTGGTATGGTGGCTATCTTCTTGCCGCCTCTAAGGAGCGGAGGATCAAGACCCTTGAACAACTTAACGAGGCCATGGAGGAAGAGGATAAGCACTTTAAGAGCACTCTGGAGGAGTTCATAGGGTGGTTTAGGAGCAACGGTCTGAACTTAGGGGAAAAAGGTGAAGAGATTCTGAGGAGAAGGATGAGGAATTTTTACGACGCTTACCCCTGCAACATAGCCAGGAATTGGTGCAAGTTTCTTGTTGATGAGGATAAGGTTGAGCCTTCAGATGTCTACCTATGGTGGGGAGGCGAGCCTAACAGCGATTCCTGCTATGCTTTCCTGACGCTCTTCTTCGAGGTCGATCCCGGAGACATTGGCACGAGTAGATTCGACATGAGGGTTTCAAGGAATCTAAGGGCCCTCATCAATATAGCTGAGAATGCTACAACATTATCACATTACAGGGAGTATGAGCACAACATTTGGAGGGCCATCTTCTCCTAGTGCAAGAGGATGTGTTTCAATATTATGACACTGTAATTTAAACGCAAGCATCATAGCAGTTGGTTGAAGGTATTATACTTTATGAAATGTGATGGATGACCTTTAACCGCTCAGGAACCGATTTGTTTTCAGCGCTATCTCCTGCGCCATCTCCATTGTGGTTGCTTGCCCACCAAGGTCGTATGTTACATGCCTTCCCTCTTCTATGACAGCATAGGTCGCCTTGAAGATCGCTTCGGCCTTCTCCCTTTCTCCAAGGTACTCTAGCATCCAGGCACCTGCGAGAATTGTTGCAGTTGGATTCACCTTTCCCAAACCACTATACTTCGGTGAGCTTCCGTGCGCCGGTTCGAACATCGCATAACTGTCGCCGAAGTTGGCTGAGTAAACGCAACCGATGCTTGCGATGAGCGCAGCGGCCTCCTCGCTCAGTATGTCCATGAAAAGGTTTGTGCCAACGATGACATTTTGGTTGAACCTCTGTGGATTCTTGATGAGCTGCTGCGCTAGGTTGTCAACGAAGTAGTCCTCCAATATTATCGAGGGGAACTCTTTGGCAACATCCCTGACAGACTTTAGAAAAAGACCGCAAGTCTCCTTGCAGATGTTGGCTTTGTGAACAGCTACGACCTTCCCCCAGCCCCTCTCCTGGGCCATTCGAAATGCATACCTCGCGATCCTTTCGGAAGATCTCTTCGTAATCTTCCTGACCGAAACAGCAACTTCATCGGTCAGTCTGTACTCGATTCCAGAGTAGAGGCCCTCTGTCCCCTCCCTGACCATCACGAGGTCTACATCCCCGAGCGGCTTCCTAGTTCCTGGAAAAGTTTTGATGGGTCTCACGTTCGCATAGAGGTCGAACCTCTGCCTTATGCTTACCGCGACACTCTTTGGTGTGCCAGGTTCAGGTATCGTCGTGGTCGGACCCTTGAAGCAGGCATCCGATTCCTCCAGGACCTTCCAGGTTTCTTTTGGTATGAAACTGTCTCCACCATGTGTTCTCCACCACTCGAGACCCGCCTCGCAGGGAATAAGTTCGATATTGGAGCGGGCAGCTTTCAGAACGCTGACCATGGCTTCAACGAGTTCAGGTCCGGTACCGTCCCCTCGAATCAGGGCTGCTCTTCTAGACATCTTTCGCCTCTACCAGGGGAAGCTTGCCTTTTCTGCTTTCCCTTACAGAAAGCTCATAATTAGCTTGCAACCAGGAGCAAGATAGCCTTATCATGAAGGGCTTCTCAGAAGGTCCAGGTGCAGGAAGGATTGGAGCTGAAGAGGTTCCGGGGGCTGAGGGTTGCGCGAGAAGACTGCGAATCTCTTCTGAAATTTCTTAGGGAAAGGAGCCTTCTTGTCAAGGGAGCCCGTTTCAAAAGGGATGGATTGTGGATAATAGTGCCAGTCGAGAGGCAACTTAAAGACGAGGAGAAAGCGAGCTTAAATTCATCGGGCATAAAATTCGAAGACACTGAGGACGAGTTTGAGATCCAAGAGGCGCGCCCTTCCTCGCTGCACGAATTCCTTGCAGAGAAGCTCCCTCCACACCTCCTAGCAAGCGTGCCGAGATCATACGATTTGATAGGCGAAATCGTGGTGCTGGAACTTCCAGAGGAGCTCAAGGAGCACGGGAAGCTCATTGGGGAGGCTGCGATGAAAATTAACAAAGGTGCCCGCCTTGTTCTGAATAAAATATCTGACATCTCAGGTACTTTCAGGATTGGGGGATATGAGGTGATCGCAGGAGAAGGTCCTACAGAAACGGTGCACAGGGAGCATGGATGTGTCTACAAACTTGATCCCACGAAGGTCTTCTTCACCCCCAGGCTTTCGACCGAGCGGGTGAGGGTTGCTTCGCAGGTCAGGAGAGGTGAGACCGTCGCGGACCTTTTCGCAGGAGTTGGACCGTTCAGCATCCTGATCGCCAAGAAGGTACAGGATGTCAAGGTCTACTCGGTCGACAAAAACCCTTCGGCGTTCAAGTACTTGGTTGAAAATATCAAGTTGAACCACGTTGATGAAAAGGTTTCGGCGATTCTGGGTGATGCTGCAGAGGTCGCTGCAAAAAATTTGAAGGGAAGGTGCAGCAGGATCATAATGAATCTTCCGGCAGGTTCGGAACTTTTTTTGGAGGCTGCCTCAAATGCACTCCTTCGGGAAGGGGGCATAGTCCACATGCACATCTTCGTAAACAGGTATGAGAAAGTTGGAGAAAGGATTTCGGCATTGGAGGAAAGATTCAGGAGACTGGGATGGGGGACTGTAGAAGCTTTAAACGTCAGGATCATAAGAGAGGTTGGTACTAGGAGCTACCATGTTGCATCGGATGTCAGGCTTGCAGATCGATAGCTCTGGAAGATCAGATCTGCAATCTTGCTTCCAGAAAAATTTCAACTTCTCTTTCCTTGCGAAGCTCCTCGACGAGGGACCTCTTGAGGAGGGAGGCGGACTTGTCTGAATGGATGGCGACGGTCCTGCCGCAAGTGAAGCTGCTCTTCCGAAATACGATGTCTGTAGGATGGGTGAATGTCAGGTTCTGGCTTCCTCGAGCAACAACGGTATCGATGATGCCGTTGCACTCGATGACGAGAGTGATTACAGTTTCCGGATCCTTTGCAAGTTGCTTAAAATCTGATGAGAGGTCAACCGCGCCCTTCTCAGAATTGACAGCCACTATGCAGCTTCCCCTTCTCGTTAGGTTGACATCTTTAGTTATCTCCAGTGTTGTCGCATGGCTTGCAGATATCAACCTGTGCCCCTTGGCCCTGAAGGAATCTGTTGCTCGGATCATTCCACTTCCTTCAGGAGCTCCAGTGGAAAAAAGGGTTTCTTGGGCTTACGCTTAATAGCACCCCTCGAACTATGCCGTAATTGCGGCACAATGCAAGACGAAAAGCGCGAGGAGAGAGCCGAGCTTGTGGCAATGCTCAAGAGACAAGGGATAGTTAAGAGCATCGAGGTTGAGCGGGCCCTTCTGAGCGTCCCACGCCACGAGTTCGTCTGGCCTTCGATGAAAAGGTGCGCATACGAGGACACTCCGCTCCCTTTGGGGGAAACAGGCCAGACGATATCGGCGGTGCATATGGTAGCGATAATGGACGAGCTTCTGCAGCTCAGGCCTGGGCTGAAGGTGCTTGAAGTTGGAACTGGAAGCGGATACCATGCCGCAACTGTAGCTGAGATAGTAGCTCCGCTTTCTGAACCTCCACAGAGTTGGGGGCACGTGTACTCGCTTGAGATTGTGGAAAAGCTCTACGAGTTTGCAAGGAGCAACCTAGAAAGGACCGGCTACTCTTCGAGGGTTAGCGTGATAATGCGCGATGGTTCTCTTGGCTATCAGGAGGCTGCCCCCTACGACCGCGTTCTCGTTACGGCAGCAGCTCCGGAAATTCCACCTCCTCTTGTTGAGCAGTTGTCCCCAGGTGGAATAATCGTCATCCCAATTGGGGAGGAACATTTTTTCCAAGAACTTGTCGTGGGGGTGAAGACCGAATCCGGGAAGCTCAGAACGTACAGGAAGGGAGGAGTTGCCTTCGTTCCTTTAAAGGGGGCTTATGGCTGGTGAGGGCCTAGGTTGGCGAAGATTGGATGAAGCGCTCCAAAAAGCTCTTGATCACTGCATATGTATTGATCGCAAGCTTTGTAGCAATCGCTCTCATAGACCGAAATGTTGCTGAATCTGTAGAGAGACTCTCGAACGCCTTAAGGGATTGGAGCAGGAACAGCCCAACAAGAATCCATGCTTATTTTGCCAGCTTTCTGCTATCGATTGTAGGAAACACGACGATCTTCATCCCATTTCCATATGCTGCAGTAGTATTCATAATGACATCGCAGGTTGGCCTCGATCCTCTACTGCTTGGAATCGTTTCAGGCATTGGGGCGGCGATTGGTGAGACCACCTCTTACGCCCTAGGGTATGGAGGTGGAAAATATCTGGAGAAACGTGGCTATGCTGAAAAGTTCGGTTCTCTCCATGCATTCCTGCTCGAGCACCGCAAGCTGGTACCACTGGCAATTTACTTTTTCGCTGCAACTCCTCTTCCGGATGATGTGCTCATGGTACCACTTGGTATGTTGCGTTACGGATTGATGCGTACGCTAATTCCATGTTGCTTGGGAAAGATGACGATGCTCCTCTTCATCGGATACTTTGGAAGCTTCGTCTCTGGCCTTGGGGGCTACTTAGGGGAAGATCCTGTGTTTGGAATCATCTTCGATGCAGCAACGATTTTCTTCGTGGTCTCCATGGTTTACATAATTGTCGAATTCGATTGGGCTGAGTTGCTGAAACCAAAGAAAGGCTGGCAAATACAGCCCTAGAGCCACTTGCTCAGGGAGTCCTTCCTGTTTCTTTGCGCCATGGCAACTTCCTCAGCCGCCTTCCTGACCCTATCTTCGCTGAAGTCATGCTCGTCCCTCAGATAAATTACGCAAGCTTCAACATCTAGAGGCCTCCAATCGAGATCGAACTCCTCAAGGACAGATGGTTTCTGGAAGAAACTCCTTGCCTCTTCAAGCCCCGGAGGCTTCTCGATACCCCTCTCCATGTATATATCGTCTAGGCTCTTTCCCTGCTTCACGAGCTTCAGCGCTGTCTTCGGTCCGAGTCCCTTCAAGCCAGGAGTGAAATCGGTACCGATGAGGAGACCGATCGTTATGAGCTGGTCCTGGGAGATGCCATTTTGGTTTAGTACATCCTCTAAAACGACAAGCTCCGGCTTGACCTCGACGTAAGCTGATTTGTTGGGAAGCTTTCGCCTTCCGGTTATCGCGACGTTTCTAACGAGTCTTGGAGCACCGAATAGCAGGGAATCATAATCTTGGCTCGCCGCTGCCCAAACCTTATTGGACTTGGCCATGTAGGCAGCCTGCGCCTCGCCCTCCGAAGGGGCCTGCACAACGGGGATGCCCATCGCATCCAAGAGGCGGACGCTTGTCTCAACCATGTAATCCTCCAGGGTTGTCGAGGCCTGCGCGAACTTCCTGGCTTTCTCCAGCTCACCCCTCGAGAGCGCATCTTCGTACTTTCCCCTCGCTTCGGCCCTCGAGACGCGCCTCCTTGCTATCTCCGCTTTCTTAAGCCTCGGGGGTTCTCCGTCGAGAACGAAGACGGGCTTGATGCCGATCTTGAGAAGGTTGCAGCACCTGAAGAAAAGGCCTGAGAGGTGGCTCGTCACCTCCCCCTTCCTGTTCTTGAGAGGAGAGCCATCAGGTCCCCTGATTATGGAGAGAAACTGGTAAAGGGCGTTGAATGCATCTATTGCAACGCTCAAGCCGCTAAGTGACTCCAAGTTTAATTCCTGCCTTGGGACGATCTCGCCCAACTGGACGCCCACTTTCTCTTTTCCTCCTCTTCGCGTCCTCGAGCTCTTGCCCTACTCAGGTGCTTCGATTTGTTGGCGCCTGATCAGCTCAACCCTTCTCCTCGACCTGCCGAGGGAGGTTATCGAAATTATGCCGTTCAGCTCGAGGCGCATCAGCTCCTTGTCGAGCTCACTCGTTGTAAGTTCTTTGTACTCCTCCTTAAGCTTCTTCTCCAAATCGTCTGTAGTGAGTGCCTCCTTTTCATTGAGGAGCTCAACGATTGCGTTCCTGATGGGCCTAGGATACCATTCCATTCTATTCTACCACATCGATGGCGCTTCAGATCCTTAAAGCTCTTCTCTGGCTTACGACCTCGATGTTCTCGACCTCAGCGTTCGACCTTATCGTTTCCTCGACCTTGTCCGAAATCCCCTCGAGCTCAGGGACCACAATGTCAAGTATCAGCGCATTAAGGCCGAATGCTATAGGCTCGATCCTGCTCCTCGAGACCCTGGCTTGGCTTGGAAGAGCCTCTCCGATGCTGTTCGCCAGACCCTGCAGGTCCGTCTCAGTACTTTTGGGATATATCTTGATGCCGATAATAACCTCGCCCATCTTCATCACCCTACGGTCCTTGGAAACCACACTTCGGGCAGGCATAATTCCTGACAAACTTTCTGCACTTCTGGCACCTCCAGAGCGTGACAGCCCCGCAACTTGGGCAGAAAAATTTCACAAACCTCTCTTTGGGCATTATCACCTTGTTGCAGGAGATGCAAGTTGGCACCGAATTCGCCTGCCTTTTATGGCGTAAGGCTCTAGAATCAATAATTAAACGTTCGCATCAGAACGTCGGCGAGGAGCATAATTGGGATTCGCGTCAGAGCTAGGGCTTGTAACAAGTCCGGAAGGACATTTTCGTGGAAGTCGAAGTCTGTGCTTCGGAGCAAACTTCTGAGCTCTTCAACCCTGCTCCCCATTATCTTGATCCCTCTGTCAAGTGTCCTGTCAGAGGAGGCTGAGAGGAGCTTTCTGGCGAGAAGAAGCCGCCTCATTCTCCTGATCATGGGCTTTGCGTTCTCATCCATCTCGGCAAGCTTCTCCTCATCGAGCGTTGAAGCGAATTTGCCAGCTGCGCTCCCCGCGTGCCTGGCCATAATACCTCCGAAAACGATTCCCCCGCCAGTCGTTGGCTTTGTGTGGCCAGCAGCATCCCCTGCAAGAATGATCCTTCCAATTCTTGTCTCCTTCAGAGGCCCCCCTGTCCAGACCGCCCACCTTGAGGAAAGTATCGGCCTGTAATCCCCGTAAAATTTTTTGCAAATCATTTCGCAAACCCTTGCAGGATCGGTCCTCCTAGTAGCGCACCCAACCCTTGCGGTTCGCCTGTCCAATGGGATCGTGTATGCCATGAGGTCTCCGTAAAGCTCTCCAAGGAACACATGTGCAAAAGATGGATCTACCTCGCTGCACCTGACAGTCACCTGGGCTGCGGGGACCGCCTCCCTGACCCTTGAGTTGAATCCAGCCGCAGCTGCAAGGCGGCGCCCTATGCCCTCGGCATCGATAGCAATCTGCGCTGAAAACTCGATGCCATTTTCAGCCTCTACAACTGCGAAACCATTGCGCTGCCTTATGCTTAGGGCCCTCAAGTTTAGAAGCCTGCAACCCCTGCGCTCTGCCAATTCGGCAAGGTGCTGGTCGAAGAGGGACCTTTCAATTACCTGGGCGCAAGGCCTGCCAGCATCCACCTCCAGCTCAAAGCCCGACGGAGAATGGAAAACAAATCCCCTGATCGAGTTCAAAACCAAATCTTTCCCAATATCAACGCCCAGTTTCTCATTTGCATCCAAGCTTAAGAGGCCGCCGCAATGCGAAGGCTGGCCAAATGTTTTGTGCTCCTCCAGGAGAAGGACATCGCTGAACTGAGCTGCACTCATAGCAGCAAGAAGGCCCGAAGGTCCACCACCGACGACAACGACGCCCGTCCTTGGCAAGGAGTTTCTGAAGGTACTGTGAACCTAGAGTATTTTTATCGTCTGCCCCTCAGCCCCTGGAGAGGAGAAGGGAGTACTCAGCCGGGCTCGTGTCTGTGGAGTTATTCAGCCAAAGTGCTGACTCCATAGCTCCAGAGTTGATGATACTTGCCCTAGGCGTTACGTTTAGGAGGCGAAGGCCGTTCAGCGTTACATTCAGGCTGTCTATGAAGCCAAAGGGTTTCCAGGGGTCGAGTAGCACGAGTGCAAGCTCGCCGCTTTCCATCTCTTCAGTCCTGATCTTCGGTATAGTTAGGAAAACGGTTCTGGCACCATCAGCGTGCCAAGAGCCCGAGTACCAGAAGCTTTCGTTGTCCGTGAAGTACCCAAGAATGTGGAAGTCTTCAACGCCAAACATCCCACTTGCAATCCTTCCAGCCTCCTCGACATAGTGTTCCCACCTTGGGTTGGTCCCCTTCAGATTTGGCCACGCGTTCTCGAATGGTCCTGGGCGGAAAGCAAGCTGAACAATTGCTGTCAAATTTTCCAGAAGTGTGATCCTCAAGTTAACATATGTTGGGAACTCTTCCAGGACTATGCCGTGCGCCTCCCTCGAGGTTGGGCCGAAAACTCCCAACCAAGTAGCTGCCGAGACGATGGCGACCAAAGAGACGGCATAGAACTGCCTCCGCCCAATGGGGGCTATAGCCCTTGATGGATCAGCCCTGATGTTCGATGAGGCGAAATAGCCCATGATCAGGATCGAAGCAGATCTGAAAAAAGCCATTAGGAGCTTCGAGCCAAGCTCGTTCTCCACGATGACGGAAATGGTCTGGACCAGAAGTGATCCAAAGATCCAAATGGAGGAGATGAATGCGAATGCTTCTTCCCTGTTAGAGAATTGGATCCGATCGGCAAGAAGCATTGCAAGCTTCCTGAATAGGAAGTAGTAGGCGGCAGCACATATGGCAAGGCCGGAAAAAGCAAGAACTGGTAGAGGGATGTGTAGGAAATATGAGATCCAGTAAGGGTCGCCAGTTGGGCTTCCGGAGATGAAAGAGGTGAAGGAGGAGATCGCAAGATATGAGGAGCCTCCGATCAGAGAATCGGCAGACCAGAAGAAGGTGAGAAGCTTTGGAGCGAACCGCCTTTGCTTATCGGAGAGCCAAAAAACAAGAAGACCGAGAAGGATGTCGCTTGCGATCCCCCCAGCATTGACAAGCCCCTGCTCAAAGTCAGATGCCTGTCCCAAATCGATGTATGCTTCGCTTTCACCGACAGGAGAAACGTAAAAGGCATAGAAGTTGTGGCCGAGGAGCTCTCCAACTAGGCCGTGGCCGATCACCTCGTGCGTGAGAGCGGCAGCGAAACTGCCCGAGAAGGTGGCAAGAGCGACAAGTATGGAAAGCTCCAAGCATGCCCGAAGCGCATCCTGGGAAAGGTGCTGTTCCAATTTGGTCTCTTCCATCCGCCAGGAGGTGGGCAAGCGAACCATATATGTGTGGAGTGCTCCTTTTGCGCGTTATGCAGAAAAAGAGAACCTTCGATTATAAGCAGGCAATCGTCGTAAGGGGCGACCTGAATCTGTCAAGGGGTAAGTGGTGTGCTCAGGCTGCGCATGCTGCAGTCATGGCCTCCGAGGGGGTTAGGAAGACACACAGGTCGTGGTTCAATGGCTGGTGCAGGGAAGGCCAAAAGAAGGTTGTACTTCAAGTTTCTGAACTTGGGGAACTTGAGGAGATCAAAAAAGTTGCCGATTCAGTTGGAATTCCTTCGGCAACCGTTGTAGATTTTGGCTTGACTGAAGTGGAGCCTGGGACCGTTACTTGTGTTGGAATTGGACCAGCTCCGAGCAAATTGGTTGACAAAGTCACGGGCTCGCTCCGACTTTTCAAATGATGAGTCGAGCCAAATAGTGACTGTCGGAATCTTTTAGATAAGGAGCTACACTACGCGATCGCCAGCAGCAGAGAATGGAATTTGGCCAGCCATCAGCTTTCTGAGCGTTACCACAAGGTCCTTTTTGCCCGCCCTTACTTGGCTGCAGTCGTCCCTGTTTCTGATCGTGACCGTATCATCTTCTAGCGTCCTGTAATCGATTGTGATGCAGAAAGGTACTCCGATCTCGTCGCATCTTGCGTATCTCCTTCCGATCGAACCAGATTGGTCGAATAGAGCATCGAACTCATGGCGGAGCATGCTGTAAATCTCGCGAGCTTTTTCCGGGATGCCGTCCTTCGAAACGAGTGGCAGGACTGCGCAGAGGTAAGGCGCTATCCCTGGAGGAAATGCGAACCACTCCCAGCCCCTTCCGTCGTCCCTGTAGCAATAGAGAAGCACAGCATAGACCGTTCTGTCGATTCCAAATGAAGGTTCGATGACGTGTGGCAGGACCTTCTCGCCATCCTCAGCGAATGTAAGGTCCTTGCCGCTGCTCTCCATGTGGGTCTTGAGATCGAAGTCAGTCCTGTATGCATTTCCAACCACCTCCTTCCAGCCGAAATCGTACTTAATCTCCATGTCGAAGTTACCCTTAGAGTAGTGGGGCGTCTCCTTCGGTAGCATGTGCCTGAACCTTATGGCCTCTTCTGGAACCCCCAAGCTTGAGTACCATAACAACTCCTTTGCCATGAAGTATGCCTGGTACTTTGGCATGATCTTTGCAGCCTCCTCAGCTGTAAACTCAGCAGGTTCCCCATTCATCTTTTGTGCCTCCCGTGAGAGGATCCTGAGCTTTACATTCGAGAACCTCTCGAAATTGGGACAGTAGTCGATCTTCCTTGGATCGATGAACATCTCGATCTCCATCTGCCTGAACTCCCTGAGCCTCATCAGCCATTGCCTTGGGGAGATCTCGTTCCTGTAGGAAGTTCCAACCTGGGCAACTCCGAATGGAAGTTTTGCCCTCGTCGAAACCAAGATGTTCCTGAAGTTCACAAATATTCCCTGCGCAGTCTCGGGTCTGAGGTAGGCGATGTTGCCCTCGACAGGTCCGACGTTCGTGCCAAGCATCAGGTGGAATACCTTAACATCGCCCAGTTCGCCTCCGCACTTTGGGCACCTGATTTGCTTATCAGAGATCATCTTCGAAAGCTCGGAGGCGTCGGCGCCTTCGACGAACTGGCCAGTAGCATCTTCAACCAAGTTGTCTGCCCTGAAGATTGAGTTACATTTTCTGCACTGGGTTGAGGGATCGATGAAATCCTTCAAGTGACCGGAAGCTTTGAAGACCTGCTCAGGCATGATCGTGCAGGTCTCGACCTCGAAAACATTCTCTTCCGGCCTAAGGAAAAACTCCCTCCAGGAGCTGACCAACTTTTCCTTCAGGAGGAAGCCAACTGGACCGTAGTCGAAGAAGCCACTTATCCCGCCATATATTTCGGAGGACTGGTAGATTATGCCCCTCCTCTTTGCTATGTCAACTATCCTGTCGAAGTCAACCTTTTCCATAGTTGCAATCTCCTCGATCACCCAAGACCGGAGGGGAAAAGCATAAAGCACGAACGGAGCATAGCCATTCCACCCAAAGGCAGCGTTTCAGACCGGATTTGGTGGGGGTTTACGCTTTAACTCTTTCTAAACCCTTGTACTCGACAGAACCTTAACTTTTCTGCAAATGCATTTATATCTCGAAGGCCCCTAAATAGAAGCATCACGTTTGCAAGCTGTGAGGCAGAACGATATGGTATTTCCTGCAGAGGCCACGCTAAGACTTAGGAGAAGGTCGCTTCAGGTTTGCCAGGAGCTGATGCGGGTCGTAGTCGATACGGTCAGGGAAACCGTCGTCCAGACTGGTGCATTTCAGAAGGGAGACCTTAAGGCCGTGGAGCAAGCGTATGCCAACATTACGCAGTTGAAGGAGAAGGCGATGGAGGCGAAGAGGGGACTCACGAACGAACTCATAGAGGCTGGAGCAATACTGCTGAGCAGGGAGGATTTCCTAAGGCTCGCAGCACCTGTGACCGAGATGGCAGACCTTGCAGAGGGAGTTTCCTACAGGTTGAAGGAGCTGGCATCGAGGAAGGCAAAGGTACCGAAGGAAGTTAGCTCCGATCTCGTGAACCTGGCAGATGCTGTTCTCAACTCGGCGCTTCGCCTCAGGGAGGTCATCATATCGCTGAGCTACGACTCATCCAAGGTCGAGGAACTGGCCAAGAATGTGGAATCGTCTGAAAGGATAGTAGATACACTTTACCGCTCGACGGAGACGAGGATAGTCTTCTTTGATAAAATCGATATACCTGTAGTCATCGTTCTGCGCGATGTCGCAAACCTACTTGAGGAGATAGCGGACAAGACAGAGGACGCGGCAGACTCTGCCAGGATACTTGCGCTTAGCGCGTTCTGAGGAGCTAGGTAGCGAAGATGGGAGCGGAGCGAGAGGCTGAGAAGGAAGATGTTCCAACGGCAGAGCTTGTTGAGGACAGGCTCATAGTCTGGAACCCTGCCGAAGGATCGAAGATATACAAGAAAGGTTACTTTGGAAAGCCAGTGGGCATATCGAAGCCGAAGACGCCAGAATTTGATGTTCCTCTCACTCTAGACCTCATCGAAGGACTCTACCTGCTACAGCAGGGGGAGATCAAGGTTGTGGCTGGACCCAGGCGGAGGAATGTTACAGCAAAGCAACTCAGGAACAAAGCTAAAAAGACACATGAGAGATTCTCAGAGAAATTCTCAGTCTACTGCGACCTCAGGAAGAAGGGCTACGTTGCAACTCCTGGCATAAAGTTTGGATGCGACCTCTCAGTTTACGAAAGGGGACCTGGAATAGATCATGCGCCATTTCTGGTAGAGGTTAGGTCGCCAAGCGACAAGTTCGATGCTCCCGACATAGTGCGGGCAGGGAGGCTTGCGACGACGGTCAAGAAAAGGTTTGTGTTTGCCGTGTTCGACCCTTCTACTGGAAACATTGACTACCTATCCTTGAAGTGGTGGAAGGCCTAGCATCAGCCATGGTGGGTTGAGTTTAGCAATCGGCAAATGCTCATCGGTCACTTTACGCCATAATCGAAACGGATATATTTCACGGGAAAAAGGGCGGAGATGTCCCGCGGACCCGCGGTAAGATGCATGAAGCATCCTGCAAGCTCAGACTGGTAGAGCTTCCGGCTGTAGATGGCGCGCCTTGAGCGCACCTGTTCCAACCGGCTGTGGGACATGCTGTGACCGGAGTGTCGCAGGCTCAAAAGAGCCCAAAATGAGACTCCTGCCCGCGGGACCACTTGAAATGTGCTCCTTCTTGTTAAAAGGCCTCAAAATGGCCGATATCATCATGAGAATATGGCTCGCCAGACGTGAGGCTTAATCTCCTTGTAGTAGGAGAGAACAGATTGGGCCCTTTCCGAAATATTGACTAGCGCCTTCAGGTTCTTCGCAACATTCTCGTCGAACTTGTGCGTTCCGATATCAATGGGATCAACCTCGAAGAATATTGTTAGAAAAGCGTAACACGGGAAATCC
>Ga0078972_1003881_pt1 | contig 43149 bp, 42 predicted proteins | sample YelNatPaOPGAMG01_FD_67568 | JGI IMG/M metagenome (GOLD analysis project Ga0078972, IMG submission 67568) | Hot spring thermophilic microbial communities from Obsidian Pool, Yellowstone National Park, USA - OP-RAMG-01 (SPADES assembly) (version 2) | ecosystem: Environmental > Aquatic > Thermal...
CGGCAATGGTGGCCGTGAGGGCGTTGCTGCCAATCCAGTTGCGTTGGCCGCCGCCAATCACGGCATGTTGAGCGCCGGCATGGATGCTATTGCGTTCCCCGCCGGCCAGCACAGCGTGGGTGGCGTGGTTCTGGATTGTGTTCTCCTCCCCGCCGCCGACAAACGCGCTAGGCGCATCCTCCTCGATGTCATTGTCGTTGCCTCCGGCAATGGTGGCCTGGGATGAACGGGGACCGATCTGGTTGCCGTCACCCCCGGCAATGGTGGCGCCAATGGCGTTGGTCCCGATCCGGTTGGCAATGCCGCCGCCGACCGTGGCGTAGGCCGCGCCGGACAGAACCTGATTGCCGGTGCCGCCACTGATGGTCGTGGAATCGGCGCCGGACTGGATGGTGTTCTCCCAACCCCCGCCGATTGTGCCGTAGTGGGCGAAGATGGCGTTGGGGAAGTCCGGACTGCCGCCGCCGCCGATGACGGCGCCGTCGCTGCCCGCGGCCACCCAGTTGCCGCCGAACCCGCCGATCACGCTGGGACTGGTCGGGCGCGGCTCCAGGCGCAAGGCCGGCGCATTGTTCACGCGCAGCTCCAGCAGCTGGTTGTCGGTGGTGCCCAGGAAATGCGTGCCGGCGGTTGTCCCGGCGTTGCCCGTGGCACTCCAGAAAGTGTTGGCCGCCACGTCAGCCGAGGTCACGCTGCCATCGGCAATCTTGTCGCTGGTCACCGCGTTGGCCTGGAGACTGGTGTTGGCAACGCCGTTGGGCGCGACGGTGGCCGCGCTGTTTGCCAAGGTCGCGCTGGCTGCTGCACCCGCGCTCGGGGCGTAGAGCGCGTAAGGCGCGGATGTCAGGGGCTGGCGTGGGCTGAGCGTGGTAAAGGCCCCAGCACCGTTGGTGCGCACGGCGATCTCCAGCCAGCGGGCTTCCCCGGTGAACACGCCGGTGCCGAAGTCCAGCTTGGCGGTGAACAGCCCGTTGCTCACGCCCACCGCGCTGTTGGTGAGCGGCCCGGCGAGCGGACTGCCGCCGCTGGCCGCATCGTAAATCGCAAACCGAAAGTCGAACAGGCCTTGCGCGGCTGCGCCGCTCTCGGTCAGTTGACCTTGATAGGTGAAGGCCGTGCCCAAGGGCTCAGCCGTGACATTGCCGCTGGCCCAAACCAGCAGCCCGAGGATGCTAACGACTTGGCTGGTTTTCATAGTTTTGGTATCGGTTGTCAGGTTTCACGGCCGATCACGACCGCGGCGGGCTTGAACCCGCATCGGCCCAAGGGACAAGGACGGCAGGCCACCAGGCAGGCGACGGCTCGGAGGCGCACCCGGTTGAATGGACAACCGGTCCTGCTGCAGCCGCGGTCTGCCTTGGGCGGTTGTGCGTTCCAATTTCACGGTTTGTGCAGGCGATAGAACTTGTTGCCGGTCGGCGCCGGGTCGGTGACCTGCAGGTTGGCCCCGTTGGTTTGATATGGAGGCGGAATCTGTGGCCACTCGACCGACCCGCTCGGCAACGCATTGGTCGATTCCAATACCCAGCCCGGGGCCGGCCACGGCCAGCTAACAATCACCGCCCCATCGCTCAGCTCAACGCTCAGCAGCGGCACTCCCGGGCTTTCAGCACCAACCGCAAAACTCCAGTACCCACCTGTGATTGTGAACCCGCCCCCGTCCATCCTTCCGGCGTCAGGCTGGCCGATAGAGCCGCTGACCGCATATACACCGCCTGTGCTGGTACCTCCGCCACCGTCAATGCTGAACCAGTCAATCAAGTATGTCTGCCCCCGGACGCGAAGGCAGAAGGCCGAAGGCAGAACCAGAAGGGCAATGACGAATAACGAGTGCCCAATGCCGATAGAATGACCAAACACCAAGCCCGAAAGTCGGGCCATCAAACGGGATACATCCCGCGCTCGGATGCCCCCCAAGGTTTTGGAGTGTGCCACTGCTCTGGGGCCTTGGGGCGGCGTTGCGTGCCCGCCCTCGTCGAAAACCGGCAGAGGGCCGCCGCACTCCATGACGCTCCGCGACCACCGCCCGCCTGTTCGGGATTTCGCATTTTGCATCTGTTTCGGATTTCGAGCTTCGGGTTTCGGATTGTTCATTGGCGACCTCCGTTGAGCTTGTCGGCCAGGGTCTGCACCAACGACTTCAATTCGGCCAACTCCTGCCGCAACGCCGCGTTTTCAGCTTCCAGCTTCCGATTCAACCCTTGGATGGCGGCCAAGGCCACCCCATCGGCATCAATGCTGGTGATGCCGGTGTCGCTTTCGCCCAGACCAAAAGCAGCCTTGAAATCTTGCGCTGTGGGGCCCATGTGCCGAATAGCCGGGTCCTGGCTCTTGTAGTTCCAAGTGGCAATGGGCAGCGCCACCACCTTCGCCAGCACAGTTTCCGCGTCCACAGGCGCAAAATTTTCCTTGGCATTGCGGTCGCACATGCTGGTCCAAGAACCGCTGCCGGAGGCCAGGCGAACCCCGGTGGTCGCTCCGCTGTTGGAGAAGAGGCGGTAGCCGCCGCTGGCCCGCATGCTGACCGAGTTGGTGTAGGCATAACCGCCGTAGTTGGTCGCCCCGCCGCCGACAATAGTCGCGCCCACCACGCCCGCCCGCACAAAGTTGCCCGGTGAACCCCCCACCACGTTGGGCGCCCCGTCCCGCAGCGTGTCGGGGTCATCGCTGTCGCCGTTGTCCTCCAGCCGCAGCGCGCGCAGGCCATTGACCCGCAACTCCATGGGCTGGTCATCTGTGGTACCCAGGAAATGCGTGCCAGGGATTGTGCCTGCATTGCCAGTCAGCAGCCAGACTTGATTGGTGCGCGCCACGCTGGCTGAGAGCCGGGCTTCGGGCACTGTGCCGCTGGTCAACTGGCTGGCGTTCAGCGCGGTCAAGCCCTCCCCGTTGCCGCTGAAGCTGCCGTTGAAATTGCCGTTGAAATTGTTGGCGGCGTTGTTGAACGTGACCGCTCCCGAATACGTCCCGCCCAGGTTCGCGCTGGGCAGCGTGCCGCTCAACTGTGTTGCCGGCAGCATGCCCGACAGGTTCCCGGCGGTGATGGCGTAGGGCGTGGGGGTCAGCTTCTGGCGCGGGCTCACTACCGTAAAGGGCCCGAAACCGGTGCGCACTTCCAGTTGCAGCCAGCGGTCGGCCCCGGGAAAATTGGCGCCGAAATCCAGCGGCAGCACAAACAGACCGTTGGTCACCGACACGATGACCTGGGCCGGGCTGTTGGCGGCGATCTGGGTGCCGCCGCTGACCGCATCCCAAAGGGTCGGCTGGAATTCGGCGTTGCCGCTGTATGGCACACCACCGCTGTCCAAGCGGCCCTGGTAGATGAAGGCCGTGCCTTGGGCGAAAAGTTGACATACCTGCACATGCACAGCCAAACCGATTATCGCTGTGACGCGTATCAAGGTATCTCCAGAAGGGAAAATAGTGGGTTTAGCGAGAGCTTTCATGACACGTCAGTTGATGCGTGGCAATCGATCTCACATTTACAACCTGACACCCTGACCTATCCCCCTTGGCCCTGGGAAAGGTCAAGTGGCATCGGCATTGGCCTGAACCAATGCTGTTTGCCTTTTAGCACACCGCACAAATCAATGTCAAGGAGTCTGTGCACCACCGGATGCAGTTGCTGACGCCGCCCTGCCGGGTGGCCTAAGCGACGGAGCTTTCTGCCGCCGGTCTTTAGCTCGGGCGACACTACGCGCCGATTCGGCAAGCTCTCAGAGCGGTCGCGGCTTATTCTCAGCGCGGCGCAGCCGCAACCGAACGATCGCGGTGAGATAAATGCGTTCGTTACAAGCTCGGCGCTGTGTCGCGCCGCGCTGAAAGGGGCGACTTCGTCGCCAACGGGGGGAGATGCGAGTCGGATCAGCGGACGAACAGTTCGAAGGCAAGAGTCTCGAACCACCCGCTGATCTGCGATTTCCGCACAGATCATCCAATACTAACTCCAAAGGCTCCACTCTGGTGACAAACTGAACAAACTCGCAGCCAGAAAATCTTCGCAAAAATGATCGATTTCTCCATATAGTAATACAACGTTCGTCAAACACGTGTTTGGCAGCGCCTGCCTGTGCTGTTGACCTGTCTGCGGGGCCTTTCACGGCGCGGGCTGACATCGCGACAGACAAGTTACGATTCCCATGTGGTGGCGGCTGCATTTGCGGTTCAAGTGCCGGCTCCCGAGCCGGGAGAGCCGTTTGACCGGGCAACTTCAACATGCCAATATGCGGGTCGGTTCAGGCTGTGAACGTTTCTGCCAGGCAAACTGCGGTTGGTATCGTGTTGGCGCTGCTGGTTGGAGCCGCGGCTATGTGGTTCCATCACCGCAGGTCGGACGAGTCTGCAGGCTTTCCAAGGCGAGAGACCACCGGAATGCAAAACGGCATCGCGCTCATGAGCGGGGGCGCACTTGAAGCCAGAGAGAGCGAGATCGACGCGACTGTGTGGGCGAGGGAAATTCTGGCCCAGAAATGCGGACGGACGTTCGAGGATTTCTGGGACTCGATCAACTCGACGACCGAAAAGTTCCGGGTCGTTGCCGGGTTCCCCGTTGGCAAGCTTGTCCTTGCGCGTTACGGAAAGAGTGAGTCTGGCCCTTGCGGTGTTGAACTGTGGAAACCTGCTGAGCCGATGGAAGTTCTCACCAGCAAAGACTGGCAAAAGCGTGTCAGGGCATGGGGGATGCAGGGCTGGCGGCTTGTACAGACGGAATTCCGCCATGTGCAATTCGATGTGGATGAATCCGGCGCTCCGCGTCAAAGCCGCTTCTGGTTTTCGGCGCACTTGAACAATGATGTCGCGTCAACCCGCGCGATTGTCGAAGGCGATCTGATCGTTGATTGGTGCAGCCAGCTCGGGCGCGGACAGACCGGGATTGTGCAGCGAATTGACGCGAGCCGTCTTGTGATCAAGACGCGCCATGGTCCGCCGATGCTCGCTGAACGAGTCTGCATGTCGATTCCGCCACCGGCAAAAGCGCGGTCAATCGATCCGTTAATTCTGTACGATCTGGATCGCGACGGACGTCCGGAGATCATTCTGGTCTCAGCCAACCTTGTTTTTCGACTTCTTGCCGACGGACGTTACGAGTCCAGACCGCTTTGCCAATACCCGCCTGACGGGCCGCAGACAGCCGTTATCGCGGATTTCGACGGTGATGGTTTCGCTGACCTGTTGTGCGCTGTCGATGAGGGTTTGATACTGTATCCGGGCGATGGGACCGGCACGTTTGATGTGCCAGCACGTCCGGCGTGGCTGGCAGGCGAGCCATTGCGAAACGCCATGTCGCTCACTTGCGGTGACATTGACGATGACGGTGATCTTGATCTGTTTCTGGCGCAATACAAGGTCCCAACCGTCGGGCAGGTGCTCCGCCCGAATTACTACGAGGCCAATGACGGGCACCCGGCATTCCTTCTCATCAACGATGGGCATGGGGAATTCATGGACGCCACCGAGGGGTCGGGATTGGAACCGCTGCGCTGGCAACGAACATTCAGCGCATCGTTCGTGGACATGGACCGGGATGGCCACCTCGACCTTTTGAAAATCAGCGACTTCTCCGGCGTGAACCTGTATCGCAACGACGGAACGGGCAAGTTTGCCGACATGACCGGTGCCTGGGTTTCCGCTCGGCACGCCTTTGGAATGTCACACTCAATCGCCGATTTCAATTCGGACGGTTTGCTGGATTTTCTCATGGTTGGCATGAATTCGCCCACGGTGGACAGACTGGAACATCTTGGCCTTGTGCGGCAGGATGCCAGGGACACGCCGGAGGCGCGCCGCGAAATGACGGTCGGCAACCGATTGTTCATAGCAAGGGAAAGTGGCGGTTTCGAGCAACCCGCACTGGACGTTACGCTGGCAAAAGCGGGTTGGTCGTGGTCCGCCGCCGCCTTCGAGCTCGACAACGACGGGCTGACGGACCTGTATTTTGTCACCGGCCACGACACGCGCCGGTCGGTGCGCGAATACGAACCTGAGTTCTGGTTGCACGATATCCATGTGGACGAAACAGTTGATCCAAGGGAGGCCACGGCCTACTTTCTGAATCGTTTCACCCGCAGGCGCCAGGAAGGGTGGTCCTACGGCGGTTACGAAAAGAACAAGTTGTTCGTTCAACAGGGGGGCTTCCGTTTCATGGAAATCGCGCATTTGGCCGGCGCGGCGCTCGAGGCGGATTCGCGCAACGTTGTGGCTGCTGACATCGACCTTGACGGGTGGCAGGACCTCGTTCTGACAACCTACGAAGTGTGGCCTGAAACGAAACAAACACTGCGCATTTACCTCAACAAACTAAGTCATCCAAATCGTCACTGGATCGGATTCGAGTTCCGCGAGCAAGCCGGCAAGCCTCACCCCATAGGAGCAGTTGTCACCATACATGCTGGTTCACTGCGCGCTGTGAAACAGCTCGTGACAGGGGAGGGACTTCGCAGCCAGGCACCCTGCGTTCTACATTTTGGCCTCGGCGAGATCGAAAAAATTGAAAGAGCTGAAATTCAGTGGCACGGCGGGCCGAAGCTGGTGCTGGAAGCGCCTGCCGTTGACAAATATCATCGCATCGAACCCCCTACGTGTGGGGATGGACGACGGGCAAAGGCCCTGTGACGCTGCCCGAACCGCGGCAGTGCGGACGATCGTTCTTCAAACCAATGCACCATTGCCTTCTCCGGCGCCGGACCTCTGGCCTGTCCGGTTCATCCGGAAGTTTGCCGACTTGAACTGGCTACAACTCAGCGGCGCAGGATGTAACCGGTACGTTCCTTGTACCACTCGTAGTCTTTCTTGCCCTGCGCATCGAAAGGCCTCACAGAAAACGCGAACTTCACAGGGTACCTGGAGGTTGCGCTGAGCCACTTTTTGATTTCAGCGTGCCCGTCAACAAACGAGAAGCCACACGCGCCGTTGTGGTAAGACGCCGGTAGATCGCCCCATTGGTTGGCACCCACCGGCACGGTAAAGAATCCGTCGTTGATCGAATCGGGGTGCTCATCCAGAGTCAGCCATGTATTGGCCGGGTTCGGGACATCTGTTGTGCGGATGAACTGCACGTAAGCGCCGCCTTCGGCCCAGCTTATGCCCTTGAGAGTCGGATCGCTCGGATCGTCGCTGGTAACACCAAACAACGCATTCATGGAATTGCTCCTGAGTCTGGCTGTCCAACCCTTGGCGCGCTGGGGTGGACTCACGAACTTGTCGGCCGGACATTTGTAAATGCCAAGCGCGTTTCCGGCGTACTTGGCCAACACGCCGTTCAGGACCCATTCGACGTTGGTGTTGCTGATGTCGTCCACAGAAGTCCCCGCGCCCCAGGTCATCACGTTGTTGACCCAGTTGGCGAATTTGCGGTTCTGGATGGTCGCTTCGGTGCCGGGGATTGTGAAGTTGTTTGGAACGCGCTCGTTGAAATCGCCCGAATACAGGTGCCATGCAGTCAGCAATTGTCTGTTGTTGTTGACGCACATGATGCCTTGGGCCTTGGTCTTTGCCTTGCCCAACGCGGGCAACAGCATGCCTGCAAGGATCGCAATGATTGCAATCACCACCAGCAGTTCGATCAGTGTAAAGCCCGACCGATTCAGAGCTCTCCAATGGAGGCAGGCGGCAGGTGAGTTCGTTTTCATAGTTCGATCAAACAACTTTGTATCCACAGATTGCACCAGTTGACATTCCAACCGGACTCGCTCAGTCCCGGCCGATTGTTGCGGCGCACCGGCTCTGGGCGCAGTCTCGTTTGACAAGTTCATCTATAGCGCGTCATTCTCGCCATGGCAAGCCGGGAAGCAGAGGCGGTTTTGGATTCCTGAGTTCCGATGTAAGTCTTTCGCGGACAACAAGTGGCGGAGTTGCTGTTTTGGTTTGGGATGAATTGCACTCTCAGTAGCCTATTGGGAAATCTGCGCGGAAGTCGCAGATTAGCGGATCGTTCGAAACCTTTGCCGTCAAGCCGTTCATCCAGCCATGCCAGCATCATCTTCCCCGTGGGCGACGAAGTCAGCCCGTTCGGCGCGGCGCGACGGAGTACCAAGCCTGGAACGAACGCAGTTACCTCGCCGCGATCATTCGGCTGCGGTTGCGCCTCGCTGAGCAGGTTGGCGGAGGATGGCCGACCTGCGTCCGGCTTCGAGCTTCAACCGCGCGGCCAGAACCGCATCCAACTACGGATTGGGCTTTGTGACAGGAGATCGCGCAGCAGCGCTTGAACATTTGCGGCGCGTGGTTCCTCAAGCTTGCCGCAGAGCCACGCGGTGACCGCATAGGCGATGGTTGCGAGCAGGAAAAACAGGCTGAATCGGTTGAGGGTGAACATGGAAATCTGCACTGTTTTGACGCCGAATGCATCAATCAGAATACCCCAGAGGATCGGCGCAAGGCCGAGTGTGAGGCTGCTGACCACCGAATACAAGGCGAAGAAATGATCACGTCCCATTGGCGGAATGACCGCCATGGCAAGCCGGGTATTGGCCATCGAGTACACTGCGTAGCCCAACCCCATGAACAATTCCAACCCGAGCACGTAACCGGGCGTTGTCCGAATTGCGTTGCCAGACAATGCAGTCCAGCCCAGCAGTATCAGAACCCACCCAACAATGCATACAATCAACACAGGCTTGCTGCCGTGCTTGTCGAGCCTTGTGCCGAACAGCGCCAGTCCGCCAAGGCCACCAGCATAAGAGAATGCGGTAATCAGCAGAATTGTTCCCTCGGACATACTCGATGCGCTTTTGAGGTAGGCCACACTGAATGCAGCCAGCCCGCCATATGCGATTGACCACGCGATATTGAACTTGAGAAGTTTTCTGAAAGGAGTGTGTCTGGCGATGGCCGGCCACGGAACCTGCACAGCACTCGCCGCAGGCGACTCGGGCCCTGCAGCATCAGGAATGCGTTTCAAAAAGCTGAGGCTGACCACTCCCATCAACGCGCTGAAAGCGAATATTGCCGAAAACCGCCACGGCGATGGTTGTTGACCAAGAACCAAGCCTGAAAACGCGAGTGTCAATGCACTGGCCCCGTTGACGCACGCTGAATCGCGGGCGAGGTACCTGCCCCGGACTTCAGCCGGGACCAATGCGGTGATCCATGGCAACCATGCGGCACTCGAGATGCCGCGGGAAAGGTTGAAGCCAAACAGCAAGAACAGCAAAAGCGCGATTTGACTTTGCGGTTCCAGAAATGAGTATGTCAACGGAACCGCAGCGATAAGGAATATTATGACCACTCGCGTGCCCCAGCCTGCAAACACGAATCTCTTGTAACCAACGCGTGAGATGTGTCGGGCAGCAGGTATCTGGAATATCACAAGCAATGGCATCATGCCGGCGATTATCCCCAAAACGGTTGCGCTGGCCCCGAGGCTCTTTGCGTAAAGCACCATCGGACTGCCGAGGACTATCTGGAAAGACAACGCATTGAACGTGGCAAACCAGTACGCGTTCGCCAAACCCGGAACCCACAGTCGCTCATCACCCGCTTGTACTTTGCCGAGTTCAGTTTTCTCTTCCGACAGTTTCATGTAAGCGCCAGCGAAAGAACAGAGTGATGGTTCATTTTATCCTCTCTGGATGCAAGTCAACCTTGGCCGAACAACAGTCTGTACCCACACCACATCAGGCTCATGTCAACCAACACGTGCGACAACCATGCGCCGGCAAGCGTTCCGTGTCTCGCGTACAACGAACTCCAAATGATCCCGCCGATCATTGTGCTGCCGCCAAAAAGCATCCCCAAGCCGAGCCCGAAATAAACACTCGCAACGACAATATGGTGCAGGGCGAAAGCCGCGCCCGCGGCAAAATGCGCCCCTTTGCCCGGAATCAGCACTCGCAGCCGCCCGTAAACAAACCAGCGCCAGTAGTATTCTTCAACCAATGAATGCGCCATCGACAGCGTCGCGGCGAACAGCCAGTAATGTTCCAGCACGCCGAACAACCGGGCTTTTGCGCGAATGGCAGGCGCACTCGCACCAAGAATCTCACGGAACGGCCCGGTTGCCATCACCTGAATTGCAATGCCAATAAACAGCCCCGTACCAGCGCCCAACGGGAGAGCGGACAGGTGTTGCTGCAGTGGCGAAAGGGCAGGGGAGGGGTTCCGTAGAATAAGAAACCATGCCACCATCGGCCAGGCAACCGTAAACAGCTTTGTTGCAGTGTAAGCAATACGGGCTGTCAGCGGGTCGCGAATTAGAACAAAATACGCCAATGCCCCCAGCGCCGGAATGACGAGCGCGGGGCCAACCGCAATCCAGCACCGCAGTCGGTCCTTCATAAACCCGTGGATTAGAAATTGAGCCGGTGATCCGTGCCAAGGTAATTCTGTTTGCAACGGTTCAAGGCAAGAAACCATGCACGCGGCGCGGCAGGCCGCCTGGCGCGCAGTGAACGCCTTTGTCTCGCCGCGATCATTCGGGTGCGGCTGCCCCGCGCTGAGGCAAGCGTGACTGCGTTTCAGGCGGAGACACGGTTGGGTGAACTGCTGGAGCGGGTGGTGCGAGGCGAGGGGATTGTGATTACTCCTCACGAATAGCCTGTGGCCAAGTTTGTCGCTATCGAGGGCGCCAACTTGAAGAAGACAGCCAAAGCGGACTATACCGTGATTCAATTCCTGCCGCCCTGGCCCTTGGGTTTCAATGCTTGCGCAGCTTCGCGCTGGCTGCACCGGTCAGAGGATTGAACCATCGCAAGCCGGCGAACCGCATGAAATCTGTGTCGTTCGTGTGCAGGACGGCGTGGTGCTCGATGGCCAGTGCCGCAATCTGTGCGTCCGTCACCAGATTTCCGGCCGTGCCAAGTTTCTCCAATGACTGGAGGACTTGTTCGAGGTGATCGCTCCGGGGTTCGAGTATTTGCGCCACGGGTTGCGCCAGCCAGGATCGGACGTGCCGTGCCGCCTCGGCGGGAGTCATCGGATTCTTGAACGCGCGCGCGTTTGTGCCGATACGGATGAAGCCGAACACCACCACTGGCGGCAATCCCACCAGCTCGCTGCCGGACAAACACGTTTCCCACCATTCCCTCGCCTTCGCGTGAAAGGGCGAAGCCGAGTCGTAGGCGTACAGCAACAAGTTGATGTCGGGGACGATCATGACCGGCGCGCCCGAGCATTCTTCTCCAGAAAAGCATCCACCTCGAAGTCATCCGCGAGCCGGTTGAAGCCGGCGGGATCAATGCCTGCCCGCAAACCCATCGGGCGCGCCCTGACGACGAACCGCTTCGACTTTGGCTGAGTGGTCTTTCCACTGAGACCGACCCGCAGCGCGTCATTGAGCGCTTGCTTGAATGATTTCCGCGAACGGTGCATCGCGTCGCGCAGCATCCGCTCCACATCATCTTCCAACGTCACTGTGGTTCTCATGGCAGCATCATGATGCCGCCTTTTTTTGCTGTCAAGATGACATGCGGTTGTTCCAGAGGTTGAAACATTCGCAATCTCAATAGACGATTGAAAGCCTCGATTGGTTACCGGGAACAACAAAATTTCAGAGAAGGATTGGTATAACGAACCGGCGCTTGCGCGCGCCCGCTCATTTCCGCAGGGCCGCGCAACCGCGCTGAGGCAGATTGCCGCATTGCGCCGTGAGCGGTTCTTGACTGGGCACCGTTTGTAGCATATTGGATTCGGGCGAACTGTTGGCGCGCACTTTTTGCCGGCCGAAACGCATCGTATGCGATTGCCTACAACTTCGGTTTAATGTTTATCTGTCCGAAACGGTCGGAAGGCTGGTCAATGAAAACGCGCATTCATGCCAAACGATATCTCGGGCTGCATGTGGGTGGCGGGGTGCGAGGTCGTAAAGCAGCGTTTGCGCGGCAGCCAGTGATGCCCGAACAAATTGAATGAAAGCGGCAGTTTTATACGGCAAAGAAACGATCCGAATCGAAGACATACCTGAACCTCCATTGAAAACCGGTGAGGTCCGGGTCCGGATTGAAGCTGCATTGACTTGCGGCACCGACCTGAAGGTGTACCGGCGCGGGTATCATGCGCGCATGATCACGCCCCCTGCCGTTTTCGGCCACGAGCTGGCCGGGGTGATAGCTGAAAAGGATGGCGCCGTCCAGGGCTGGAAGGTCGGAGATAGAGTTGTGGTGGCGAATTCGGCGCCATGCGGTCAATGCGCGATGTGCAACGCAGGTCAGCCGAATTTGTGCGATGACCTCCAGTTCCTGAACGGCGCGTACGCCGAGTCCATCGTCGTCCCTGAACGGTTGGTCCGGAAAAACATGCTCAGGCTGGCTGACAGGACCGCTTTTGTCGATGCCGCACTGGCTGAACCGTTGGCGTGCGTCGTGCTTGCCATCGAAGAGACCGGTCTCAAGAACGGCGATCGGGTTCTCATTATAGGCAGCGGGCCGATCGGGCTCATGTTTGTCAGCCTCGCCAGCAGGCACGGATGTGAAGTGACAGTTGCAGGACGGGGTGAACGACGGCTCGCGGCCGCACAACGGCTCGGCGCCGCCAAAACCATCGATGTTGCCGCCGCGGGATCCGACGTGAGTGAAGCCGTGAAAGCAGCGCGCTCAGAACCGTTCGATGTCGTGATCGAGGCCGTCGGAAAACCGGATGTTTGGGAAACAGCGTCGAAGCTGGTGCGAAAAGGCGGCAAAGTCAATTTCTTCGGTGGTTGTCCCTCCGGGACGAAAGTGTGCTTAGACACCGGCTGGCTGCATTACTCGAGCGTGCGATTGATGGCCAGTTTTCATCACACGCCGGTGACTTTCCGCCAGGCCCTCAATTACATAGAAAAAGGCGTCGTTCGAACGTCCGAGTTCATCGACGGCGAATGTCCGTTGAGCGAACTGCCGTCGCTGTTCCAGCGCATGGCAGCCAACAACCGCGCGTTCAAGACGATTGTGAGGGTGAGGGAGTAGGAGTAGGAGTGAGGGTAGGGGAGTGGTTCGGCAATGCCTTGCCAATCCGGACTTACTGCGGTTTGGTATGGCGATCGGGCCTCGGCGAGCGCCTGAAACCGTTTTGTGCCCAAAGGCGCCAAACCATGAAGAAAGCTTCGCTCACAATGTGCCCTGACATTTTCGAGCTCCCTTGGAAGCGGTCGGTGAAAACAATCGGCACTTCGACAACTTTGAGGCCCTGTCGCCAGATTTTGTGCGTGAGCTCGATCTGAAAGCTGTACCCGTTTGAGCGAACGGCAGGAAGGTCAATGCACTCCAGCGCGCGTCGCCGGAAACATTTGAACCCGCCGGTTGGGTCGGTGAACGGCATCCCGGTTATCAATCTCACATACCGGGCCGCCGACATGCTCAGAATAAGCCGATGAAGCGGCCAGTTGATCACACGGATACCATTCAGATATCTGGACCCGAGCACCAGATCTGCATCCCGCGCCGCCTCAAGAAACCGGGGAATGTCCTCTGGATTGTGCGAGAAATCACCGTCCATCTCGAATATGAACTGGTACGAGTGTTCGAGTGCCCATGCGAATCCGGCGCAATAGGCTCTGCCAAGGCCTTCTTTGGTTGCGCGATGCAGCACATGGACAGCAGGTTCCGCCGCAGCGATCTCTTCTGCAAGTCGGCCCGTACCATCGGGTGAATTGTCGTCCACAACAAGAATGTCAACCGGCACCGGAAGCCCCAGAAGACGGTGCGTCAAGGGCCCCAGATTATCGCGCTCGTTATACGTAGGGATAATTATGAGAGTCTCGTTGGACATGCCGGATGCGAACAACCCGGCCAGTGTAGGAACGGTGCGGCCTCTGGCAAGCTAATCTTTTTGAGACCGCGGTTCCTATGGCAGCCGGCATCAGTCGGCGGAAAAACCCACTGTCAGCATCAAACCGACATTAACGTCCGGCGTGCAATGTCAACCTCGGCGCGCCTGAATTCGTGGAATGTTTCTGACCCCGTTCCTAACACCACCAAGCAAATGGATTCCACGTGTAAGACTTTGATTTCGAGGGCCACTGCAAGCGCGGTGTTATCAGGAAAATTCCACGGCAATTGAAGTCACAGCCTCGAGGGTCAGGAGTTCTGAGCCTGCGGACCGAGGTTTGAGAGCTACCGGGGACGTTTTGAATAGGCGCGCCGGGGGAGGAAGGCAAGCCGCGGGTGGTGGTGGTGGTGGTGGTCTGGAACACCCGCTGGTATGAATTAAATATAACAAATATTGTGCGAAATGTGGCTCACCGTTGCCGGCAGTTTCTCCAATGCCAAACCCCGAAAGCCATGCATGATCCGCCTAAAAGGTATCTGCTTTGCCGGCAAATCGTCCGCCTTCCGCCATGCAAACCAAACTATCGCACCGGCCAATACCGACACAGCACCCGCCCAACAACGTTGGTCCGACTGAAATCACCCCACGCCCGGCCGTCAAGGCTCATCAGCGTGTTGTCACCCAAAACGAATAAATGGCCGGGCCTGACCACGAACTCGGTCTGTTCATCCGGAAAAAGCGGCGCAAGAAGCCGTGGAGGGTTCCGATAACGTTGCGCCACAAGATCGTTGACGTGACCGCAATACTGATCTTCGCGCGGTTGACCGGCAGCCCCGTACACTTTCTCGAAGCCCGGGGTTCGTTCGCCGAGTCTCTGCCCGTTCACAATAACGTGCCGGTCATTGCCGATTCGAACTCGTTCGCCGCCCACTGCAACCAGGCGTTTCAAATAGTAAGTGTCTGGAACGAGCTGTTTGATCCCTTTGGCGGTGAACACGATGATTTCTCCGCGCCGTGGTCGCCTGAAATTGTACGAGACGCGATCGACCAGGACACGGTCGCCTGCGATGACGGCGAGGTTCATGATTTCGTCGCCTTTGAAATAGATTCGTCTTTTGTCGATGCGCGCGTGGGCGAACAACACTTCGGTTTGTGGAACACCCTGGATTGGCGGCAGATCGCCGGGGACAAACCAGATTGTGTGCCATGTGCTTCCGAGCAGGAACCGCTGTTTGTATCCCAGACCAGACAGCCTTAAGAACGGCGCGATTGGTTCGGGTGGCTCGATTCTTGTGATACGACCGGAATCTTTGGCCACCACGCGGTAGTACGCCCTACCATGGATCAGCAGTTCGAGAATCATTTGCCATCGCGTTGACGGGCGCTGCCACCGCAGATCGTGCGCGAGGTTTACGACTCTGATGCCGTTCAGGGTCGGCTGCATCGAGCCGGTCGGGATTCTGGCCGATTGAATGAAAAAAACGCGAATTGCAGCCACCACAACCAGTGCGATGAGGAGCATTTCCGCGGTTTCCCGAAGGCGGTTCTTTGAAGTATCGACCAGCCAACAATTGGCAGCCGTGTTCAGTTGATCGGTCGCTGCCTGGATGGCCGCACCCGGGGCGTTATCGCGCAATGCGTTTGTGAGGTTGGCAATACAACCCTGCAGTTCGCAAGTGGCTTCGGGCCCGAGCAAGTCCTTTTGCGCCCGATACAATCGCAGCACGTGTCGGAGCAATTTGCGTGCCTTGCGGCGGTGCCGGCTGAAAAGGCATTTCAGTGTGCACAGCATACACCGGCGCATTGGCTCGGCGGATCGTAGTCCTGCGCAACAATGGCATGTATTGCCATGGCGACGATCATCGCCGAAACGATTTTCAGTAGTAAATCAGGCCGAACCGGCTTGTGAACGGCCAAAACACCCACAGCGCGCGCCCGACAACTTTCTCGCGTGGGAAATCGCCGAAGACGCGTCCATCGAAGCTGTTCATTGTATTGTCGCCAAATGCGAGGTAATGACCCGGGCGGACGGTGAACTCGGCGTTGCCGTCCGGGAACAGCGGCGCGAGACTTCGACCGGAATAGATCATTCCGATTTTGTCGTTGACGTGCCCGGAATACACGCTTTCCCGCGGGGGGCCGTTGAACGAATAAACAAGCTCGAAGTGCCGGTCTGTGTGATCCAGTCGTTTCCCGTTGATGTAAACGTGTCTGTCGTCGCCGATCCTGACTTTTTCGCCGCCCATTGCGATGAGCCGTTTGATGTAGTGTGTGTGCTGCATGAGGCCGGGGATTCCGGTTGAAGCGAACACGATAATTTCTCCGCGGCGTGGCCGGCGGAAGTTATAGGTGAATTTGTCAACGAACAATCGGTCGCCGCTCGATATTTTCAATTTGAGCACGGTATCACCGCGTTTGAACTTTTGCCCCGGCCTTGCGCCACAGAGTTGTTCGAGATGATCCGGTGGCCAGAAAAAGGTGTACGAATCCGAACCGACGCGGAACCGTTGGGTTCTGACGAATCCGGCGACTGTTTGTACCGGTTCGATTTCGAGCGTACCGTCATCCTTTGCAATCCAACGGTGATAATCGATTCCCTTGAACCAATCTATGAGCCGGCCAAAAGTGTCCGGGATGACAGCATTTGTTTGCGATTTCAGGTCTGTTACGACATTTCCGTAAAGCGTGGGCTGCGCTGAACCCGACGGAATCTTCATCGGCTGGATGAAGAAACTGAAGATGCTCAGGATAAACACGCCGCTGATAAGAAACTCTTTTATGTTTTCGCGAGTTGCAGCGTACGGATACGGCTTGAGCCAACGCGCCCCCGCTTCTTCGAGCTTCTCCGTCAGCGCGACCACCGCATCTCGGCCGTCGGCACGGACGATTTCCTTGTCGAACTCGTCGAGCGCGTGTGAGACTTCAGCGATTGCTTTTTCGCTCAGGATATCACGCTGGGAGTTGAGAATGAACCAAACCTGTTTTCGTGTTTCGCACGCTTGCCGGACAGCTTTGGATGTCAACCACTTGAACAACATTTTCATGCGTGTACGAGACAATCTGCGACAAATGCCGTGGCAGCGCGGGAAAGGTTTGATTTGCCGTTGGTTTTGCGGCTCCCCTGCCCTGCTCCATCGTCCATGCCATTTTACCGCGTTTCAAGCTTTTAACACTTCAATGAATGCTTCCTGTGGGATACGAACCGACCCAATGGCTTTCATGCGTTTCTTTCCCTCTTTTTGTTTTTCCAGCAGCTTCCGTTTCCGCGTTATATCGCCGCCGTAGCACTTGGCCGTGACATCTTTCCGGAACGCACTGACGGTTTCGCGCGCGACAATCTTGCCTCCGATGGCGGCTTGTATTGCGACGGCGAACTGCTGGCGTGGAATGACTTCCTTGAGTTTCGCCGCAAGCGCGCGCCCGCGTGCTTCGGCTTTGTTCCGATGAACGATGCAGGAGAAGGCATCGACCGGCTCGCCGTTGACCAGCATCTCCAATTTGACCATGTCAGAAACCTGGTAGCCGGCCGGTTCATAGTCCATCGACCCGTAACCGCGGGTGATGCTTTTGATGCGATCGTGAAAATCTATGAGAATTTCGTTCAACGGCAGAATACAGGTCATCATCACGCGCCGCGTATCAAGGGTTTCGGTGTTTTCGATTGAGCCGCGCTTTTCAGATACCAGCGTCATCATGTCGCCGATGTATTCGTTTGGACAAATGATGAACGCCCTGACGACCGGCTCATGGATTTCTTCAATGTGGTTCGGTTCGGGCATGTGCGCAGGGTTTTCGATCTCTTTCATCTCGCCGTTTCTGAGTTTCACCCTGTAAACCACGCTTGGATAAGTGGCGATGATGTCCATCCCATACTCGCGCCGGAGGCGTTCCTGGACGATTTCCATGTGCAGAAGACCGAGAAAACCGCACCGGAAACCGAAGCCAAGGGCGACCGAACTCTCGGGCTGGTACACAAATGCCGAGTCATTCAATTGGAGTTTGGCCAGGTTCAACTTGAGATGCTCATAATCAGCCGCATTGATCGGATAAACCCCGCTGAAAACCATCGGATGGATTTCCTTGAATCCAGGCAGAGCTGGCGATGCATTTCGGGCTTCTGTGACCGTATCCCCCATTTTGACGTCGAGCGGACTCTTGATATTGGCGGTCATGTAGCCTGTCTCGCCGGCGACGAGCCGATCCCGTGCGTATGGTTTCGGATTGAAGCTTCCTACTTCTTTGACCTCATAAGTCTTGCCGCTATGGAGGAGCTTTACGTGGATACCAGGGCGAATCTCGCCGTTGAACACCCGAATGTGCGTGACCACGCCCTTGTAAGTGTCGAAATAAGAATCGAAACATAGCGCCTGCAACGACGGGGCGCCGGTTGGTTTGGGTGGTGGCACTTGCGCCACTATGGCCTCCAGTATCTCGTCTATCCCGATCCCCTCTTTGGCGCTGGCCAGAATCGCAGAATCAGCCGGGATCGCCAGAATATCTTCGATCTGCGCTTTTGTCTGGGCAACATCGGCGTGCGGGAGATCGATCTTGTTGATCACCGGTATGATGACCATGTTCTGCTTCATTGCGAGGTGGACATTGGCAACGGTCTGGGCTTCGACGCCCTGGGCGGCGTCTATGACCAGCAGTGCTCCCTCGCAGGCGCTGAGGCTTCTCGAGACCTCATAGGCAAAATCCACATGGCCCGGCGTATCAATCAGGTTCAGCTCGTAAACCTCGCCGTTTCGGGCGCGGTAGTGCATTGTGACCGGATGGGCCTTGATCGTGATGCCACGCTCACGTTCAAGGTCCATCGAGTCGAGCAACTGATCCTGCATTTCCCGCTCTGTGATCGTCCCGGTCCTGAACAACAGCCGATCTGACAGCGTTGTCTTTCCGTGGTCGATGTGAGCAATGATGCAGAAGTTTCTTATATGTGCTGCGTCCATCGAACGGTCCCAAAGGATAACGCATAAAACCGCCCTGAAAAGTCAAAACATGCTTTAACGCCAATTCGTACTTGCATAAGACGATCGCACCGAAGACGTTGTTGCGCGAACCGGATGTCTGCAAGGCGCACAAGAACTTTGGCTGATGCCGCAGAAACCAGCGGGTCGCTGGTCGGGATTCTATTGTTGATCGGGATTGTGGCTCTCGCGGCGCCGCCATTGCAATCGCTTGGCATCACACCGCGGACAGTACACGGATTGATCGGCATTCTGTTCAGTCCTCTCCTGCACGCCAATCTTGGTCACCTGCTCGCAAATGCATTGCCATTGTTTGTTTTGCTGACGCTTTTGTTTATCGACAGGCATTACAAACCTGCTGCGACTTTGGCCTTGATCTGGTTGCTGAGCGGTTTTGGCACGTGGTTGATAGGGCGCGGTGGTGCTGTTCACCTTGGTGCCAGCTCGATCATCTACGGTCTTGTAACGTACCTGATCGCGTCGGGTTTGTTACAGCGGACATGGCAATCGGTATTCGTCGCGATCGTGGTGTTTGTTCTCTACGGCGGGGTCATGTACGGGATTCTTCCGCGGCACGGCCCGATCTCATGGGAAGGACACTTGTGCGGAGCCTGCGCGGGTGTCTGGGTTGCATGGCGAAACAGGAAATGAGTTGGCGTACGACCGATCATGCGCCATGCCCGCCAATCGCGATTTCCTGAATGACACCTTTATCGGTGGTGCTGCCTCGGTCGGGGCGGTCCGCGTCGGTCGCGATTGCGGACAAAGGGGACGAGCAAGATAAGGAGTTCTGGCACGGTTACGGTTCGCGGTCGGGCCCGTGCCCTACCTTTCATGAATCACGTAGCGCTTGCATCTAAGGCCGTTCCAAATATCGAGTGTTGGCCCTGGACCGTGCCGACTTCGCCGGTCCTCCCTGTCGGAATACACGAAAGCGTAGGTTAATCTGTGCGCAGCCCAAAACCCCTGTCGGTTGTGGGCGCGCTGGATGAACGGCAGAAACGTGCCCGTATTGACATAAAGCTGGACCTGACCTTTTGGCGTGCTTTTGAAGCATTCTTGTCGAGCCTCGTGGGTGTGACCGTAGAACAGGTACCGGGTTTGGCGGTTTGCCTTCTCCTCCTGTGCGAAATCATCAGCGGCACCGGCAAAGCAGGCGTCGGCCCCCGCTGAATCCGCCGAAAGTCCGACAGCGGATGCGATTGCTGACAGCGCGGGTTTCAGGCTTGCCAGAAGCCGAAGGCCATTCCTGTGCCTGAGGATTGTGTAAGCACGGTCGAGCTGGTCAGTGAGATCGCCGCCGACCCACAAATCTGGTTTGAGCCGGTCCCATGCGCGAGCGAGTTGGGAATTTAACGTTTCGGCAATGGCCTCTCGAAGCGATTTTCGGAGCAGGTCAAGGTACTTGTTTTCCGCAGAAGGCCGGTCTTGGCTGAACCATGACATCCACTCGAACACCGCGGTCACCGGTCGAAGATTGTTCACTTCGTACAGCCCGTGAAGAAAAGCACGGTCATCGGGTGAATTCGGCGACAATTGCTGTCCGAGCCTGTAAAGCATGCCCGACAACAATTCGGCCGTGACCACGTCGCCGATGCATTGGACTTTGTGCACTTCAGGGTCGAATCTGTCGATTGTTCGACCGGGCTGAAGAACCTTGGTAAGAAACAGCCACCCACAATTGTTCGGGTCCCACTCATGGCCGTGCCTGGCAAGGACCTGATATTTATCTGACCGGAAGCTGTTGGCAAAGGAGAGGTTGACGCCGGACAATTCACGGCGGAGCTGATCTTGCAATGATGGAAACACCCAAATTGGTCTGTCGTGGTTGCCGATGACGCAAGTGACCGTCGGCTTTTTTCTGACGGTTGGCGGAGGATTCCTGAGCAGGTCAAACAGTGCGCGGCACGCGTCGGCGGCAAGGATGCGTTCAAGAATTGAAAGAAACTGCTTTTCCACTTCTTGTGTGAGCGAATTCATCCCTGTGTCAGGGCTCAGCCGACCGTTCCATGGTCGTTGCGCCGGGGGCACGTGCTGATCGTGCCAGTAACTTGTCCGGTAGAGATCAAAAATGTCTCCCAACAAGAGAAAATCCAGCGACTGCGCTCTTTTATGTTTTGGCCCTGCGGCTGTGGCAATTTCTCTCGCCAACAGTTCGAATGCAGAGGCATGGACATTCGAGGAGGTACTCTGGTCAGTCAGATGTATATCGCTGAATACTACCAACATGGCGCCGACATCGGGGAAATTATAGACCGGTCACCGGGGGATGACCACTGCAGAATTTTCGACTATTGCATTGCAGGATTGACTTCTGGGCCGGGAATGGACAGCAATTGTGCGTTGCACACAGAACGTCCAAGACGACTGATGGCTGACAGAAGGCCCTGCCCAAGCCCAAGCACAAAGGGCTTGCAAGTGGTGACACTGCAGAACGGCGGGTTCGAGGAATGTTTCATCACCGTTCCAGCGGTCGGCAACGAGACACCCGCGCAATTAATGGAATGCCTCGAAACCTACATGTCCGCCCATCCGGACCTGAGAATCGTCAGGCAGGACATTTTCGGACAGGACATGGATTCACAGACCGGCCATGCCGCACTGCAGTTACGACTTGGAAAGCATGAATGGCCCGTAACAATAATCGGCCAGGGGAACGGTGCCGGATGCCCCGTGGCCGGCGTTCAAGTGCATGCGGTGTCAGGTGTTACAGCCACCCCGCTCGTTCTTGGAGACCGTGTAATTGGCGTGGCGTACGAGGATGATGACGCCCGCTATTGCGAGCTCGGTGGCTTGTTCGCACGTTTAGCCCGAAAATCGCGAATCAACCAGGCTCGCGAAGTTTTCGAGTTGATAGAAGAAGGGCTGCGGTTGGCCGGGATGACGTTCGCGAACGTGTACCGCACCTGGTTTTACTTGGACAACATTCTCGAGTGGTACGACGACTTCAACGAGGTTCGGAACGCGTTCTTCAAGGAGCGCAAAGTGTATGACGGTCTCGTTCCGGCCAGCACAGGTGTCGGCGGGAGCAATGCAGCGGGCGCCGCAGTGATTGCGAATGCAATTGCGATCAAGCCGAAGAACCCGAAACTGAAAGTGCTGGCGGTTCCTTCCCCATTGCAGTGTCCTGCGCTCAAGTACGGCAGTTCTTTCAGCCGCGCGGTCGAAATTGACCTGCCAACGCAAAACCGCCTTTACGTGTCAGGAACAGCAAGCATCGGACCCGACGGCCGGACCGCTTACGTGGGGGACGTTAACAAGCAGGTGTCGCTGACAATGGAAGTCGTTCGGGCCATTCTCAGGTCCCGCGGCATGGATTGGTGCGATGTCACACGTGCGATCGGCTATTTCAAACACGCTGAAGATGCGCCGGCGTTCGATCGGTACTGCACATCAAACAAACTGCCTATGATGCCGGCCATAATCGCCAAAAACGACATTTGCCGCGACGATCTGCTGTTTGAAGTCGAAGTGGACGCCGTCCGGTTTACACGTTGAACTCAGGGCGGCAAAGTCGCAACCGAATGATCGCGGTGAGATAAAGGCGTTCCTTCCAAGCTGGGCGCTCTGTCGCGCCGCGCTGAAAGGGGCGACTTCGTGGCCCGTGGGGGGAGATGCGAGTGGGGTGCGTGAAAAACAGGGTGCCCTGGCTTGATCGAGCGGGGAGAAAAAGCCACCCTGCTGCCTAATTCAGGTTGCACGTCCCGCCACTGCAACAGGTGGGACAGGACGATCCGCTGTAGCTGGTCGAGTGAGAACTGCCGCTCTTGATAATGACTCCGGTTCCGCCGCTGATCAGACGTTGCACTGGCTGCCCACATTTCGGGCAGGTTTTCAAAGGTTTATCTGACATGCTTTGGCGTTTTTCAAAGCGATAACCACAACTTTCGCATTGATACTCGTAGGTTGTCATATGACTTTTACTTTTTCAAAATACCGGCAGTTTGAAATCCATGAACTGCAGTTTGTTAATCTTTGGTCTGTTTTCGGTTTTATAGAATTGAGCCGTCAGCGGCGCAAAAGTTACATTGCTCTTAATCCACAGAAACCGGCTGCCTGGTCTTAGAAACCACAGTTATCGCCATGTCACGATGAGCCCAATGCGGATGTGCCAACCAGGCTTCTCCTGCTCAAGAAGGCCGACACGCGCGTCGGCACTGGTGGCGGATTCAAGCGTGGAATGCTTGCAAACTCGATGTTCTGCTGCGCCTCACACCGCAGTCGCTGCCGCTTTTTCCGGTGTGTAAAACAGCCTGCAAAAGCAGTGCCCGTCTCGAGCGATTTCTTCCAGCCATTCAGGACAGGGACAGGTCTTGTCCATGCCTTTTCGGGCGGGCTTATGCTGCTGCTTGCAGGGGCAGATGTATTCACCTACGGCCAGATAATTCTCTGTCATAAGGCCAACGACCTTCTTGACGCGTGCGGAGTCGGGATTGAAAACCAATCCGTGCTCGCGCGCAATGGCAGCCAAGCGTTGCAGGTTCGTATCGTATGCGTTGTCCATGTCAGTTATTCCTTTCTACGTGTTTGTTGGCATGTTCGGCAGTGCAAGAGAAAGACAGACGATGTTTTCTGCTCCCTGTTTGATCGTGGCGCCGAATGTTTTGTCGTTCAGTTGCAAGATCGACCAGCACTTGAGTTTTTCACTCTCTCTGGTTTCGGAATTTTAGCCCGTTGTTTGCCGGTTTCAGGCAGGGGAACCTGCGACCCGGCCGGGTTTGGCGATGCTGAGCCGCGATGAGCTCAAAGGCTCCGAACGCTGGATGAACCTCTCTTTGCCAAAGCGCATCGCGCCAGTTGGTAGTAAACCTGACCATCATGGCTCTGGCTGACGATCAGCCTCGCCGACTCCAGTTGCGCCAGATGCTTTGCCGCCTCAATAGGTCGCATGGCCAAACCCCTTGCCACATCCTCTTCGGTGCATGGACGTCTCCGCAACAGCTCCAAAATGGCCTGCTGCCCGGCACTGGCGGAAGCGGCCTTGCCCTTCCGCTGATACTCCGCAATGACTTCGGCTTTGGGATGGAACAACCGCGCCAGTTCGGTCAAACGCGCCTGCGGCACAGGAACCGCAAAATCCTCAGCCGGCGGGCGAACGGCAGTGTTGAGCTGCACCCGGTCCGGTTGGATGCGGCGGACAAGTTCGGCGATTTTCTCAACGTGCGCGGGCAGGCCGGTGTATCCCGCCAGCAACAGCACTTCCAGCCAGTATTGACCGGAGAATTCTCGACGGAACTGCTCCAGCCCGGTCACCAGCTTTTCAAAAGTGATGTCCAGATGCGGCCGGTTCACAGCCTGAAAGACCGGTTCGTCGCCGGCATCGAGCGACGGCATGACCAGGTCGGCCATGGCGACCTGAGCGCGCACTTCCGGCTGCCACAGGAGCGAGCCGTTGGTCAACACCGCCACGGGCGTCTTTGTCATTGACCGGATGTGCTCGATGATTTCGCCAAGACCCGAATGCAGCGTTGGTTCGCCGGACCCGCTGAAGGTGATGTAATCGGGACGTGTGTCGAGCTTGCGTTTCAACTCATCCAGCACCGCGTTCGTCGGCACCCATTCCTTGCGTTCGACGGTTCTTTTCGTTGTGCGACCCAACTGGCAGTAGATGCAGTCGTAGCTGCACACCTTCAGCGGCACCAGGTCCACGCCAAGCGACCGTCCCAGCCGGCGTGATGGCACCGGACCGAAGACGTATAGGCATTTGTATTTCATCAGTATTTGTCTTTCATCAATGCCCGGATTCGCAGGCTGGCGAATCGCAGCGCGAGCTCCGTCCGTAACAGGTCGCACCGGCCTGCTCCAACGAGCACGATGATCCGTCGGAGCGGCCATGGTCGATCGCGTAAAAACCGCTGCCCTTGAAAATCAAACCAACCCCGGCGCCGATCAGGCGGCGCACCGGCTGCCCACATTTCGGACAGGTCTTCAAAGGCTTTTCCGACATGTCTTGGCGTTTTTCAAACTGATGTTCGCAGCTTGCGCATTGGTACTCGTAGGTTGGCATATTGTTGTTCCGCTCGTTATTGTTTGTATTTAAAACACCGAGAACTTGAAATTAAGGAACTGCATCATGTCCTCCACCTCCAGATTCACTTTTTCGATGATGCGTTCCGTTTCGCCGCCGAAGAGTTTGCCCATGACAGCGCCGTTGGCGGTTGAAACATAGACCTGACCGTCCGATTTTTCATAGACGGCAAAAGATTTTGGGAGCATGGCGCCCATTCGCTTCCGGTCGTCCGCCCCGAGCATTTGTGAGGCATAAAACCCGTTGCAGTATTTGATTATCGTGAACTTGCCGATTGGCTTGCCGCCGTGTTCGGTCACCTCTTTGTTTTCGTCAGAAACATCCACCAGATGCCAGCCCCGCTGCTTGTTGATTCGATCAATAATTGTGTCCACCGTTTTCTGGTAGTCATAGGGACTTTTCATCTCGGTAAGCATCATGTGCCTTGCTGAAATACTGATAGCCGCGCCGGTGAAAACAATTCCCGCCAGAAAGCCCATCACAAGACAGATTATCGCTATGATTTTGGTTTTCATTTACACACTCCATTCGTAATCCAGTTAGAGTTAGTTTTCTTCCACGCAAATCTCGCCCCGCCGGATGTGAGTTGCCGTCAGCCATACCACGATGGCAATCGCAATCACAGTCGCGCCGAGCAGGGACAGGGCGCAGATTTTGAAGATTGCATAATGTGTCGCCTGATATGCCACCATCGAGGCAATGGTTGCAGCGGCCAGCGGGAAAGTGAACGCCCACCATGACAAAAAGAAGGTCAACCGGATGAAACTGCGGGTCATAAAAATCAAGAGCAGCACAAAGAAATAGGCCACCGACAGCAGAAACAAGGAGAATAAATCCCAACTCATCGCCAGCCGCATATAGGAAATGAATCCAACCGCTGGCGGCGCGACGAGAATGAAGAAGGTCGGCACGAATTTGGCCGGCAATTGAGGGTGAAAGATGATCCGGTAAAACACGATGGTAAACAGCGCCAACCAGAAAAACATTCCCACCGCAAAATAGAAATAAGACAACTCACGGGGTGCAAAATCCACACCGGTGATCGGTATCAGGATGTTTCCCACCACCGGGATGAACCAGGCCGGGTTGCAATGATGAATCTCAAAGTTGTGTTGCACCCAAAAGGCAATCGTGTGCAACGCGAGCACAGTTTGGAGAAAAACCCCCACCCACCAAAACGGGATCGACAACACCGGCCAGTAGCCGTAAAAGGCGATGGACAACAGCAACAACGATATGGAAATGGTGGCGAAAAAGTTGATCCGGATTGGATGACGAAAATCCTTGGTCACTTCCTCTGGTGAGATGATGCATTTCCAGCCGTATAAACCGGCAAACAACAGAAACAGCCCCAAATCCACAAACAGCATGATATCATAAGGCGCTTTGGGCAGCCATTGCAAGTGGTAAGCCCGGCCAAGGGCGATTGTCAGTCCGGTGAATCCCATCACCACGGCAAAACTGGTGACAGGGAAGTGGCGCAATCGTTCGTTTATAGGTTTCATGTTCTTTCTATCACGCGTGGGCGATGAACCGGCCCCTCGTTGCACTAAAAACTCGTCTGTGAGGATTGTCGGCGTCCAGGTTTGCGATCTCCGGTGTGAACCGCCAAACCGGCGCAGTTTCTCGGATGAATTGTGCTTCGCTCATCTCGGGCGATTTCTTCCAGCCATTCAGCACAGGGGCAGGTCTTGTCCATGCCTTTTCGGGCGGGCTTATGCTGCTGCTTGCAGGGGCAGATGTATTCACCTACTGCCAGATGCTTCCCTGTCATAAGTCCAATGCCCTTCGTGACGCGTGCGGAGTCTGGATTGAAAACCAATCCGTGTTTGCGCGCGATGGCGATCAAGCGTTGCAGGTTGGTATCGCATGCGGTGTTCATACTTGTTGTTTCGATTCAATTCATTCCGTGGAATTCCCTTCGCCGCGAATAATTCGCAGCACTTCGGACGGCCTTTGTAAACCATTGGCAGTCGCAATCTCACGTAGCGTTTGCTGCGGAGAAGCCTTGAGGCCGCTCTTCTTCAGGCTGTCTTGCGCAGTGGCGAGGTCCACGCCCACACTCGTGCAAACCTGGGCCAAAGTCTGGTGACCATAACCGCCGCCGCCCCGCCCCTGGCCGGCTCCGAAGCCAGCTTCACCAGGGCGGGAAGCTAAATTGTTCCGCGGCGCGCTGGAAAACTTCGCCGCCTGGTTGCGATCCCCCCGGCCGCCAGACTCGCCCCAGCTCTGACGGACGTCACGGGTGAAAGCCAGCAAAGAAGAGAACGGCGGAAATTCCCACCGGACACCCACAAACACCACGGCGCAGAGCGCGACCGCCGCCGCCCATTCCCAGCGGAATCCCAATTGGCTAGACAGCCGGTTCTTGAAATAGCCCAGCAACGGACGCCAGTTGAACACCAAGTGGGTGATGGCCATGATGACAAACACAAGGGCAAACCAAATGTGCAAATTTGACCACTCGCTTTTGCGCAAGCCCAGCACCGTCCAGTCGCCCCAGTTGGCAATGCGTCCCGGCGGCGCCAGCCACAACACCAAACCGCTGGCCGCCAGCACTACAAAGGACAACAACACAACCACCGACACCCACGCGCGCCATTGAAAAGGCGACCGCGGCGTCGGCTGGCTGATTTCACAAATTTCGCCGGACGGATTCATATGTAGGTTGTCACTGTGCTGCGCCACGCTGCCAACCGGTCAGGCCGGTGGCATAAAACCAGTGCCGACAGCCGCGGCCACCGCCACGACCCAAGCGTGGACCGAACCCGAATCCGGGTCCGCGAGTGAGATGTCCGGGGCTGTTGAACCCTGCGCAGTATCCGGCATCACGACCGGTCATTTGTCCCTGGCACATCGGACCAGTTCGATCTCCCAGTGGCATAGCCGCTCTCCTTTCCTTGCTGAGGTTTGTTTTCGTTTTGATCGTTTGGCGCAGGCAGGTTTGATTGCGCAAATCCGCCTTGCCCACGGCCGCGGCCAAAACCACGACCGCGACCCAAGCCTTGTCCCCGGCCATGGCCGCCCTGGCCTCGGCCGCCACCCCGGCCGCGGCGTTGGCCGCCGCCACAGGGTCCCATGCCTTTGCCGAGTGGTCCTTGACTGAGCGGTCCGGTTCCATCTCCCATTGGTGTCATAATTTCATCCTTTCGTTCAATTTTGTTTTCCTCGCTTGAATCCAATTCCTTGGCCCCGGCCGGGGGCGGAGCGGCGGCACGACCCGCCAATTCGGGAACATAGTGATGCAAGACCAGGCTCCCGACCGCGTGGCCGATGTGCCGGGCCACGACAGGACACTTGACCTTGAACAGGAAAAAAATGTCTTGCGCGCAGCCATCCAGCGACTCGAAATTCGCCTGGCCCTTGGCAATGATCATGTCGGCGCGCGCAAACCGTTGCTGGAACTGCGGGCTGCACGCTTCCAGCACAATCCCCGCGCCGTCGCTACCAGTGTCCGTCACAGCTACCCAGCCGTCGAGGCCGGCAGCCACCGCATCCGCCCGCATGGCGTCATTGATGGCCGGCCCGCCCTTGACGGCGACGGTGATTTTTTCGCGCGGCAACACCTCCAGTAACAACCGGTCAAAAACCAGTTCACCGGCGTTGTCGGCCAAAAACAGGATTTCCCTTGCGCCTTCTGCTTCCGCGAAAAATTCATCGACGTTACCCTCCAATGGCGCGGCAAAAGAATCTTCCAGCGCGGCGGGAATTTGGGCCGCCGTCAGATCGCCCTTGATGCCGAAATCAATGACGTTGGCGGCGATCGCAAGTTTGACGGCAGCCAGACGCGGATTCTGCGCTGCCAGCAGCCGTTGGCGCCAAACAGGCAACAACGCCAATGCGAGCCGGTTGGACTCCTGCTTGATGGTCAGATAAGGATCCGCCTGCCCCGTCAAATCCCGGACGGCGCGGTGAATGCTCCGGCCAACCAGCACCGGCGACTGGGCAAGGTCAGCCTCGCTGGCGCGCCGGAGTGCCGCGCGCAGAGCACGTTCGTGGAGCTGCGGGTCATCGCTTGCCAGCCGCGCGACGTTCAGCGCCTGAGCTACGAAACAGGGTATGCAATCCAAAGCGCTTTTCATGTTCAATGCACCGCTCCGGTTTCGTCGCAACCGTGACCACGCGCATGCTCGTGCCCGTGGCGACGCATGCCCAACAGCAGTCGTGCGCCGCTATCGAGCACTGGCCAAATTCGATCCTGCAACACTGGGATGCCATTCATCAGATCTCATCCAATGGCAACTGCCGTGCCAAAGATCGACTTGCCGGATGCGGTGCGCTGTGCGGACCGTAGTTTGGCTTGTGTTCTCCCTTGTGATTACCTGCGTTGGCGAATCAAACCGATTCTGACAATGCCCCTTAAAACCGGAAACGCTACCCCAGCACAGTTCCAGAAAACAGTGGCGTTTTGCAACTGTTCATCTCACCGGTTATCGCATTCTGCTCTGCACCGCTTTTCGTGGATGCGCATGCATTTGCTGATGGCGTTCCCGGCGCCGGCGCGGATAAATGCCGGCCTGTCCACGTCATCACCCTCGAGCCGGCGCGCGAACCTTTGTTGTTTTGTTCGGCAAATCTCGGAGATGCGGTTCAGCCACGTGCGTGTCACACTGAAGAATTACATCGGAAAACCTGCGCAGAGACTCAAACTCCGGCGACCACAGGCCGGGTAACAACCTTTGATCTTGCAGCGAAAAATGCGGTCGCGCGTTCTCGGACCTCGGCAATTGAACGCGCACTCGAGACAGCGGTTCTCAGCACGTGTCCGAATGCGTAGTTTGCTGCGAAATACTTGGTGAACATCTGAATGCGGCGGAAAGCGACCTCGGGCGGGAAATCTTCTTCAATGTAATTGGACATCCGGTGCCAAACGGCGCCGTGATCGATCTCCATCGTGTTGTCCCACGCAGCAAACAGCCACGGTCGCACGATTGCATGGCGACCGATCATGATGGCGCATGCCGGGCGCAAGTTATCAGCCATGGCCGAAACGTCTTCGGGACCGCCGATGTCGCCGTTTGCAATGACTGGCAGGCGCGTGTTGGCGGCAATCCATGGAATGAATTCATGGCGTGCCCTGCGTTTGAATTTTTCCCGGAAAAACCGCGTGTGGACAATCAACGCGTCAACGCCCGAGTCCTCCAACACACGAACGCGCTCTAAAAACTTCTTTTGCCAGTCTGGAGCGTCATCTCCAAGTCTGACCTTGGCTGTGAGAATCCCGGTCCAATGACGACGACATCGATCTGCCACCGACTTGAGCGCATTGAGGTCGTTAAACAGCGCGCTGCCTGCCAAGCACGCCCGGATTTCCGGTGCGTCACATGCGAAGTTCAGGTCAACAGCCTCAACACCGTGCTCGGCAAGCCTGCCAAGTATTCGATCAAAAGGATCACCGGCGCGGACCATCAACTGGTAAAACACATTTCGTTCGTTGTGGCGTCGCCGGAGCCATGGAGATTTGTCGAAGTTCTCGTGTAGAATCTGCCGGGCCGCGAGCATTTCGGTCCAGACCGCGCCACATCCCCCAAACTCGGCCAATAACCGCCTGAACGCGCTGTGGGTGTAACCGGCAACCGGCGCGCAAAACCGCGCCGGTGTGAACGACCGGTTCGCGATCAAGCACTCCTTAAACAAGATATTTGATTTGGAACAAGCCCGGCGCCTCTGCAGCTCAGCGCGCTGGAACCGATGCGCGATTCGCGAGACCCGATCCCCTCCCCTGCTCTGCACCGGTCATTCTATCGCAAAACTATCAGCTCTTCTTGGCCGATTGCTTGGTCTGCTTTTTGGCGGCTTGTTTTGCGGCTTTCAAATCCGCCTTTTTCTCTTTACCGGCCTTGGTTACCTTGTTCGCCTTTGCCTTGCCCTTTTCACAGCAAGCAACGTTTTGGGCGCAACATGCTTCGTTCTGCTTGCAGCATGCCGCTGCTTGCTCACAGCATGCCGCCTGTTGTTCGCAACAAGGAGCGTTTTGGGCGCAGCAAGGCGTGTTCTGTTTATTGACTGCGGTTTCGGCTTGCGCGGCCAACGCAATCAATCCGATGCACGCAACTCCAATCAATGCCATGATCGTTTTCACGGGCGAAAATGTAGAGCAAGACATTGCTTTTTGCAAATCTCGACGCAAATCTTAGCTGGCAGTGCCGTATCTGGTCGGTGACAATGTCGCTGATCTCAACATGATTACCGAGATGACTGAAAGTCAAAGAGTATTGCGATTGCTCAGGCAATACGAATCGCGGAATGTCACGTTTGTTTCGCGTGATGGTTCGTGGCCGGTTGTCTGGCACCGCGCCAGAGGCGTGCGGGTCTGGGATGTGGACGGGCGTCAGTATATTGATTTGACTGCCGCGTTTGGAGTTGCAAACACAGGCCACGCCAACCCGCGTGTCGTCAAAGCCGCAAAACAGCAAATCAGCCGCCTGCCCCACGCCATGGGCGATGTTCATCCGCACCCGTTGAAAGCCGAGCTTGCACGTACGTTGAGTCAAATCACATTCGAGCGCTGGCAGTGCGGACAGCATGGGAAAACGATTTTTGGAAATTCGGGGTTCGAAGCGGTCGAAGCCGCGCTCAAGACGGCCATGCTCGCGACCGGCAGACCCGGCGTGATTGTGTTCGAAGGCGCCTATCACGGCCTTGGATACGGGGCGCTGAATGTCACGCACCGCGATTTTTTCCGGGCGCCGTTCATAAAACAGCTTGGCGGATTTGCGTATTTCGCCCCGTTCCCCTCGACGGGGCCAGTTTCGGGCGTCGGCAAGCCTGGCATGTCAACTGAAAATCGCGTCAAATTGGAAAAGACAATGGCCGCAATCGAACGAATCGCGCGAAAACACCCGATCGGCGCGGTGCTCGTCGAACCGATCCAGGGGCGTGCGGGTATCAGAATTCCGGTGCACGGTTTCTTGCCTGCTTTGCGGTCGTGGTGCGACGCGAACGACGTTCTGCTGATACTGGACGAAATCTACACCGGATTCGGTCGGACAGGCGCATGGTTTGCATGTGACCACGAAAACGTGGTGCCGGATTTGATCTGTCTGGGGAAAGCGCTGACGGGCGGCTTTCCGCTCTCGGCGTGTGTGGGGAAAGCAGATCTGATGGACAATGCATGGCCGGATGCCACCGGCGAGGCGATCCACACGAGCACTTTCCTTGGCAATCCGATCGGCTGCGCGATGGCGCTTGCGCAGATCGAAGAATTGAAAGCAGCCGGGTTGATCGAACGGAGTGCAATACTTGGAGAGTTTCTGCTGCAACAGCTTGGCGCGATCAGCGCACCGTCGTCTTTGCTTTTGAACCCGCGGGGAATGGGATTGATGGCCGGCTTGGAACTTGTCCGACGCGACTGCTCACCCGCAACCTCAGAGGCGATTTCAGTCCTGAAAGAGATGCTGCTGTGTGGATACATCATGCTTGCCGAGGGTGAAGCTTCAAACGTGCTGAGCATTACGCCGCCGTTGACAATAGGTGCCGTTGATCTTCAGCGTGCGGTGAAAACCATCGAGCACGCATTGCTCAAATGCCCACGATGACCCTCAACGAAATGCGACGCGTCCTGGCCGAGCGCGGGATCGCTCTCACCCGCTCGCTCGGCCAGACATTCCTGTTCGATGGCAATCAGCTTAGAAGAATCGTCGCGTTCGCACAGTTGGCTCCGGGCGATGAATGCCTCGAGATTGGCCCCGGCCTCGGGCCGCTGACAGAACTCCTGCTTGCCGCTGCCGGCAAGGTCATCGCAATTGAAAAAGATCACAGGCTGGTCGAGTGCCTTCGGGAACGATTCTGCCACCAATCCAAACTCGAGTTAATAGAAGCCGACGCGCTCGAGTATTTGCGCGAGAGTGACGTCGATTGGCGGAGCTGGAAGCTTGTCGCCAACCTGCCATATTCGGTCGCTTCACCAATACTGGTCGAACTGGCTCAGCAACCCCTCGGGCCTGCGACGATGGTGGTTACAGTTCAACTTGAAGTGGCTCGTCGTCTGATGGCCAAACCCGGCTCCGCAGACTACGGAACTCTCACTTTGCTTGTGCAGGCTTCCTACGAACCCAAGGGTTGGTTTCGCATCCCTTCAACCTGTTTCTACCCGGAACCAAAAGTTGACTCCGCATGCGTCCGGCTGGATCGCAGACAATCAGAACTTGTCCCTTTCGCAGCGTCCGAGTGTTTCAGGTCATTGGTGCGACTGACCTTCGAGCAAAGGCGGAAAATGATGTTCAAGGTTCTCAAGGCAAAGTGGAACGCGGAGCAATTGCAACAGGCATTTGCCGCGGCGGGGCTTGACCTTCGAGTGCGGCCCGAAGAAGTGAGCTTGTCGCAGTTTGCCGAATTGGCTCGGGTTCTGGCGCCCCAACGTGGACTTTCGCTGCCAACAAAATAGCCCGAAAAGCTCACCGGCTCGCAGGAGAAACACAACCAAAGTTCAAGTCCGATGAGATTTCCGGGCTGAAAATCAGATTCGGCGGCGCACAAACTTCAAAATGCCAAGTGCGGCAGGCACCCATGGCGTGAACTTGCCGTGTTTGCGACCGGCCAGAGCGCCGATCAGGATTCCCGAGAGCATCAATGCGGGTTTCAGCAGTGGAATTGCGAATCGGCCCCGGTGTGAATTCCTGATTCTGCTGCGAAGTTCGGCGGCTTCGAGCACTAACGCGCTTCGCCGCAGATCAGCTTCCAACGCAAGGTTTCTGCGCGCCGATTCCAGTTGTGTCAATCTTCCTTTTTGAAACATGCGCAGTCTTTTTGAAGTTGGGCTATTGTCTCAGGAAAAGGTCTCGGGGCGGTTTGCAGCCAGCGCCAGATCAACCAAAAAATTACGAACGCAAGAACGAACAGGAGAACCGCAAGTATCATCAAGCCGATAAACTTCGCGGTCTCCCAGACCAACAGGGCAATCAGTACCGAGAGAACGACAAGGCCAACCATCGCCAGCAACAAACCGATCCCCAACGCCACAAGCAGCGCCAAAAGACGCGTCTGCTCGATCCTCAGTTCGACTGCGAACAACTCGACGCGGTTCCTCGCTATTTGCAGCAAGGAACCCGCCACGCGGCGAAGCGCATCGAGAATGCCGCCATTCCCTGCTTCCGTACTCGACATGTTACTTGCGGGCGACCAGTACGCCGATTAGAAGACCAAGCCCGAAAGCTATCCCAATGGATTCGTACGGATGCTCTCGAACCACTTTGTCGGCGACCTTTGCAGCTTCAGCAGCCCGTTTTTCCATGTCCTGGGTGCTTGCCTTGACACGATCGATGGCCGCGGCAAGACGCGATCTTGCTTCTTTGACCTTTTCGGTGACGTCACCCGCAGTTGCTTTCAGAAGCGCCTCTGCGTCTTCCGTCAAACCGCGAATGTCATCTTTGAGTCTTTCACGAGTCACATCTGCTTTTGCGCTTTCCATGGCTTCAAAGTGAGTTTCCATAAGCTGTTCCTCTCTGTTTTGTTTTTATCCTCAATCTGTTGCACATAATAGAACTCAATATGCCCGAAATGTCAACTTGCAGGTTGTCAGGCACCGGTATGGTTTTTGCGCCGGCCACTGTACACATCTCCCCCGTGGGCGACGAAGTCGCCCTGGTCAGCGCGACGCGACACAGCGGTTTCTCTGCGATCAGCGAAGTTGTTACGCCTCGCGCATTTGGTTGCGGCTGCGCGGCTGCGCCGCGCTGAGCTATCCGGTTGCATTCATTCCAGATTTCGGCCATTTTGCCCGAGGCGCGCCGGCTCCATGCATTTTGAATCGATGTGCCCGCAGCACGATGGCTACTCTGACATTTGACATTGAAACCTCGGCATTGCCTCACGACGCGTTCGACGAGGCGCAGTGGGAATTTCTGTTTCGTGAGGCCGACAGGCTCCCCGATCCGGCGGCACGCGAGCAAAAACGCGCTGAAATTGTCCAGCAACTGAATCTCTGGCCTCTGACAGCTCAGGTGGTTTGCATCGCGATGGTCAATGTGGACACTGATCGCGGCCAGGTGCTGTATCTGTCAGGCGACAACCAATCCAAGGCGGATCAAGACAGCACGGTCGAGTTTGTGCCCTGTCCCGACGAAGCAACCTTGCTATCGAGTTTCTGGGACGTCGCGCGGCATTACGAGCACGTGGTTACTTTTAACGGACGCGGTTTTGACGTCCCGTTCCTGTACTTGCGTTCTGCTGTGCGCGGCGTCGCCATAACACGCAAAGACTGGATCGGCTACCGCTACTCGACCGAGCCACATTGCGACCTTGCCGATCAACTGACCTTTTACAATGTGAGCGGGCGCGAAGGCGCAGCCCGCAAATTCAATCTCGACTTCTATTGCAAGGTCTTCGGCATCGATTCGCCTAAGAGCCATGGCGTCACCGGACGTGATGTGAACCAGTTGATGGCCGAGGGCAGGTACATCGAAGTGGCCGAGTATTGTCTGCGAGACGTGCGCGCAACTGTTGCGCTTTACAAGATTTGGAAAGAGCGCCTCGCAGGGATCAAATAACAAGGCCGAACCGGTTTGGAACCAACGACTTCATCCGCCCACTACCAGCCGATTGCGGCTGCGCCGCGCTGAGTTGGATGCGGCAACTGTGGTACTGGCGTAAGGGAAGGGCCAAAGGCCCGCTCGATACCAGCCTGGGGCAACGCCACAGGTGAAGCGTCGTCACCGAGTCAGAATAAGGGCTGAAAGCCCGTGCCATGGCGGGTTGAAACGGAGCGTGGCGCCACAGCAATCGAACGATCGTTGATCCGCGGTTTGTGTACTGACTGTCCAGTATTATAGTCCAAAGGCCCGCACTCTGCTGACAAATTTGGCAAACTTGCAGTCCGAAAATCTTCGCAAGTATGATCGATTTGGCAGTATGATTATACAGTAGATGACGCCCGCGTTCATGCAAGCGCCTTGCCAACAATCAGCCTGTCACTGCCATTCGCATCCGGCCTGCCACCCAACCCGTCGCCTTGGGTACGAGCGTTGAGCGTTGGAGTTTTGCTCAGTTTTCAATCTTGTAAACCCATTTGCGGGTGCAACCGCGTTGTTCCCTGTTTTTCCCTCGATTCGTCCCCGGTCGAGGGGTATGGTGCGGCGCATGCAGCAAGGTCGTTTGGAGCATGCGCAAGATCATGCACGACGATTCCGGAGGAAATGGACAGTTTCGTCGTGGACAGCCACGGCGCGGGCCGTTGCTGTCTGGTTGACTGTATCGGCGGTGCTTACCGGAGACTCAAATGTTGTACCCGGACGGGCGCTTCAAGGATCACCGGCAGCGGGGCCAGTCGGTTCCCGACGTAAGCCGGTCGGAAACAAAACTATGGTTCTACTTCCATGGCGCGTCATTCATTGACGCGGGCTGTGAAGCGATCCGTCTGGGACAAACCGAGCTGATGAACTGCAACGAAATGATCGCGGCGAGATAAATGCGTTCCTTCAATGCTCAGCACAATGAGACACCTTTTGAATTTTCTGGCCGTTGTCGGCATTGCACTGCAATTGTCTGGCGAGCCAGCCACAAATGGCACTGATCGCTTTGCATTCAGCTCACCGTCACACGCCCGATTCAAGTTTGGCGGAGTGATCGGCGATCGTATCGAGGCCAATGTCACCCACTGGCTGCTGCGCGCGCCCCGGTCGAATCCCGGCATGATCGGAATGTTTCACCTCCGAGATCGGAAGCCGGTCCCGAATCTGGTGCCGTGGGCGGGCGAGTTCGCCGGCAAGTATCTCCTCTCTGCCATCCAAGCGGTCCGGCAGACCGATCAACCTGCACTCAGCAATTGTGTGGCCCAAGTGGTAGAAGCCTTGCTGGATGCCCAAGCCGAAAATGGTTACCTTGGCCCGTTCCCGGAGAAAGACCAGCTCAAAGGCAACTGGGACCTGTGGGGGCACTATCACTGCATGTTGGCTCTGCTTGAATGGCACCAGTTGACCGGAGACCGTCGTTCGCTCGAGGCCTGTCATCGCATGGCCGATCTTATGTGCCATGTTTACCTGGATGGCTCGCGCCGTGTCTATGACGCCGGCTCACACGAAATGAACATGGCTGTGATCCACGGTCTCGCTCGGCTTTATCGTCTTACTCACCAACCAGCGCATCTCGAACTGATTCGACTCATCGAGCAAGACTGGGAACGGGCTGGTGACTACCTCCGAACGGGACTGGCGGGCGTCGAGTTCTACCAAACCCCGCGCCCGCGCTGGGAAAGCCTCCACGACATTCAAGGACTCGTCGAGCTCCACGCCATTACGGGCGATGCTCGTTATCGGCAGGCTTTTGAGCATCATTGGCGCAGCATCGCACGTTTTGACCGGCGCAATTCCGGTGCTTTTTCATCCTCTGAACAGGCCACAGGCAACCCATACGAACCAACGCCAATTGAAACCTGTTGCACGGTGGCATGGATGGCGTTGTCTGTGGACATGCTCAGGCTCACCGGCGATGCCCGCGTCGCCGACGAGCTTGAACTGTCCACGCTGAATGCCGCAGCCGGCGCCCAACACCCAAGCGGTTCATGGTGGACCTACAACACACCCATGGACGGCGTGCGCGAGGCGTCTGCCCACTCGATTGTCTTTCAAGCTCGCGCGGGCACACCGGAACTCAATTGCTGCTCGGTCAATGGTCCGCGCAGCCTTGGCATGCTCACGGAATGGGCGGTCATGCGGGCGGAGGACGGCTTGGTGCTCAATTGGTTTGGCCCCATGGAACTCACGACATCGCTGACGGATGGCATCCCACTCGTCTTGCGCGTTGAAGGCGATTACCCCCGCAGCGGTCGTGTCTCTGTTCGGGTCGCGCCCCAACAGCCTCGCCAGTTTGCTCTCCGGATTCGTATTCCATCCTGGTCGGCGAGAACAGAAGTGGCAGTTGATGGCAACAAAGCAGAAGCAGTTGCTCCGGGCAGCTACCTTCTGTTGAGCCGGACATGGTCTGCGGACAGCCGTATCGAAATCGAGTTTGACATGGCGTTAAGAGCTGTGGCAGGTGCGCGCCAGGCGGCCGGCAAAGTATCGCTCTACCGCGGGCCGATTCTTCTCGCCTACGATCAACGCCACAACGCATTTGATGAGGACCAACTGCCGCCGATCGATCTGGGGAAGATAACAGAGGCGAAACTGATCGACACGAAATCTGCTGGCGCGCGTCCCGGGCCAATGTTCCCCAGACCATGGCTTCTGGTGGATGTACCGTCGATCTCGCCACAAGCTGTCCGGCTCTGTGACTTTGCAACCGCAGGCGCTTCAGGCACGCGCTACCGCTCGTGGTTGGCAGCAACCAATCCCCCGCCCTCCCCCGTGTTTCCGCTTCATCCACCTGACGGAGCCGCGATCCCGCCCGGACGTGCCATGTTCAAGTGGACCAAAATTACGTCCGGCGCGGCAGAAGGCATCACCGCTTCACTTGTCATATGGGAAAGCGAGAATCGCAAAACGCCGGTGCTGGTGCGTGACTCGATCGAAAAAGATCGGATTGTGCTTGCGCCGGAAGAGATGAGCGCGCTTCAGCCTGAGCGATGGTACGAATGGGAAATGCGCACTGCCCGGCAAGGCCGATTTTCCGTTTCGGGTTGGCCGCGTCCCCGATTTCGCATCGACCCGGCACTGCCCGGGCTCGATGATCAAACCGTGCGCGCCTTCATGGCGCAGCCGCCGGAGATTCTGGTGAGCGATCCGTTGTCTGGCTCGGCAAAACCTCGTGTCGGCCGCTTGATCTCCGCAGAAGGAATGTCCGCCACGGAAGGAATTCGGAATGAACCAAAGAGCGCTGTACGGCTGGACGGCGTGAAAGGGCGTATCGTGTACGGTATCGACCAGTTCCCAGAAGAATCGTACTCGGTTCTCGTCTGGTTTCGGCTCCGCTCTCTTCCGGAGCAACGGCTCGGCCAAATCGTGAGTGCATGGGCGCACGGGATGGACGACCCAATTCGTGTATGCGTTGAACAGGGCCAACTCTATGCACGTATCGAAGCCGGCAATGCATATGGCACTCCGGGAGTTCCAATTACAGTCGGCGACTGGCATTGTGTCGCCGCAGTCAAGGACGGTGCGACACTTTCGCTCTGGTTGGACGGCAAGGCGCGTGCCAGCGCAAGCGTGCCCGCAACAATTTCGAGCAGCAGCCGGATGCTTGGACTTGGCGGTAATCCGCTCTTCGCCGGGAACGAGTATCTCGCGATAGACGTGGCGGATTTGAACGTGTGGGGGCGAGCGTTGACTGCCGACGAGATCGCAGCGCACTCGGCCTTCGACATCCGCGAAGGCCGGTGACGCCGTCAACTCAGTCGAGCGGCACAGGCGTACCGTTGAGTTGGCGTTGGCACGAATCAAGCCGCATGCGGGCGGCAAAAGAGTTCTTTGGTTTTCTGCCTGAGCCAACGCTCGGCAGCCTTGTAAGCGGGGTACACGGAAGCCACAAGTGCCCAAAACCGTTTCGAGTGATTCATCTCGCGCAGATGCATCAACTCGTGCCAGATCAGATAGTCGCACACCCATCCGGGGGTCTGAACAAGACGCCAGTTGAGTGACACTGTGCCGCGGCGCGAGCACGATCCCCACCTCGAGCTCTGGTTCCGCACGACAACCTTTTTCAGCGGGAGTGATGCTTTCGCAGCCAGTTCGATTACCCGCGGTGGAAGTTCTCTGACGGCCAACTGCCTCAGATGAGACTCAACAAGCGACCGCAAGTTCAGGCATGTTTCCGCGATTGGAATCGATTGATCGCCGAAAACGACATGGCGTTCACCGTCATTGCCGACAATGTCGATGACGCAATACTCGCCCCGGAAAAGAATTCGCGAACCGACGGTCCAGCATGCATTGTTCCGCTGCGCGGCAGCCAGTCGCGCGCGTTGGCGTTCGATCCAGTCCGTGTGCGCGATTGCAAACTGCCGTGCTTGGGCAATCGACCCGCCTCGTGGGATCGTTACTCGAGCAATACCCCGATCCGTGAGACGCAGAATATAGCGGCGCGCCCGAGGATGTCGGACAAACTCAAGAGCAATGGCGGGGTTCCGCTCCTCGTGTTCGGGGCTGGAACCAGGCACGGTCCTGTCATTCAACAAGAATTCCAATTGCACTGCAGGAATGAATACCGCAGACGTCCCGTTCGTTCAAATGTTAAGCCGTCGAATCTCGCCGGATTCAGCAATCGATGTATCCAGAGATTCGCCGGCGAGATTTCCGGGTCGGAAGAAAAAGACTTTTGTGTTTCCGACGCGTTTGGTAATTGCTAGGCGCGCAAGTGACAATTGCAGTTGAACGAAAACATCGAGTACCATGACAAAACGCATTTCTCGCCGCAGTTTCATCGTGTCAGCCGGCGCTTGTTCGTCGGCCCTGCTGATTTCGACGGGACCGGTTTCCGCGGCGGAAGGCCAGCCACGCGAATTGCCCCAGCCAACCCCTGAGAAACTCCCGCGGTGGCGCGGGTTTAATCTTCTCGAGAAATTCACCAAGCGCGCTGAAGGCAATCCTCCGTTCAGCGAACAGGACTTTGAATGGATCGCCGAGCTCGGATTCAATTTTGTCCGGTTGCCGATGTCATATCTCTGCTGGAGCGATCCACAGGATTGGCTCAAATTCAACGAAGATCAATTGAAGCACATAGACCATGCTGTTGAGTGCGGTCGCAAACACGGCATACACGTGAACATCAACTTTCATCGTGCCCCGGGGTACTGTGTGAATCCGCCTGCCGAGCCGATGGATCTGTGGAAAGACGAAAAAGCGCTCGAGGCATGCGCGGCGCATTGGGCAATGTTCGCCAAGCGGTACCGCGGAGTACCCAACAAACAGCTCAGTTTTGACCTGTTAAACGAGCCAAATGATCTGCCTGAAGAAACGTATGTCAGGGTTGTCAAGCGGCTCGTCGAAGCAATCCGATCGGAAGACCCTGAAAGACTGATCATTGCCGACGGGTTGCGCTGGGGGAACAAACCTGTGGCCGGCTTGATTCCGCTAGGCGTCGCCCAAAGCACGCGCGGTTACCAGCCAATGCGCGTCAGCCATTACAAGGCAAGCTGGGTCAAAGGCGACCAGTGGCCGGAACCGACTTGGCCGCTCAAGCTCTCTGAAAACGACGTGTGGGACAAGGAACGGCTCCGGCGCGAACAGATCGAGCCATGGAAAAGCCTCGCGCAACAAGGCGTCGGTGTGCACGTTGGTGAATGGGGCGCTTACAACAAAACACCGCACCCTGTCGTGTTGGCATGGATGAAAGATTACCTTGACCTGTGGCGCGAAGCCGGTTGGGGCTGGGCGCTGTGGAATTTCCGCGGGACTTTTGGGGTGCTGGACAGCGGACGTGAAGATGTCAAATACGAGGATTGGCGCGGCCACAAACTCGATCGCGCCATGCTCGAACTGCTTCAGAACGGCTGACACACCGCCGCGCAGTCGCCAAAGTTGCAACGGCGAGAATCCGTTGGCAGCATGAGATCAGCCGCAAACCGCGCAGCACAGCGCGGCCGCAAGCAAATCAGTGGCACCGCAAGGTAGTCCGCCAGATTACTCTACTGAGAAATCGATCATTTTTGCGAAGATTTTCAGACTGCGAGTTCCCTAAGTTTGTCACCAGAGTGCGGCCTGTGGAGTATAATATTGGATGATCTGCGCTGAAACTGCAGATCATCAGATCCTTCGTGACCTTTGCCTTCGAATTGTTGGGCCGCTGATCCGGCTTTTGCATCTCTCCCCCCGTTGGGCGACGAAGTCGCCCCTTTCAGCGCGGCGGGACGGAGTGCCAAGCCTGGAACGAACGCATTTATCTCGCCGCGATCCTTCGGTTGCGGCTGCGCCGCGCTGAGGAACTTTCCGGGCTAGGATCGCAGCATAATGAGGAGCATCTTGAACCGCTGAATTGCATTAACTGCGTGTGATTGATGCGCGGGCATCAACAGCATTTCGCCTGCCCTGAGTCGATGCGGCGTGCCAGAGATTGTCACCTCGGCCTCGCCATCGAGCACATAAACGAGCGCGTCGAAAGGCGCCGTGTGCTCGCTCAGGCCCTGCCCGGCATCGAACGCAAAAACCGTCACCGTACCGCCCGATTTCCTCACGAGCTCTTTACTGACAACAGCACCTTCATGGTACCTCACGACGTCCAGCAGCTTGAGCTGGCCACGATCAAACATATTGTCATCGGTCATTTTGCTTCTCCAAAGACACTGTTGCGCAAAGAATAGACCGCCGCACGCATTTGTCATGAAACGTTTCCAGGAACCTTTGACGTTGGTCAAGATTCCCCGGCATGACTCCCCTGCCCTTTCCAAGAGGAACCGCCACAGGTTCTGAAGCGCTGGCAAGGCCGAGCCCGTACAACACAATGCAGTCGCGCTTCTCAACACCGTGGCTTGCCGAGTTGCTGCGATTTCTCGGCTGCTGCTCTTACGGCACTGATGAAAGCCGCGCGAACACCGCTTTTCTCAAGTTGATGCAAACCTTCGATTGTCGTTCCGCCCGGACTGGTTACCATGTCTCGCAAAGCGGCCGGATGGATGCCGCTTTCGAGAACCATCTTTGCCGTTCCAAGCACCGTTTGCGCAGCGAGTCGAATGGCTGTGTCCCGAGGCAATCCCGCAGCCACGCCACCGTCACTGAGGGCTTCGATCACCAAACAAACATACGCCGGACCACTGCCGCTCAGACCCGTAACCGCGTCAAGCAACCGTTCTTTCACCTCGACCACTTCGCCCACGGCACCGAACAGTTTTGCGGTCAGTTGTACGTCTTCGGGCAAAGCCGAACCGCCCTTCGCAAATGCAGAAGCTGAAGCGCCGGCGACAGCCGGCGTGTTTGGCATAACACGCACAACGCGTGCGCCAGGACAGAGTGCCTGTTGGATTGACTCGATCTTGATTCCGGCGGCTATCGAGATGAGCAGGTGATCGGGAGTAAACACCGCTTTGATCTGATCCAGCACTGGCTGCACACAGTCGGGTTTCACCGCGAGGATGATCACATGCGCGTTGCGGACAACTTCCGTGTTGTCCTTGCAAGTGTGTGATCCTGTTGCCGCCGCGAAAGAATCCAGCGCCTGTGAGGAAACGTCACTTGCCAGTATTTGCTCCGGGTTGACAATTCCAGCGCGGATGAAACCTTTCGCGAGAGCCGTGGCCATTTTGCCCGCTCCGATAAAACCAATTTCCTGCCGGCGAGTATCCTGCATGGACGACAAACTATCAACTTTCGTCCGCAAGCGGAAGTCAAAATCTCCCTTCGTTCGTAGTCCCGCCTTTAGGCGGTCGTTTGTAGTCCCGCCTTTAGGCGGCGGCAGGCTAAAGCCTGCACTACGAACCGTCGCGGTTTGTAGTCCCGCCTTTAGGCGGCGGCAGGCTGAAGCCTGCACTACGAACCATCGCGGTTCGTAGTCCCGCCTTTAGGCGGCAGGCTAAAGCCTGCACTACGAACCGTCGCGGTTTGTAGTCCCGCCTTTAGGCGGCGGCAGGCTGAAGCCTGCACTACGAACCGTCGCGGTTTGTAGTCCCGCCTT
>Ga0078972_1003884_pt1 | contig 43139 bp, 37 predicted proteins | sample YelNatPaOPGAMG01_FD_67568 | JGI IMG/M metagenome (GOLD analysis project Ga0078972, IMG submission 67568) | Hot spring thermophilic microbial communities from Obsidian Pool, Yellowstone National Park, USA - OP-RAMG-01 (SPADES assembly) (version 2) | ecosystem: Environmental > Aquatic > Thermal...
TAATTTCATTTCCCGCAGATAGCGCAGATTAGCGCAGATCAATCGGTGACAATCCGTTGTATCCGCGTCATCCGTGTGCCATTAATAAAACTACATTAAACTAAAAAGTAGCCACGAATCCCGAGCAATCGGGACTAATCTAATTACCACGAATTAAATCAATTCGTCCCGTTTCGATAACTCACGATAACCATTGAATTACTATTGAATTACTATTGAATTACTATTGAATTACTATTGAATTACTATCGAATTACTATTGAATTACCATTGAATTACCATTGAATTACGCCCTGAGCGAAGCGAAGGGCCAATTACTAATCGGCACGCGAATTTTAAGACGCGGATTCACACGGATAGCGGAATACCTTTGAACCTTTAACTCTTGAACCCTTGAACCTTGAACGAGAAACGTGAAACGATAAACGAGAAACGCTCTTCCTTCTCTAAAGCTACGGTGGACAGAGAAAACGCTAAACGCAGAACACGGAACGCTTAACCAGCACCCAGTAACCAGCACCCAGTAACCAGCACCCATCACCCAGCACCCATCACCCAGCAACCGGCAACCAGCACCCAGCACTCAACTGCTCTGTTTTTCTGTGTTTTTTATATTTAAAGATGTCATAAATTAAAAAATTGAGTTTTCGTAAGTATATTTGTACTAAGAATTTTTTGAGATGGAACAGGTTAATTATATAATTGATGAAAAAGGTCGCAAAGTAGCGGTTCAATTGCCTTTAAAAAGGTATAAAAAACTTTTAGCCGACTCTGAAGAGCTTGAAGATATAAAGGAGTACCGGAAAGCAAAAGCAAAGAAAAGCAAACCTATCCCTTTTGAAGATGCTTTCAGGGAGATTGAAGATTCAATAAAATGAATTACAGATTGTTTGTTGAGCAATATGCTCAGAAACAGATAATGAAACTGGATAAAAATGTTGTTCCTTTAATTAAGGAAGCTATTGCCAGATTATCTGTAAATCCACGTCCGGCAGGTTATATTAAACTTAAAGGTGAGGAGGCTTACCGGATAAGAATAAGAGATTACAGAATAATCTATGAAATTGATGATAAGAATTTTACAGTTACCATTATAGCGGTAGGTCATAGAAAGAATATATACAGATAGCTATTGTATAGCAGACTGTTATTTAACCACAGAGGACAACAGAGTTTCCAGCCCGCAGGCTGCCACGCCACGGAGTTTCACTGTTATCTCCCTCAACTCTTCAACCTTGAACCCTTGAACCTTGAACCCTTGAACCTTGAGCTTTGAACCTTAAGCTTTGAACCTTAAGACCTTGAATATTAAAGTTAAGCCGCTTAGCGGCGACCTCTTTGTAGCCGCAGAAACCGTAATATTTTGTAAAGCTGCGTAGCTGCGACCTATTTATATTGTAACACTTTATATTCTGAGCTCTTTGCTCTCCGCCTTTTGCGACAATGCGACTAATGTTTTTCCTTTTCGCAAAGTCGCCCCCTCGCAAAGTCACTCCCTCGTTCCATTCCATGCCCCATGCCCCATGCTCCATGCCCTATGCTAATTTCATTTCCCGCAGATAGCGCAGATTAGCGCAGATCAATCGGTGACAATCCGTTGTATCCGCGTCATCCGTGTGCCATTAATAAAACTACATTAAACTAAAAAGTAGCCACGAATCCTGAGCAATCGGGACTAATCTAATTACCACGAATTAAATCAATTCGTCCCGTTTCGATAACTCACGATAACCATTGAATTACTATTGAATTACTATCGAATTACTATTGAATTACCATTGAATTACCATTGAATTACGCCCTGAGCGAAGCGAAGGGCCAATTACTAATTGAATTGGCACGCAGATTTTCAGATGCGGATTCACACGGATAGCGGAATACTTTTAAATCTTGAACCTTAAGCTTTGAACGATAAACGTGAAACGCGCAACGCTGAAAACCGAACACTGAACATGTAAAATTTCTCATTTATCTTAACCAACTATAAATTAATTTTTATTACTTGGCATACAATTTTAAATTCCTAATTACAATGAAAGAAATTACTATCAAGGAAGTCTGCACAAGGAAGGATTTGAAAGAGTTCATCTATCTCCCTGAAAAAGTTCATAAAAATAACAAAAACTGGATGCCTCCTATTTATCAGGATGAATGGGAGCTGTACAATCCCGAAAAAAACAAATCATTCAATCATTGTGATACAGTAATGTATCTGGCTTACCGTAACGGTAAACCTGTGGGAAGAGTGATGGGAATAATTCACAGGCTTTACAATCAGATTCATAACGAAAACCACGGACGTTTTGCTTTTATGGAATGTTATGAAGATCAGGAAGTGGTTCATGCTTTACTTCAAAAGGTTGAGCAATGGGCAAGGGAAAAAGGAATGACAAAAATTGTAGGTCCGCTTGGATTTTCGGATAAAGACCCGCAGGGATTCCAGATCGAAGGCTTTGAGTATCCTCCGTTTCTGGCAGCAGCAACAAATGCTCCATATCTTCCTTTAATGGTAGAAAAAGAAGGATATGTGAAAAAGGTGGATCTTGTCAATTACCTCACACGCGTACCAGACAAACTTCCTGAAATATACCAGAGAGCACTTAAGAGATTTGACCTCTTAAAAACATTTAAAGTGGAAGTATTCAGGACAAAGAAAGACCTGAAACCTTACATTGTACCGGTGCTGGAGTTAATGAATCAAACCTACAGCGAAATATACGGTTATGTTCCTCTCGACGACCAGGAGAAAAAAAATCTGGCCAAGAAATACCTGCCAATTCTGGATCCTCATTTTATCGTAATGATTAAGTCAGGCGAAGAATTAGTCGCCTTTGCCATAGCTGTTCCGGATATGAGCGACGGAATCAGAAAAGCAAAAGGCAAACTCTTCCCAATTGGTTTTATATATATTTTAAGTGAACTGAAACGTTCAAAAAATCTTCTTACTCTTCTCGGAGGGATAAAGAAAGAGTTCCGCAACCAGGGTCTGGATGTAATACTTGTATTAAAACTCTACGAGGCAGCAATAAAGTACGGCATGCAATATTGTAACAGTCATCTAATCCTCGAGATAAACACCAAGATGAGAGCTGAATGGGAAAGAGTCGGTGGCAGAATATCAAAAAAATTCAGAATATACCAGAAAGACCTGGCATAGGAAAAACCTGAGCTATTAATTGCAGGAAATATTCTCTCCACAATAATCAGAATCTGAATACAAAGGAGAGCCCTATCAATTCCTTGAACTGTACTCTTGCAGTTTTTTTAGGCTTGCCGTCATCACCCAGAACCGGCGAACCGTCTTTGTTTTTAACAACAGTTTTCGTATCATCATCAAAGATAAAGTGAGTATTGAACCGCAGGTCGGTGAACCAGTTAAGATTAACCTGTGCAATCATTTCCCAGTCAATGTCTATGTTCTGAGGATTGTTGATATAATTTGTAAACAGCTGCAGTCGGTTAGTTATGGTAATGGTTTTAATTGGTTTAAACTCGTTGGTTATCTGCACGCTTGCTCCTGGTTCATGCATCGAACGCCGGTCCTTCGGAACACCATATTTAGTTTGGTCTATTCTTGCCGTATCTGGAACAAAAGTCGCTTTGTACGACAACGGTGCAACGTTGATTGATGTGGTTTTATCTGGCTTGTAATCAAGGCCTAAACCAATAGTGAGTACGGCAGGGTTCATAAACTTTGAAACCGGCACTGAATCGTTCGGATAATTATACCCCCTGGCTATCTGTGTTTTGAAAAGCATGGTGGCACTGAAATCAAACCTGCCAAAGGCTTTATGATTCAGCTTGGAGTTTGTTTCAAGAAGGTCAATGTTCTTTCTTACCGGATTATCGCCCGATTTTATAAGCCCATATTTCAACCTCGCAAAATTATTTGACGAAAGTTTTAGTTCTTTGTTGCTGTAATCAGCATAACCTGTGATATCCATAGCTGTGGAAATACTGTTCTCCCCTCCTTTCACCCAGTTGGTCATCATTGCCTGATTGAATACAAACGCTGCTTCGGAGCGGAATTTCCAGTACTGAGGTTTCACATATAACTTATTTACCTGCTGAAGTTTTCGTGTATTAACCTGTTTGATATCAAGTTGTGCGTCAGAAATATTTGTATGTTTGGCAGGCCGGCGGAACATTATGCCTTCTTCAAGAAAGATCCCTACCGTATTTCTTCCGATGCTTCCAAGCCACACTGTTACTGAATCATCATATTCATTTCTCAGCCAGTAACGCTTCATGTCGCCTGACTTTGAATTAAGCCATACCGGCAGACCGGTTCCGGAAACTCCACGGAAAACTACCACTGATGAATCACGTTCCTCAAGGAAATCCGTAAGAGTTTTAACAGCTGCTGAAATGGAATCACCTTCAAAGGGATGCATAAAAACACGGAAAGGCTGAAAATCTGTAAATGCAGGCACTTCCTTAAGTGTATCCGAAACAATCAGTAACACAGTATCTTTCATTATGACCGGGGGCACTGTGTCCTTACTCTCTGATACTATTGCAGAATCTGAAACCAGTTCACCCACCCGGATGGCAGCAGTATCTCTCATCAGCTTAATTAAAGTAACTGAATCGGCAGGCTGAAGATTTCCGGGAACAACCATTGCCGGTATTTTAACTTTTACCGAATCAAACATGAAGAACTTTTCAGGTTGTATGTTGAGCGAGTCGTAAGGATATTTTTCAAGAAAAGCCTTCAGTGAGTCGTAAGGTTTGTTAACGGCATAAAATACGAGCTGGCGGAGAGACTGCCTCAGAGGATCTGACTCATTCTTCCAGTTTTCGGTCATGTATCTTTTCTCAAGATACCTTATCGCTTCTTCAACTGTAAACTTTATCATGCCCCTTTCCTGTAAAGGTTTGATAAAATACCCCATTTTTAAAAGAGAATCGCGCATCACCTTTTCCGAAATTCCCCCTGCCGGTACCTCCTGTGAAAAAGAAACAGCATAAATCAGTAACTGAAAAACTGCCTGAAAAAGAATAATCTTTTTTACCATATATCGCATTCCTTTTAAATTTAATACTGAAACAATGCAAAATACATTTTATTTTTAAATTTTCTGTTTTTCTTTTTTCAAAAACGTAAAAAGAGATAGTTTCCGGTATAGACTGTCATGTAAAAAATAAAAAATTTTGATAATGGCGGATTAATAATTTTCTTTGCGCTTCAAATGAATCTGGATGAAGGATTTGACGACTGGTTCGGAAGGGAAGCTTATTTTTCAGTTTGCAGCACCCATGCTTCTTGGGAACATTTTCCAGCAGTTATTTAATGTGGTCGACAGCATTGTTGTTGGAAATTTTGTAGGTAAAGAGGCACTTGCTGCCGTTGGAGCCTCTTTTCCTGTAATTTTTGTTCTTGTTTCCCTTATTATAGGACTTGTGATGGGTACCACGGTAGTAATAGCACAATATTTCGGGGCAAAAGATTTTGAGAAGGTAAAGAGGGCCATCGATACCATGTATATTTACACTTTTTTCGGTTCGGTTATACTTACAGTTGTTGGAATAATTCTGAGCGAGCCTTTGCTCAGGATGCTCAAGCTCCCCGAAGAACTTCTTCCACAGGCAGTTCAGTATCTGCACATCTTCATCGGAGGGATGGTACTGATGTTTGGTTACAATGGTACAAGTGCAGCACTGCGTGGCCTCGGTGATTCAAAGACACCTCTTTATTTTCTGATAATTGCAACGGTGCTTAACATTATTCTGGATATTGTGCTGGTTGCAGTTTTCCGTCTGGGCATAGCGGGAGCTGCATACGCAACCGTGTTTTCAAATGGTGTAGCGTTTTTTCTCGCGGCAATTTATCTTAACAAGACACACAAATTTTTCAACATCGGTTTCAACGGGATGAAATTTGACAGGGAAATTTTCAGGCACAGCCTGAGGATAGGATTTCCCAACAGCCTGCAACAATCGTTTGTAGCGCTTGGCGGCCTTGCACTGATGGGCATAGTCAACAAATTCGGCACAAATGTCATAGCTGCTTTTTCCGTTGCCAGCCGTCTCGATGCAATTGCCACAGTGCCTGCAATGTCATTCTCACATGCAATATCAGCGTTTGTCGGCCAGAACATAGGTGCAAACAAACAAAACAGAATTAAATCCGGCCTCTCCTCCACCCTTAAAATGATGTTTTCCGTTACAGCAGCAACAACGCTTTTCATTGTTTTAACGGGGAGGTACATGATCAGCCTCTTCACTTCCGATCCGGAAGTAATAAGGCTGGGAGCACAATATCTGACAATTGTAAGCCTCTTCTATATCTTTCTCACCCTGATGTTCATTTACAGCGGAGTGATGAGAGGTGCAGGAGATTCAGTGATACCGATGTTCATATCACTCATCTCACTCTGGCTTATCAGAATACCTTTTGCATGGATAATCTCGGGCAGAATAGGTGTTACAGGTATCTGGTGGGCAATCCCCGCCGGCTGGCTGGTGGGTCTGGTACTCGCTTACAGCTATTACAAAACCGGAAACTGGAAAAAGAAAGCAGTAGTTAAACACGAGGAAGAATTTTTAGTTTAACTTAGCAGAAGTATCATAAAAACAGATTCAATGATCAAATCAATGACAGGCTTTGGAAAAGCCACAATAGAAACACAGCAGAAAAAAATTACTGTTGAAATTAAATCTGTGAATTCAAAACAACTGGATATCAGTACAAAACTTCCTCTCATCCTGAGGGAGAAGGAACCTGAAATAAGGAATCTGATAGGTCAGAAACTTGAAAGAGGAAAAATAGACCTTACCATAACATACGAAATATATGAAGCTGAATATCTGCCTGTTATTAACAAACCTGCAGTAAAGAACTACTTTACACAGCTTGCTGAAATAGCTGATGAACTGAATATTCCTGTCAGCGACCGGCTTTTGTCAGCTACCATGAGATTTCCGGAAACGTTAAAGTCAGATAAAACCGGAATACCTGAACAGGAATGGGAAACGCTGACTCAGCTGCTTGATCAGGCATTTTCAATGCTCGACAGATACAGGGCGGATGAAGGGGCAGCCCTTGAAAAAGACATCAGAAAAGCACTTGAGAGAATAATCCACACACTCGGAACTATTGAAGAACTTGAACCCGGAAGGATTGCAAAAATAAGAGAAAAACTCACTTCCCTGCTTGAAGAAAATGTTGGCGCTGATAAAGTTGACAGAAACAGGCTTGAACAGGAAATCATTTACTACCTTGAGAAGTTCGATATTAATGAAGAAAAGGTAAGACTCAGACAGCATTGCGATTATTTTCTTGAAACCCTCTCATCCGAGGTATCAAATGGCAAAATGCTTGGTTTTATTGCACAGGAAATCGGACGTGAAATAAATACCATAGGATCAAAGGCAAACGATGCCTCAATTCAGAAACTGGTGGTGACTATGAAAGATGACCTTGAAAAAATCAGGGAACAATTACTGAATGTACTGTAAGTTAGAATATTTTACCATAACATACGATAAACCCGGAAACTGAATGGAAGAAGGCAAAGTTATAATAATATCAGCTCCCTCCGGTGCCGGTAAATCAACTATAATCAGACATTTACTCGACTGCGGGGTTAACCTTGAATTTTCTGTTTCCGCAACTACCAGACCTCCGAGGGGACAGGAGAAAAACGGTAAAGAATATTATTTCCTTTCCGTTGAAGAGTTTAAGGAAAAAATAAACAGAGGTGAATTTGTGGAGTGGGAAGAGGTATATGAAAACCAGTTTTACGGTACACTTGAGAGTGAAATTCAGAGGATATGGGCACATGGTAAACATATTCTTTTTGATGTTGATGTAAAGGGCGGGATGTCACTGAAAAAGATATTTGGCGACAGGGCTCTGTCAGTTTTCATTATGCCGCCGTCGTTGAAGGAACTAGAGGTAAGGCTGGTAAGGAGAGGCACCGACAGTATGGAAAAAATCAGGATGAGGCTGGAGAAAGCAGAGACAGAAATGAAATTTGCTAACCGGTTCGACTGCATTATAGTAAATGACGATCTTGAAAAGGCAAAAGGTGAGGCATATACTGTTGTCAGAAATTTTCTTGAGGAATGAAAAAAAGAACTACAACAGGTTTATATTTTGGCTCTTTCAATCCGGTTCATATCGGGCATCTTGCAATAGCAGGTTATATGGTTGAGTATGCAGGTCTCGACGAGGTATGGTTTGTGGTAAGTCCGCAGAACCCGCTCAAGAAAAAAGAGACGCTTCTTCCCGACAGGCAAAGGCTTTATATGGTTGAGCTTGCAATAGGCAACAATGAAAAATTCAGGGCTTCAGATATTGAATTCCGTCTGCCTGTTCCTTCCTATACAATCGACACTCTCACCTATCTGAAGGAAAATTATCCGTCGCATGATTTTGTACTGATTATGGGCGAGGACAATCTTTACACTCTTCACAAATGGAAGAATGCGGCTGAGCTGGTTAAAAACCATTTTATTTATGTATATCCGCGGAAAGATTCACGCAAACCTGCAAACCCGCTTCTCGATGAATTGCTTTCAAAGGCTGTCAGCCTTACCTTTGTCAATGCACCACTGATGGAAATATCGGGCACTTTTATCCGCAACGGCATAAAAGCCGGAAAAGATATGTCATATTTTCTCCCTCCTGCAGTGTGGAAATACATAAGGGAGATGCACTTTTACGAAAAATAAACGGAGGTATCAGGGCTTCAGCTGACCTTGCTGATTATTTCCATTCCCCTCAGCAGGGCTTTCTCATTTTCAGGAATCATTTTATGATACCTTTCCGGAAGTGATTTTTTAAGTCCCTTGATTACATTTTCAAGTTTCAGGAAAGGTTTAATTTTCATATATCCTCCGAGGACAATCATATTGAATGTACGTGGACTTTTGAGCCGTGAAGCTTCTTCTGTTGCATCTATTCTGTAGATGGTAATATCTTTTCTTTCAGGGTGCCGTGTTATTCCATTGCCATCGTATATTAGTAATCCTCCGGGTTTGATGGTTTGTTCGAACTTATCCATCGACTGCTGATTAAGGATGATAGCTGTATCAAATTTACGCAGGATTGGAGAACTTATTCTTTCGGTGCTTATTATCACGGTGACGTTAGCGGTGCCTCCTCTCATTTCCGGGCCGTACGATGGCATCCAGCTTACCTCAAGGTCCTGCATCAGAGCGGAATAGGCCATTATTTTGCCCATCGACAGGATTCCCTGTCCGCCAAAACCTGCAATTATAATTTCTTCTGTCATGACAATAAGGGATTGGATTAAACTTCGCTTTTATTAACAGATGTTTCATTGGTTTCTTCTGCCGGAACTTTCAGGTCTCCTGGCGGAAAGAATTTAAACATATTTTCTTCCATCCATTTATTTGCTTCCACCGGTGTCATTCTCCAGCCCGACGGGCAGCTTGATACTATTTCGATGAAGCAGGTTCCCAGATTTTTTTTCTGATATCCGACTGCTTTTTTGATTGCTTTTTTTGTTTTTCTTACCGCTACGGGTGTATGGACGCTCTGCCGGGTCACATAACATGTACCGGGCAGCATTGCAACCAGTTCAGTGATTTTAATGGGGTTTCCCATTGATTTCACGTCACGTCCATAGGGTGAAGTGGACGAAATCATGCCCGGGATGGTTGTGGGAGCCATCTGACCGCCTGTCATTCCGTAGATGCCGTTGTTTATAAAGATGATAAGGATATTTTCTCCTCTGTTGCATGCGTGGATTGTCTCTGCTGTACCTATTGCTGCAAGGTCGCCGTCGCCCTGATATGTAAAGACAAATTTTTCAGGCATAAGGCGTTTGATTGCAGTAGCCAGAGCCGGAGCCCGGCCATGGGCAGCCTCCTGCATATCAATATTGAGAAAATCGTACATCAGAACCGAGCAACCTACCGGACAGATGCCGATGGTCTGCGACTGCAGATTCTCCTCCTGAAGGACTTCTGCAAGGATTCTGTGTGCAGTCCCATGTCCGCAACCCGGACAATAGGAGAATGGCTTATCTGTCAGGAGATCAGATTTTTTATAGACAAGGTTTTCGGGTTTTATTATTTCTTTTATTCCTGTTACTGCCTTCATAGCATTTTCGATTTAAGGTTTTCAAGTACTTCTTCAGGGGTTGTGATAACCCCGCCCATACGTCCGAAATGGGACACTTCTGTTTTGCCGTTTACTGCAAGCTTCACATCCTCAACCATTTGCCCGGCACTCATTTCCACTGTGATGATATGTTTCATCTGTCCTGCAAGTTCGTTTATTCTCTTTTTCGGGAAAGGATAGAGAGTTATTGGCCTCAGCAGTCCTGCTTTTATTCCAGCGTCACGTGCAAGCTGCAAAGCCTTCTGGCAGACACGGGCGCTTGTTCCATAAGCAACAAACAGGTATTCAGCATCATCAGTCTGAAATTCTTCATATCTCACTTCGTTTTTCTCAATTTCTCTGTATTTGGCCTGAAGTTTCTGGTTGTGAACCTCCTGGGCATAAGGGTCAAGATCAAGAGAAGTTATGATATTTCGTTCCCTTGAAGGTGGTTTACCTGTAGTAGCCCATTCAGGAAATGTTTCGGATCTTTTTTTCTGAGGTTTCAGATAAACTTTTTCCATCATCTGTCCGATAGCTCCATCGGAGAGAATCATTGCAGGGTTACGGTATCGAAAGGCAAGGTCGAAAGCCAGTTCGACAAAGTCGGCCATTTCCTGTACCGATGAAGGGGCGAGGACTATAAGGCGGTAGTCACCGTGTCCTCCTCCTTTGCAGGCCTGAAAATAATCCGACTGTGAAGGCTGTATTGTACCAAGGCCAGGCCCGCCTCTCACCACATTAACAACCAGACAGGGCAGTTCAGCTCCTGCAATATAGGAGAGACCTTCCTGCATAAGGCTAATACCCGGAGATGAAGAAGTGGTCATCACCTTTTTCCCGCATGCAGCACCTCCGTACACCATGTTTATTGCGGCAGGTTCACTCTCGGCCTGTAGTACTACCATCCCTGTCTTTTCGTAAGGATTTGCCTCCATCAGGTACTCAAGAATCTCGCTCTGAGGGGTAATCGGATATCCGAAATATCCGTCAACACCTGCCCTGATTGCCGCTTCGGCCAGTGCCTCATTACCCTTCATTAACCTGAACTCTTTTTCCATAATTTCTCATATTTTCGTTTTATAAACCGTTATTACACCATCGGGACATACCAGTGCGCAATTTGCACATCCATTGCAGAGGTCGGGATTGGCAGGGTAAGCATAATTATACCCTTTGATGTTTACTTCGGCAGCAAGGGCAATTACACCTGTGGGACAGGTAACAACACATAATTCACACCCTTTACACCTGTCAACTTCTATCACAATGCTTCCTTTAATCTTAGCCATTATCTTTTGTTTTGGTTATTTACTGAATGATCTTTATGAAATTTTTCAAGCCTTTCCTTAAGGTCTCCGAACTGATTCCGGGCAACCATTGAAACACATGCTCTCAGCCCTTCTGTATGCTCGCTCCCGGTAATGGCGAGCGAGATAGCACTTATACCGTAACATAGTAATTCTTCAAGGAGTTGACTTCCTGCCATACCTGGATAAGAAATCGTAAAGTAAAACCCATCGGCAACAGGCTCATCAAGGTCTTTATCATATACTATATTAAAGCCATTAGACAGGAAGAGTTCCTTCATAATTTTTGCCTTTTCGCCGTACTCTTTAACATCTTCAATATACCTGTATTTTCCGTCGTTGACAGCTTTCAGCAATGCTGCAAGTCCGTACTGGGCTGAATGTGAGACTCCTGCCGAAAGAGCGTACAGTGCGCCATAAACAAGTGCATGCCCGAAGCTGTCGGATTTATAATATCTCAGCAGGTCAGGATACCTGCGGTGAAAAAGATGGTCGGATATTGCCATAAGTCCGATTCTCTGTCCTGCATAGCTGAAAATTTTTGAACTGGATACCAGAATAACATAATCTTTTGTATAGTGTGCCACTGTAGGCTGGTAAGGCGGTTCACCAGGTACAGTATAATTCTTTCTGAAATCCATTCCGAAATAAGCCAGGTCTTCTATTACTATAACATCATACTTATCCGAAAGTTCGCCTATTATCTGCAATTCTTCCTCAGTGAGACATATCCATGAAGGATTGTTAGGGTTTGAATATAAAATTGAGGAAATTTTTCCTCCCCTCATATATGATTCAAGCTTGTCTTTCAGTTTCTTGCCACGATATTTATAGATGTCGAATGAGTAATAGTCATGACCGAGCATCCTGACCTGCTGTTTATGTACAGGGAAGCCGGGGTCGAGAAAAAGTGTGCCTTCCTTTGTGTGATCGTTCCGGTTTGCTACCAGAAAACAGAGCATGCTTCCCATGAGGGAGCCCACAGTAGGGATACACCCTTCAGGACTGACATCAATATTCAGAAAGAGTTTAAGGAACCGAGATGTTTCCTCCTTAAGTGGTCTGATACCCTCTATACTCGGATAGATTGCCCCGACACCTCTTCTGAGAGCCTCGATCTCGGCATTTACGCCTATCTCAGGCGGAGGCAAACCGGGTTCCCCGATCTCCATCCTTATAAACTTAACTCCTGTCTCCCTTTCAATCCGGTTTACCAGCTTTACTATTTCCCTGATGCTGGCAGTGCCCAGATCTTCTATATCACTCTCCTTTATCTTTTTCCTTACAATATCAGGACTTACTATTCTGTTTTCTGCTGAGTTCATTTTTGTTCAGAAACCGAAATTTAAAAATATAAACTTTAATGTTTTAAAAAACTGCTAATTATCAAGTTTTTAAAGATTATCAAATTTCAATCTGTTGTTTTTAAAATGATTAAAAACATTAGCTAACAGTTCTGTCTTCGATAAAAATTCAAAAAAAAACTGCTGTTTTCATTTTTTTATTTTTATCCGCACATCTGCTGCTGTTAATGAGTTACCGCTGCCAATAAGCGGGTTAATATCCATTTCGGTTATTTCCGGTGCAACAGTAGCCAGAACAGACAATCTGCAGATAATTTCCGCAAATATTTTTTCATTTATTCCTTCCCTGCCGCGTATTCCCTGAAATATTTTATATCCCTTCAGCGATCTTATCATATTGAGTGCCTCCTGTTCCGTTACCGGCACAAGGCAAAAGGAAAAATCCTTCATTACTTCCACAAATATACCTCCAAGTCCGGCAAGAAGAATGTGGCCGAAATTTTCCTCAAAGGTTAGTCCGGCAAAAAGTTCGGTGCCTTTAATCATTTTCTGAACAAGCACCATTTTACATTCTTTGATGGCCGACAATTTTCTGAAAGCCCTTTCGGTAGTTTCAATGTCGTTGATATTTACCATTACGCCGCCGGTATCGCTTTTATGAAGAGGACCTATGGCTTTCATGACTATGGGGAAGCCTATCACTTCAACAGCCGCTGAGAGTTCATCTTTTGTTTTCACATATTCTGATGGTGCCACCGATATTCCTGCTGCCTCAAGAAGGGCATCGGCAAAGACCGGATTGATATATCCGGCAGGTGAGGAGTCAATAACGGAGCGGATTTTCTGCCTGTCAATATTGTAATCCTCAACTTTGTCTTTCACCGGCAAAGGTCTGTTGAGTACAGATGAAAGGGCATGTCCGAAAACAACCTCATCCTGAAAATATATATTCCCTTTAGCAACAAACTCTTCAATTTCCTTCTGAGCGTTTATCTCTGACGGGAGGATTGGATATACCGGTTTCCGGCAGGAACGGATTTTCTCATGAATAACATTATAAACATCGTTAACGGGAAATAGGCCGGGACTTCCGAAGATAACTGCCATTGCATCAATATTATCAAAGTCACTGTCGCAGGTGTTGATTATAGTTTCGAGCTGTGATGCCGTGCCTGTTGCGAGGAAATCGACCGGATTTGAAACAGAGGAGCCGGGATAAAGTTTATTTTTAAGTTCTGATGCCTTATCTCCTGAAAGCTGAGGGACTTCTATTTCTGATTTTGAGAGCGTATCAGTGAGCATAACTGCCGGGCCGCCTGCATGGGTGATTATTCCGACATGTTTCCCAGCTGGCAGTTTATTCATGAAAACTGATGCCACTGCCACAAGTTCCGACCTGCTGTTACACCTAACAATTCCCGACTTGTGAAAAATAGCATCATATGCCATGTCGGAGCTTGCCATTGCTCCGGTGTGTGATGAGGCTGCCCTTGAGCCCGCTTCGGAACTTCCGGCTTTGATTGCGGCAATATGACATCCCTTTGAAATAAGTGATGCAGCGTGCCTCAGAAGTTTCAGAGGATCACGAAGGCTTTCGATGTACAGCAGTTTGACTTTTGAACTCCTTCCTTCAACATAGGTGCTATCAAGATATTCGAGTATGTCTTCCACTCCTGTCTGCACACTGTTGCCTACCGAATAAACACCTGAAAAGGGCAATCCTTTCGGAATAGCCATCTCCATAATAAAGACTGCTGTTGCACCCGATCCGGATATTAGTTCGGCACCGTTAGGGCTCAGTTTGGGAAGCGGAGTAGTAAATACCCCGCAGTAATTTGTATTCATCAACCCTATGCAGTTGGGGCCTAAAAGGGTTCCTCCGGCAGATGTTATCGTATCAGAAATCTTTTTCTCAAGGATTTTACCCACTTCACTCTCCTCACCAAAACCGGCGGAAAGTATTATGAAAGCCTTTACATTCTTCTCCTTTACCAATACTTCAACGGCCGGAAGGCATGCTTTTGCAGGAATGGCAAGTATGGCAAGGTCGCAACCCGGTAACATCGTAACATCCCTGAAGGATGCAATACCCTGAACAGTATCTGATTTAGGATTAACAACATAAAGTTTCCCTGCAAATTGTCCGTCAAGAAGGTTTTTAAGGACTTTCCCGCCTGTTTTTGAAGTATCTTCAGAACCGCCAACGACAACAATGCTCCGGGGATTTATAAGTTTTTCATTTATCATAAAAATACGTATTGCAGAAAAAAGGTCAGTAATTTAGAATTCATAATAAATTGCAGCAGAACCTCAGTAATTAAAGCCCTGCAAAACGCTTAAGATAACCTACATTTATTGCCACCTCAAAAAGATACGTCTGGGATTTGTAATTAATTACCCTCATTTACCCATAAAATAAAGTGCCAATATAATAAAAATTAAATCTTCAAAGAAGGTGAAGAAAGATGTGTTATGAACTGGTGGTTTAACAGCAGGCGGTAAGAAGTAAGAAGTAAGAAGAGGTGAGTTTAGTAGATCAGTTCTTTAATGGCACGGGTATAAATTTCGAGTGATGTTTTAAGTGCCCTAGTATCATTCAGATTGATTTCTGCTGTTATCTGTTTATGAAAGCAGAGACGGATTTTTTGGTTGTCCTGAACAATTTTTTCAAACGGATGGAATAATACTGTGTCGCCTCCTGATTCACTCTGGTAAATGAGTCCAAGTCCTTTCGATTTCACAGTCTCTTTTTCCACGCTCACTGCATAAACGCCGGGTGGTGGAATAAGTTTGTCCTCTTCGGTATTCAGGATGATCCGGAAAAAACTGTAACCTGTTGCGGCAGGATTTTTTTCTTCCTTAACCGGAGCCATTATCAAATAGAAATTATCGAGATAGGCATTTGCACGCTGAATATATCCTTCGCTTAAAGCTTTTCTTATGCGGGTGGAACTAACTGTTTCATGTTCAATTTCCTTTTCGGGAATCTCTTCTGCCTCAAAACCATATTTTTTCCCAAGTTCTTTCAGGTAATTAAAATCGCCCTGCCTGTGCCATCCGAAATAATGATTAAATCCGACTACAATAATTTTTGCCCCGATTTTCTCCACCAGATAATTTTTTACATAATCCTCACAGGTTGTTTTTGCAAATTCCGGTGTAAAGTTTACAACAACCACATTATCAACGCCTTCCTTTTCGAGCAGAAAAAGTCTTTCTTCCATTGTGGTAATGAGCCGCAGGTTTTTACCTTCAGTATCAGGATAAAGTACCTTTCTCGGATGGGGATAATAGGTAATGAGAACTGTTTCGCCATTATATCTGGTTGCCAGGTTTTTCAGGCGGTTGATTATAGCTTTATGGCCGGTATGGACACCATCGAAGGAACCTGTAGTTACAACCGGAACGGTAAATTTCCCTGCTTCATTGAATCCCCGGAAGACCTTCATTTTCAATACCTTTTTATTTCAGGTTTTCCTTCACAAAATAGGCAACTTTTTCAATTGAGGTAATCATGTCGTATTCCTCGAGGTGGACTTCAGGGGGGACTTTGAGTGATACTGTGGTAAAATTCAGTATTCCTTTTATTCCATAACGTACGGCTGCTTCGCAGATGCTTTTTGCAAAATCGGGAGGAACAGTAAGTATGGCAATAGAGATATTCATATCTCTGATAGCCTGTTCCATTGAACTGGCATCATAACATTTTATGCCGGAAATAACTTTATTTATTTTCTGGGGATCATTATCAAATGCTGCGATGAGGTTCAGTTTGGATCTCTTTCCCCTGAAGTATGAAGCAACTGCCCTTCCGAGGTTACCCATGCCGATTATTGCAATATTGAGCCCTTCCTCAAAATCAATTATCCTGCCTATAGTTTCAACAAGTTCTTTTATGTCATAACCTTTTCTTATGCCGCTCGAATAGCCAATAAGCATCAGATCGCGTCTTACCTGTACTGCTGTAATATGCAGCAGTGAAGCGAGTTCGTATGAATAGATATAACTCCTGCCCTCAGCAAGAAGGCCAAGTAAAACCCTTCTGTATTCACTCAGCCTTTCAACGGTTTTTCCGGGTAACATTTTTTTCTGTATCATAATATTATCCGTTTTATTTTACGGGTAACCTCACCGTAAAGATGGTGCCTTTACCCGGTGTACTTTCAACAGAAATTGTTCCGTGATAAAGGTCTGTAACTTTTTTGACAATTGAAAGTCCAAGTCCGCTTCCTGTAATTTCTCTGGTTTCATCTCTTCTTATTCTGACAAACTCTGTAAAAAGATTATCCATATCCTCCTGTCTTATTCCGATACCTGTGTCAGAAAATATTGCAATCACTTCATTACCGGTTTTATCAATAATGATTTCCACCTTTCCTCCAGTTACATTGTATTTTACGGCATTTGATAAAAGATTATTAAAAATTATTGCAATATCATCAGGGTTGGCCATAATTACCACATCTGATTTTATTGTCAGGGTTATTTGAATCTCTTTCTGGATTGCATAAGGCTGAACCGTATCAATTGATGCCCGTGCAATTTCTTCAAGGTTTACCGGCTGAATTTTATCTTCCCTTTTCTCGAGTCTTATTTTTGTAAAATCGAGGAGATCCATAATAAGGTTTCTCATTCCCTGTATTCTCTGAAGGGATCTTTCAATCGGCATTGAATAATCGTCAATTCTATCGCCCAGCTGTTTTTCCTGCATCATTTTCAGGTAACCCTCTATTGCGTTAAGCGGGGCTTTAAGTTCGTGGGACAGTACTGTAAGAAAACGGTATCTTATCTTCTTTCCTTCCTCGTTGAGTTTATGGGTTATTCTCCTGATATACAGTTGTTTGGTTATATTTTCAATGCTTGATTTCAGTTCCTGAGGAGTAAAAGGTTTTGGTATGAAGTCAGTTGCCCCGTTATAAGTTGCTTTTACTGCAACATCAAGTGATGCATAGGAAGTTATCATGGCTACAACAATATCGTAATTTTTCCTGCGGAGGTATTCAAGAACGTCAACTCCCTGAATTCCCGGAAGTTTATTATCGAGCAACAAAATATCAGGTTTGTTATTTTCTATTACCGATATTCCCTCTTCTCCCGTAGCGGCTTCAATCACTTCAAAAGTAAAATCCTCATCCATAAAAGGGTAAGTAACACTGAAATTGCTAAGTATTCTTTTAACACCAGAGCGGATGCCTGGTTCATCGTCGACGACCAGTATTTTCAGAACAGCCATATCAGATATTTAACAGTTTCATTATTTCATTATCGAGTTGTTCGGGTCTCACTCCTTTTTCGAGATACGAATCAGCTTTTATCCAGTCTCTGTCGGATTGTGTGCCAAGGCTGAATGAAATACCCGTTTCACGGGCAATACCTGTTAAAATGATTACAGGTACATCAGGATATTTTTTCTTGAGTTTATAGCACAGGATAAATCCGCTATCGTCATTATCCATCATGAGGTCAAAAATTGCAATATCGGGTTTCTGTCCTGATATATATGCCTCGGCTTCAGTCTGGCTATTTACCCCCTCAACCCTGTATCCTGCCTGCCTGAGTGCAGTCGTGGTCTGAAAAAGATAATCAGGGTCATCATCAGCCAGAAGCACTGTATAATTATTTTTATTCATTTTAACCTTTGTTTTTTTGTTTGCAAATTCAATTAATTATTCCTTGTTTCTTGGTAGGACAATCCTGAAGCTTGTTCCGGTTGGCCCTTTTGCAGGGTCGTCGTTTGAATTAAGTGTTATCTGTCCCTTATGCATCTTAACCACCCCGTAGGCAGTGGCCAGACCCAGACCTGTACCATGTCCTATTCCCTTTGTAGTAAAAAAAGGTTCAAATATTTTTGACCTGAATTCTTCCTTTATGCCTGTTCCGGTGTCGCTTACTGTAATGGCAACATCATCAGGTTTATCTTCAAGCCTTATTTTTATTTCTCCTCCTTTAGGCATGGCATCAACTGCATTTTTAACAAGGTTGGTAATAACCTGTGTCATCTGTTCAGGGTCAAGCATTGCATTGTGATCTGTCATCATATCTTCAACCGACACCATGATGCCGGCAGGAATGATAACACTTTCGAGGCTATGATCAACAAGTTCTTTCAGGTTTACTTTCTGGTGATTCACCTGATTTTTGCGTGCAAAGTTAAGAAGACCTGAAACAATTTTCTTGCATCTTCCGGCTTGTTCAGCTATCAGTGTGAGGTCTTTCCTTATTGGGTTATCAGGCGGACATTCTTCAAGAAGTATATTGCTGTACATAATAACTACACCAAGAGGATTGTTGAGTTCGTGGGCAATGCCTGCCGAAAGCTGTCCCATATGAGCAAGTTTTTCCGACTGTTTCAGTGCCTGGCGCATTGTACTAAGTTTTTCGTTTGAGAGTTCAAGTTCCCTGACCATTTTATGTAATTTTTCAATAGTATAGGGCAGACACATTTCCGATTCAGCAAGTCCTTTTTTTATTGCTATGGCATGCTCAATGCAGGTTTCATATCCGCATGCACCGCAATTTAAATAGTCTTTCTCAGTAACTTTGCCCATTGATCTGAGTATATCACTCACATCTTCCTCACTGATGCTAATAACCCTGTGGTCTTCAGGATAAAATTTTGCCGAGAGGTCGAGTTCTGAAAAAATTTCAATATTCTTCCGCCATTCATCCATATCAATTTTGCTCATTTTCTGTCGTGCATAATTGCTGACAAGTGAACGCCGGTTATACTGTTTTCCGTTTTTCGATAATCCGGGTCCCATAATACAGCCTTCACAGCACAGCAATTCCATATGCGAGTCCATGATAAGACCTGCCTCAAGTTCCTTTAGGGCGCTTTGAAAATCGGTTCTGCCTTCTGCAGCTATTATGTTTCCGTTGATAGCGTCATCATCAATACTGGCTGTTTGTAACAACCCCCGTGTTACAGGGAATATTGCTCCCCTGCCTCCTGCCGGCGGATCAAATTCAGAAGGCACTGTCTCTTCAGGTCTGATGCCCTTCTTTATGAATAATTCCCTGAGTTCAATAAAAGTGATAGCTTCGTCAACCTCGCTGCTTTCTGCTTTTTTTGCAATACAGGGACCGATAAAAACTATTTTAAAATCACTGCCATATTTTCTCCTGACAACTTTCGATGTGGCAACCATTGGCGATACAATTGGTGCAAGCCTGTCAACCAGTGCAGGATGGTAAAACCTTACATAATTTACTATTGATGGGCAGTCGGACGAAATATAGTATCTGTTTTTTTCTTCAATAAGTTTTCTGAATCGCCGGGCTACGAGGTCTGCCCCGAATGATACTTCAGCGACTATACTGAAACCAAGAGCTCTTATCATGCCAACAAAGATCCGGTAATCGGGTATATCGTAAAATTCAGCGGGGAAACTTGGTGCTATGATTGCAGCCACTCTTTCGCTGCCTGCAAGCAGATTGACTACCCTGTCGGAAGTATTCAGAAACACTTTGGCACCCTGACTGCATACTTTTGTGCAATTACCGCAAGCAATACATCTTTCTGTAATCACCTCTGCCTGTCCGCCAACAATCCTGATAGCCTTGGCAGGACACTCCCTCACACATGTGTAACATGTACGGCAAAGCTCTTTTATTGTGTAAACCAACATCTTACAGAAAATTTAATTTTACAGTAACACATCTCTGCTGCTGAAATAAGTATATAAAACATTTTTATCTTTCAATGATTCATCGCTTTTCAGATATTTTTCATAGAAATTATAAACTGCCGGAGAGAATTCTGGTAACTGAACGGCATCAGTCTCTTCAGCCTGCCATATCATTTTAATTCTGTTTTTGATTTCATCTTTAGTTCTGTTGACAGGCATGCCACCTCCGTTAACGCATCCGTCCGGGCAAACCATTATTTCAACCATGTCGTACTTTTTACCGGAGGATATTGACGCCATCAGTTTATCAAAACCATTAAGTCCGTCAACCACAGCAACTTTCAGACTTTTTTCACCTGCTGTAAAATCAGCTTCCCTGAATTGGCCACTGGTTCTGATATTTCTGAACATTTTGCGTTCCGCAATACGGCCTGTCATTTTGTAAATCAGGCTTTTCACAATGCCCTCGGTTAATCCTCCGGATATCTCGGCAAGTATTGCGGAGGCACTTTTTACAGGCATAGGTTCATCAGCAGGTTCAGCGTCGGTGCTATTCAAGTCTATGCCGTAAAGTTTAATAAGTTTTGCCAGTTCACGGACGGTAAGAACTGAATCCACATCATAAATTCCCCTGTTCATCATTGCATCGCGTCTTGCCTCAAATTTTCCTGCAGTACAGGGAGTTACTGAAACCGAATATATCTGATGGGGTTTAAATCCCGACTGCCGGGCAAAAAGAGTCTTCACGAGAGCGCCGGTAATCTGCTGAGGCGGTTTCATAACCGAGAGGTTTCTGAGTAAATCAGGCATTTTTTGTTCAGCATATTTGACCCATGCCGGACAGGCTGAAACGAACAATGGTTTTTTTTCATCAGAATCTGTTCTAACAATAAGTTCATTTGCAAGCTCTTCAATCAGAATATCTGTTCCGAAACCTGTTAGAAACACTTTATTGAAACCCATTTTCCGGAGTATTCCGTTAAGTATGCGGTCGAAGTCTCTTGGTATTTTTATTCCGAGTTCTTCCGCCACCGCCACCGGGACAACAGGAGAATATTGTACCACTTTCAGGTAATCGGGGTTACTGAGGTATTCCTGTACCTCTTCAATACTTTGTTTTTCGTGGAGGGCGCCGGCCGGACAGACGATAGTACATTGACCGCAGTTGATGCAACTTGTAAAGTTGAAATCAAGGTCCATTGATGTCCCGATGTGTGTCTTCTGCCCTCTGCCCGCAAAATCAATTGCAGTAACGGTAACTATTTCTTCACACACTCTTACACATCTCCCGCACAGGATGCATTTTGACAATTCCCTTACTATTGAGTGGCCCGACTGGTCGATACGGGGTTTTATCTTTTTCCCCTTGATCCGTTTTTCTCTTATATTGAGCTCTGCTGCAAGTTTCTGAAGTTCGCAGTTAAGGTTACTTACACAGTAAAGACAGTCGTCGGGGTGTTTTGAAAGAAGCAATTCCACAATAGTTTTGCGTGCCCTGATAACTCTGGGTGAATGGGTTTTAATATTCATCCACTCTGCAACAGGTTCGGAGCAGGCCGTTACGAGGCGGTCGCGACCTTCCACCTCCACCACACACATTCTGCAGGCACCCGTAGGAGTCAAATCTTTTATCCGGCACAGAGTAGGTATTATGAAACCATTACGGTTCAGAGCCGAAAGAATTGTTTCGCCTTTTTCTGCGGTTATTTTCTTGTTGTTTACTGTAATCGAGAACAGCATAGTGAGTCATTTAATGATTATTGCTGAAAACTTGCAAACTTCATAACATATACCGCAGCCGGAGCATTTTTCCTCAACTATAAAGAAAGGCTGGAGACGAGTACCGTAGATTGCATTTTCAGGGCATTTTGATTCGCAAGCGGTGCATCCCGTGCACTTTTCAACATCTATTACAAAGGTTCTAAGTCCGCGGCAGACATTGGCACGACATTTTCTGTCAAAAATATGTTCTTCGAATTCATCCCTGAATTTTGCGAGAGCACTGATAAAAGGATTCGGGGCAGTTTGTCCAAGCCCGCACAATGATGCATCCTTCATGACAGAAGCTATTGATTCAAGCTGCAGCACCCCCTTGAAACGTTCAAGAGTGGAGAGAGAATCTTCACTTTGAGGTTTTTTAATAACATTTTCAAGTATCTCGAGCATTCTGGCTGTTCCTTCACGGCACGGGATACATTTACCGCAACTTTCCCTGTGAAGAAAATCCATATAATATTTTACCAGATCAACCATACAGGTTGAGGTATCAATAATTACAAAACCTCCTGCACCCATTCCGATACCATTTTCTTTCATCTCCTCATAATCCACCTTAATGTCAAGTGATACCTCATCAATGAAAAAACCTGAAGGTCCTCCAAGTTCAACTGCCTTTAATCTGCCTCCCTCCTTTATTCCGTCGGCAATTTTTTCAACTATGGTTCTGATAGAAGTGCCCATTTCCACCTCAACAACGCCTGTGAATCTACCCCTGCCTGTTACCGAAAAGATTTTTGTACCCTTGCTTGTTTCAGTGCCCATGCTCCTGAACCAGTCGGGTCCGTTCTGCATTATCAGAGGCACGTTCATAAGCGTCTCCACATTATTAATAACCGTAGGTTTACCTGATAGTCCATAGGTTGCCGGATAAGGGGGCTTAAGCCGGGGCATTCCCCTTCTGCCTTCCAGACTTGCAATCAGGGCAGTCTCCTCTCCGCATACAAATGCTCCCGGATCGGTACGTACAATAATATTGAGGTTAAATCCGCTTGAAAAAACATTGTGACCTGTTATACCATATTCTCTTGCCTGCTCCAGTGCCTTTTCTATGCGTTTCCTTGCTAATGTGGAATCTGAGCGAAGGTATATTACTGCTGTTGTTGCATCAATGGCATAGGATGCAATTGCGATACCCTCAACAAGTCTATGGGGGTCGCTTTCAATTATGGTTCGGTCAGCAAAGGAACCCGGATCACTTTCCTTTGCATTACAAATAAGAAATCTTGAAGAAGCGCCTGTTTTGAGTGCATTTTTCCATTTCATTCCGGTGTTGAATCCTCCGCCGCTTCTCCCTCTTAAACCACTCTTTTCTATTATATTGCAGACTTCCTCATGAGTATAATTCTGAATGGTTTTAATAAAAGTGCGGTAACCTCCCCTGGCTATGTACTCTTCAATACTTTCCGGGTCGTAACACCCGCAGTTGCTTAGTACAATACGTTTCTGGCAGTCAAAAAAAGGAACTTTCTCAATAAAAGGAATGCCTGTCCACATTCCGTAACTTTCTGTTCCTTTCTGTCCTACTATATCATCTTCAGGTATGTCGTTATGGAAGACCCCGTCGAGCAGGGGGTCCACCTTTTCTTCAGTTACATTTCTGAAAAAAAGTTTGTTTTTTCCGGGTAGCTGAACACAAAGAAAGGGTTCGAAATTGAGAGGAGCAATACAGCCGGTTTTTGCTGTCTGTGTTTCAGGGTGACGTGCTGATATATAGGCCTTTACAGCCGAAAAAGTTCTGTCGGCTCCGGCTATGAGACTTCCTGTACCTGATGACACATAAATTACCGGGCCGGTGATTTTCTCCCTTCTGATGCCCTGAAGTACCTTTTCCGTTTCATCAGGAAGAACTTCATGACGGTAAAGAAGCACATTTTCAGTAAGAAATTTCTTGAGGTCTTTCATTACACCATGAAGTTTAGAATGATTCGCTGTTTATCCTGAGCATGTTTATCAGATCGGGTATCTGGTCAGCTTTAATTCTCAGGTGATATTCCCCGTTAACTATTAGTACAGGCCCGTACAGGCATCCTCCCATGCAGTTCGATAATTCATAGCTGAAAATTCCGTCGCGTGTTGTTTCACCGGGCTCAATACCAAGTATTTCACGTATTTTATTTGTCACCGCCCCCGCACCATTAATGTAGCACGATGTACCGTTGCATATTACAAGATGTACCTTCCCCCGGCGAGAGAACCTGAACTGGTCATAAAATGTGGCAAGCCCATAGATTTTTGTAGTGGATAACCCTGCAAGTTTGCCTATTCTTACAATTGCCTCCATGGGGAGATAACCTGTCTCCTCCTGAATTTCCTGAAGAAGCGGAATCAGATCTTCCCGTCTTATCTGACGGTATTTCCCGATAATATTATCTATTTGTTTCTCTGATTTCTTCATCAAAAAATATTTTAACAAAAATAATAATTTATTGTTAATTAATAAACATTGTTATTTTTATAACAACAATTTTTAGCTTGTAATGTAAAAAATTGTATTTATGTAATTTACAATCAACATAAGTAGAAAAGATGTCAATTAAAACAGTTTCTTCCTGACAAATAAAAATGCAAAATTATTAATATCAGTTAAGGAATTCTTTTCAGTAATAAATGGTGGAGGCTTAAAAATAATTTCTATTTTTGATTTTAATGTTTAAAAGTAAACAGAACTATGCCGGAAAAGAGGTATGAAATCCAGATATGTCTGGGAAGCAGTTGTTTTTCGAGAGGAAACAGGGATATTGTAAAGATTATTAAAGATTATCTTATTAAGAATCATATTGACGACAAGGTTGTGTTTAAAGGGTCAAGGTGTATGGGTCATTGCAATGAAGGTCCCAATCTGGTTATAAACGGAAAACTTATTAAGGGCATAAAAGATGTTGATGCTGAAGCAATACTTGATAAAGAGCTTCATGAAATTATTTAAAGTGTGAGAATATGGAAAATCGAAAGCCGGTAATATACATAAATGATGAGAAGTGTCGCAACTCTTATGCATGCGTCAGAGTATGCCCTGTAAATGCTATAGAGGTCAGGCCTCAGAAAAAGCACCCTTCGGTACTTCCGGATAAGTGTATAGGGTGTGGAATGTGTTATATCAGTTGTTCATCGCATGCCATTGAGTTTCGTGATTCAAAGCAGGAGGTAAAGGAACTTCTTTCATCTTCCCGTAAAACTGCTGCTCTTGTAGCACCCAGCATCGCCTCGGAATTTGACGACATTACCGATTACAGAAAATTTGTTGCTATGATCAGGGCTCTGGGATTTGATTATGTGCATGAAGATTCTTTTGGTGTTGATCTTGTAGCAGGCAAATACAAGGAGCTTTTCGAAAAAGCCCGCGGAAAATATTATATCACAGCCAATTGTCCGGTAATTGTAAAGTTTGTTGAAAAATATTATCCTGACCTGGTGCATAACCTTGCTCCCATAGTTTCACCAATGGTGGCAACTGCAACGGTTATAAAAAATCTTTACGGAGATGATGTTGCAACCGTTTTTATCGGCCCATGTATTGATGCAAAAGATGAAAAATTCCTTTATTCAGGGGGAGAACTCATTGACAGTGTTCTTACTTTTATTGAGTTGCGGCAGCTTTTTGACGAAGCAGGGATACAGGAGAAGCTTGTATCAATGTCGGAGTTTGATCCGCCTTACGGTTACTGGGGAGCGCTCTATCCTCTGGCACCGGGTATCATTCAGGCAGCAGGGATAAGGAGGGATATTGCTACAAGCAGTATAATAACTGCATCGGGTAAGGAAGAAGTTATTGAAGCCATTAACGACTTCAACCGCTTTATAAATTACATCCTTCATCATTTCAACCTTTTCTTCTGCCATGGATGTCTTCTTGGACCGGGTATGGAAAATCACACCGAAAGGTTCAGGCGCAGGGCACTGGTCAGAAAATATGCACAGAAAAGGGTTGATCTTCTCGACAAGAAAAAATGGGAAGAAGACATAAAGAGGTGGTCGAAATTGGACCTTTCGAGAAAGTTCAATCCCAACGACCAGAGGATACCTGATCCTCCTGAGGAAGCAATTAATGAAGTACTTAACATAATCACAAGGGGGACAGAGGCCGGAGCACTCGACTGTGGGATATGTGGTTATAAATCGTGCCGTGACTTTGCCATCACTGTTGCCAGAGGCCTGGCTATTCCCGAAATGTGTCATGCCTACAATATACGTAACAAGCAGGAATATATTGAGACCCTGAGGCAGACCAACAGAAAGCTGGCCGAAACCAAAAAGGCACTGAAAGAGTCGGAAGAGGCTGCAAGAAAAGAAAAAGAGGCAGCTCAGGATGCCTCCGAAATGTTGCACAGCATGCTCGAAAAACTTCCCTCCGGTGTCGTGATAGTTGACAACAACCTGAAAATAATGCATTCGAACCAGAGCTTTATAAATATTGCAGGTGAGGATGCAAAGGCTGTATCGGAAATTATACCCGGACTGGCAGGCGCTGACCTGAAAACCCTTCTGCCTTTTAATGTATATAACATGTTTACATATGTCATGAGGGAAGATCAGCCGGTGCTCAACAAGGATGTGAAACACGGAGAAAGGATGCTGAACATATCCATATTCCCCATCAGGAAAAATAAAATTTGCGGAGCAGTAATACGAGACATCTATTCCCCTGATTTTCATAGTGAAGAAGTTACTTCCCGCATATCTGAAGTAATTGAAAAAAATCTTGAAATGGTGCAGAAAATAGGTTTCCTGCTTGGTGAAGGGGCTGCTGAAACAGAACAGATGCTCAACTCAATTATTGAGTCATACAAAAAGATAAGTGATACCACCGGCAGGAAAAAATAACAGCAAAATGGCAAAAGACTTTTTTATTGAAATCAACAGCCAGCAGAGGAATCATGACGGTGAAAGGATTTGTGGTGATGTATTTCAGTACAGGTATATCAGGGAGGAAGACAGGGTTATTGCCGTTCTTTCCGACGGAATGGGTCATGGAGTAAAAGCCAATATGCTTGCCACACTTGCTTCAACGATGGCTCTCAATTTTACGCGCGAGCATAAAGATGTTGACAGAATTGCCGACATAATAATGAATACTCTTCCGGTATGCAGCCAGAGAAAAATAAGTTATGCAACATTTACCATCATTGACATAGAAAGCACCGGGAAAATATCAATTCTTGAATACGACAATCCTCCGGTTATAGTACTGAGAAACGACAAACTGCTTGAAACCGAAACGACTACCATAAGGCTTGAAAAGGGAAGACATGCAGGCAAGTCTTTAAGAAAATACTCATTCATTCCCAGAAAGGAGGACAGGATTATTATGTGCTCCGATGGAGTCACACAGAGCGGTATGGGGAGTGATGCATATCCTTTTGGATGGGAAAGGGAAAATGTCATTAACTACATAAGAAATCTTATAAAAGGCGATAAATCAATATCAGCCGATGCGCTTTCGGGTAAAATTGTCACAATGGCTCACAAAAACGATGGTTACAGAGCAAAGGATGATATAAGCTGTGCCGTTATTTATTTTCGTGAGCCCCGCAAACTTCTGCTCTGCACAGGCCCACCGTATCAAAAGGATAAAGATAAGGAACTGGCCCTGAAGGTTAAAGAATTTAAGGGTAAAGTTATTATAAGCGGAGGAACTACAGCTGACATCATAGCCCGTGAGCTTAACAGACCGGTGACTGATAATCTTGTTTTTGAAGATCCTGAGCTGCCGCCTGAAAGTTTTATTCAGGGCATTGACCTTGTTACTGAAGGAATACTCACCCTACAGAAAGTTAATGAAATTCTGAAAACCTACAGCAACAGTGTGAAATTGGGAAAAGGTCCTGCCGATAAAATAGTTAAACTGTTTATGGAGAGTGATGAAATACATTTCATCATCGGCACCCGTATCAACATTGCCCATCAGGACCCCAGTCTGCCGGTTGACCTCGAGATAAGAAGGACAGTTGTAAAACGTATTGCCAGGCTTCTCGAGGAAAAATGGCTTAAGAAGATAACTTTTGAATATATTTGAAGACACGGCTGAACAGAACCGGCTGTATATAGGGATAAGTGAGTTCAGAGGGTATGCCTGAGAAGAACGTTACTTCCTCAATTTCATCTTTATCGGTAAAATCTTCCATTTTTTTAATGTCAGCAAAATAGAGTTTTCCGAACTGAGTATTACTGTCTGTTTCAACCGAATAGGTTGCAACACAATGAAGTTCGAACACCGCAGCGCCTGTTTCTTCGGCAAGTTCTCTTGCGGCAGCCTGTGCAGGCGTTTCACCCTTTTCAACATGTCCGGCCGGCATTTCCCATGTATCATTGCCACGGTGCCTGACAAAAATCCATTTACCCAAATAATATCCTGCAACAATTGAATAAACAATCTCTGATTCAGGTTGATAATCAGGATTATAAAATGATATTTTAATCTGTTTCCGGTTCATTGCTCAGCTTACACGAAAAATGTAAAGATTAAAAAATATCCGGTTCCTTCAGCCGGCAATAATAAATTAAGTAACTTTGCCGCGAAATCTTACTCAAATGCTTCTTCTCGTTCTGATAGTTTCAGAATTTCTGACCTTTGCAATCATAAGAAAAAATTTTAAGGGCCGTTCAAGAACAAAATATTACATTGCTACACTCTTTAATTCAACTCTGAGCATTTACCTATGGATGCTTTACACCGGAGTTGTTACATATAAAGGGCATTTTGATGAGCCATATCATATCTGGCTGATAATGAATTTTAACGGAGCACTGTGTGCTATACTCGCTCCAAGAATTCTGGTAATTATTCTTCACTTCACAGGTGCTCTAATTAAAATAAGGGAAGGAGGATATTTAAGATGGCTGACTGATACCGGGTTTATTGCCGGACTGGGTATTTTCTTTATAGTTATTGCCGGTTCTGTGTATGGAAGATATAATGTCAGAACAGAAAAGATTTCAGTTTATAAGGAAAGCTTACATCCGGATCTTGAGGGGTTTACTATTGTTCAGATTTCCGACCTGCATCTTGCAGGGTTTTACGGGCATCAGAAATTTCTGAAAAAGCAGATGGAAGTTATTAACAGTTATTCGCCAGATATTATTGTCAACTCAGGTGATTTTGTAAGTTATGGGTGGAGGGAATTCGGCAGGATGGATACCATTCTTGCGCTTGCAAAAAGTAAATCGGGTAATTTTGCTGTATTCGGCAATCATGATATGGGCGCTTATCACCCTGAATATGACTATGTTAGAAGGGAATCGCATATTGTTAAAATGCAGGAACTTATAAAAAAATCGGGTTACCGGTTATTGGCTGATGAAAATATCAGGATAAAGAAGGGTGAAGCATCAGTAAGTATTGCCGGTATAACTACGAGCGGAAGGCATGGTCATATAAAGTACGGGAGTTTTGCGAGGACAATTGAAGGCATTGAGAGTGCTGATCTGAAAATATTAATTTCTCACGATCCCAATCACTGGGTAAAAGAAGTAGCAGGGAAAAGCAATGTTGATCTTACTCTGGCGGGTCATACTCACGGGATGCAGATTGGCATATACACAAAAAATTTCAAATGGAGTCCGTCGAAGTATTATTATCCGCGATGGAACGGTTTGTATGGTTATGGCAGTCAGTGGCTTTATGTCAACCGGGGGCTGGGTGTGCTGAGCGTTCCGTTCAGGATATGGATGCCGCCTGAGATTACGGTAATAAAAATGACGGGGCGTCGTTAACGACCCGTCCCCTCATACTCTGCCCGATTTACAAAACCATGCCTGCTTTTCTGTAAATGCCGGTAGCATCCGGCTCACAGCAGAGAATGAAAACTAACCTTAATATATTTGGCAATCAAATCATACAATTTATCCCGGCAGAAGGTTATTTTTAATTTTTTTAACTTACATTCTCATTATATGTTTGATTACAAAATAATTCGTTCACAGCGCCGCACCCTCGGAATAATTGTCAGCCCTGAAAGCGGGGTTATTATAAGGGCTCCTTACCGTTGTTCAGCAGAAGAGATAAGAAGATTTGTGGAATCAAGGTCGGAATGGATAGAAAAGCATATTTCCCGGTTTTCAGCACTCAAAAAAATTGGCATCAGTTGTTACTCCGGCGGAAGTTTAATAATGTACAGGGGTAAGGAATACTCACTCTCAGTGATACCATCACGGATAAATAGTATTGAACTTAAAAAAGGGACAGTAGAGTTAAAAACTTCGGAACCGGATAATGAGGTGGTTATAAGATGTCTTATTGAAAGGTGGTACAGGCAGAATGCAGAGATAATTTTCAGAAACAAACTGAAAGAGGTGCTGGCAAAATATCCGGAAAAAAATTTCCGTCCGGTAAAATTTTCTGTAAGGAAAATGAGGAGAAAGTGGGGAAGTTGTTCGACGGGAGGGAAAATTACAATCAATTCAGAATTAATAAAACTTGATGACTCTCTGCTTGAGTATGTAGTTATTCATGAACTATGTCATTTGATTCATCATGACCATAGCAGGGAATTTTATAATCTTCTCAGCCAGATGATGCCTGAATGGAAAGTACAAAAAAGCAGGCTCAAAGGTTATATCAGTTAAGATTTCAGTCAGTTATATTTCGAATTCTTCAAACTTTGCAGGTATTGAAATATTTCTGAATCCGTTTTCAGAGAGTCTTTCTGAGTAAAACTGTTGGGCTTCATAATCGCCGTGTACAAGAAATACTTTTTCGAGTGCGGCAGGGTCCTGGCATTTGAGGAAGGAAATCATTTCCTGGTAGTCGCCGTGGCCGCTGAATGATTCAATTTTTCTTATATCAGCCTTTACTTCGTAAACAGTACCGTGAATGGAGACCTCTCTGGCACCTTCCAGAATTCTTGCACCCAGTGTTTGAGGAGCACAATATCCTACGGCCAGAATGGTGTTTTTCCTGTCAGATATACTGTTGGCGAGGTGATGTTTTATGCGGCCGGCTTCCATCATGCCTGATGCAGAGATAATGATACATGGTTTTTTGTAATCATTCAGTTTTTTGGAGTCTTCTTCCCTTGTTATGTAAAAAAGTGCATTAAATCCAAAGGGGTCAGGTTCGTTTTCCATTGATTTAAGCACTTCGGGGCTGAAGCATTCGGGATGCATCCGGAATACTTCTGTGGCATTGACAGCTAGGGGACTATCTACAAAAACATCTATCCGGGGCAGCTTGCCGTTTTTATAAAAATTATGAATTGAATAGACTACCTCCTGAGTACGGCCTACGCTGAAGGCAGGGATTATCAGCTTTCCGCCTTTATTAACGCATGTTTCGATAACAACATCTAAGAGTTCTTTTTCTGAATCTTCGTGGGCAGGGTGAAGGCGGTTGCCGTAAGTTGCTTCAGTTATAAGCCAGTCGGCCTGTGGAAAGGGTTTAGGCGGAGCGAGGATTCTGTTAACGGGTCTGCCTATATCGCCGGTACAAGCAATGCGTTTGATCTGTCCCTTCTCGATAATCTGAAGGTTGGCAACGCTGCTACCAAGCATGTGTCCGGTATGGGTAAACTTTACTTTAATGTTCTCATCAATTTTGAATTTAAGGTCATACGGGATTCCGATAAATCTGTTCATACAAGCCGCAGCATCTCTCTGAGTATATATCGGAGTTACCAGAGGCAGTCCCTTTGCAGCCCTGCGTTTATTAAATGTATGGGTATCATGTTCCTGAATGAAGCCTGAGTCGGCCAGCATTATTGAACAGAGATCCCGGGTAGCGCTGGTACATACAACCGAACCTTCAAAACCCATCCGGTATATATACGGAATAAGTCCCGAGTGATCTATATGAGCATGGGTAAGTATTACATGGTCGAGAGTAACAGGGTCAAATCCGAGGTTGCGGTTCATGGCATCAGTTTCAAGGCCTTTGCCCTGAAACATTCCGCAATCAAGGAGAATTCTTTTGCCAAGATCTGTAGTAATCAATATCTTGCTGCCGGTTACTTCTCTTGCTGCTCCTAAAAACTTAATCTTCATAACAACAAATTTGACTTGCTAAAGATAAATATTTATCATGCGTGCAGAACAAAACTTTTGCAGAAGCACATAAATCATCAAATAATAAACAATTATACAGCTTAAGATCAGATTTTTACCCCAAGAATTGTAATATCATCAACCTGTGTTAGATTGCCTTTCCACTGAAGATATTCTTTTTCAATAATATTCTTTTGTGCCGAAAGTGGAAGTTGATTTATCGCTGTAAGCAATTTTTTAAAATTCGATTTTTTATATTTTTTCCCTTCAGGACCACCAAACTGGTCGGTAATTCCGTCAGTGAAGAGGTAAATAATGTCACCGGGGTTAACATTGATTACATGATTGGTAAATGGCATTTCCTTTCTGACGTGGATTCCTATCGGCATTTTGTCGGCTTTAAATTCTTTAAGTTCGCCTTCGTTGAAAATAATCAGGGGATTAAAGGCACCTGAATACTGAAGGGTTGTTTTTTGTTTGTCGAGTATGCAGAAAGCAATATCCATGCCGTCGGGAGTTTCACCTTCTTTGCCTGTCTGATGCAAAGATTCAATTATTATACGTCTGAGAATATTCAGGAGTGTATTAGCTTTAAATTTTTTGCTGTTGGTAATTATTTCATTCAGAGTAGATATACCGAGTGTACTCATGAAAGCTCCCGGCACGCCATGTCCGGTACAGTCGGCTACTGTAAAATAAATATTCTTTTCATCCTCTGCTATCCAGTAAAAATCGCCGCTGACTATGTTTCTTGGTTTGAAAATCAGAAAATAATCGGAAAACAATTTTCTGAAATATTCTTCCGATGGCAGCATAGCTGCTTGTATTCTTCCTGCATATTCAATACTCGATGTTATTTCCTCCTTTTGTGCTTCTATTTCTGCGGTTCTTTCCCTTACTTTCTCCTCAAGTATTCTTTTTTCCATCTGTAACCGCCTTTCCCTGTATTTTATAATTAATACCACCATCATCAATCCTGCCAGTGAGACAAGGGTGTAAAAAAATGCTGTACGGGTAAAAGGTGTTTTAATTGTGAAGTTTATTAATCTGGGTTCGCTGAGATTTCCCCATATATCTTTTGCACGCACTCTTAAAGTATATTTACCAGGCTGAAGCATCAGGTTTATTGTGGATGCTGATGACCACTTCGACCAGTCATCCATTACTCTGTCAACAATATACTGGTATTGCGTTGAATTTTGCTTTATATATGAAGGTGAAGAGAGCTCAAAGTAAATATTGTTATCGTTACTTCCGAAGATCACATCGGACAACCTGAAATATGCTCCGCGTTCATTTGTAATGCTTTTTACAAAAATATTGAAATCAGGTATAAATGTTTTTATCCTGTCAAGCTGAATACGGTAAATCTGATTGTTGTTTCCGGTTACCCAGAGCCTGCCGGCTTCAGAATAGATTGAAATTATGTTTTCAAAAACCTTAAGCATTGACCTGTCGGTGTGGGAGATATTGAATGATCTGTTCAGACATATCCACTCATCACCGGTACAGATCCATGGCATACCGGGCTGGGTCATGACATATTTCCCCCCTGACCCTTTAAAGCCACTGACATTACTGTAATCAGTAAATTTCCTTTCCGCAGGGTTGAAATATTTAATACCCGACTCAGAAAAAACAAAAAGTGTATCATTTTCATAATCTACAATATACCTTTGCGGAAAATCATCTGCAAATTTATAATACACATATTCAGGTTGTGCCTGAAATTTTACCTGTGCTACTGTCTCATCCATTCCCAGCCAGAGTATGGTATCGTTTACCGATACTGCCGAATATACTTGTTTTCTGAAGTCAATGTCGGGTTCTGTAACTACCCATTTTCCGGCAGTGCCGGTCACACAAAAATAACCATCAGCTGATGAAATCCAGTATTTTTCACTCCGGCAGGGATTTATAGAATATACATATCTGTTATCAACGATTGTTTCGGATTTATGATTGGATATTAACATCAGGCCTCTGTTAGTTGAAGCGAGTATGCCACCGGGTGTTGAAACCATCTGCCGGCATTTCTCATCAAAACCTGCAACTTTTCTGAATGTGTAATCAATTGATTTAAGCCTGCTAAAAGTCTTTTTGACATATCCGGGCTGAATCTGTGGTTGTGTCTGAGGCTTAAGCTGAGGCAATTTCTCAACTTCCTGTAATTCAGTTTGTCCGGTCTCTTTGCGAGACTCCTTCTTTGCCGGTTCCGGCTGAACTGTCTTGCGGCCAAAGATGCGTGACAGAAGACTCCTTCTGGTTTTTTCCGGCTGCTGAATAACCTGTTGCTTTTCCTTCTGATCCTGTTTTTCCTGTAACTGTTCGGCAGGTTGTTCTGCCACCTCCACTGCGGCAGGCACCAATGGTTCTTCCCTTACCAGTACCTCAACCTGAATATATTGTTTCTCTTCCGCCAGATAAAATACCCCTTCGCTTGTAGACACATAGAGTTCATTATTGTGAACTACTGAACCGGTGAGATTACCCTTCAGACCGGGGTATATGTTGAAGTTACCGACAGGCAGAACGAGATCGGCCCTTGTAAGCCCGTACTGATGAGAAATCCACAGGCCTCCGTTATTATCCATGCCAAGTGCATACACCTCATCATCAGGAAGTCCTCTTGCATAATTGATGATATGAAGAACTTTTCCGGTGTTTTTTTCAGCAATAATCACCCCTCCGTCAAGGGTTGAAAAGGCATACAGGGAATCGGAAACAGCTATTCCTCCTGAAAGATAATTCTGCTGAAGGTATCCTTCATCCTTTATCTGATAGCTGAAAAATTTAATTCCGTCAAAAAGCAACAGCTTTCCGCCTTCAAGCCCGAGAAGGATATGTTTGCTATCGTAAGGAAGTGAGAAGAGAACCTGTGTATCCTTTAACAGATGGCCTGTCACAACAGGGAAAAGTGTGTCGCTTTCAAGTCTGCACAGCCCCTCATTCTGCACATTGATAAATGTTTTTCCCGGCATAACAAACAGGCCCGTAAAAAGCTTTCCATCCTGAGAATTCAGATATAAATCAGTGTGCCCGGTTACCTGATTATAACGGCTGACAGCTCTTTCGCTCCAGAACCAAACAGTGGAATCAGTAAAGCAAATTCCTGTCACCAGACCAGGATTAACTGAATCCGGAGACAGTGAATAGTAATTATAAAGCCCTTTTTCGTTTCTTTCAATATATCCAAAATTGTTTTCACTGCCTATAAACACTGTTCTGATGTCAGGTTTATATTTCATTGCATACGCGACTACCGGTATTCTGATAAAATCCCAGTTATGTCCGTCAAAAGTGAGTATCCCGCGTTTGTTGGCGAACATCATAATTCTGTTATCATCCTGGCATATTGCCCAGTTCTGATTCTCAGCCTCATTGCTTTCCCGGTAGTGCGCAAGAAGTGGAGATCCGTTCTGCGGATATGCTGTAACAACAAGGCATACACTCCAGAAAAGAAGTATTGACTTTTTACAGATTATTTGAACCTGAATACTCATCAGAATATTCTGTCATCTTTCAAAATTACTATAAAATTCACATAATAGTCAAAGCGCAGGTTGTTCATTTATTTCGTTACAGGTAAAATGGTTGCAAAGATGAGCAGTGGGACAGAGTTGAGTTTAATTAAATAAAAGACTGATAATCAAGGTTATAACAAGACCTGAAACAGCAATAATTGTTTCCATTACTGTCCACGATTTGAGTGTCTGTTTTTCGTTCATACCCAAATACTTGCTCACAATCCAGAAGCCACTGTCATTAACGTGTGACATAATTGTTGCACCGGCTGCAATGGCGATTACCACCAGAGCGATATGAGGCTGGCTAAGGCTGAATGTTTTTACCATGGGTGCAATTATTCCTGCAGATGTTATCATAGCCACGGTAGCCGAACCTTGTGTAATTCTGACAAGAGCAGCAATTATCCATGCAAGCAGTATAAGCGGGAACGAGCTGCCGGCCACCGATTCTGCCAGTATTTTACCGATGCCGCTGTCGATAAGCACTTGCTTGAGAACGCCTCCTGCACCTGTAACAAGTATTATTATACCGGCCGGACCAAGAGCTTTCGTGCTGAGGGTAAGCACCTCTGAACTGGAGAAATTATGCCGGAGGCACACGAGAATAGAGAGCAGTGTAGCAATTATGAGAGCCGTGAACGGATGACCTGTAAAAACAATAATGTCGGTTAAAAGTGATTTATTAAAGGTTTGTTTCTCAACTCCGAGATTTACAAAGGTAGCTGTAATAATAAGAATAAGCGGAAGGCCTATCAGAAACACAACTGTTCCGAATAAGGGTTTTGAAGTTGCCTCATTCTCTTTCTCAGGCCGTGCTTCAAACAGGATGTCGGGGACGTCAACCTTTATTTTTTTTGCTATGAAGCTTCCGAAGAGGGGGCCTGCGATTACTGCAGTGGGGAGGCCGGCAATCAGTCCGAAAAGCACCACCCATCCCAGATCCACCCCAAGTATCTGGGCCACTGCTGTCGGTCCAGGCGTGGGGGGAACCATTGTATGTGTTACTGCGAGACCTGCCAGCAGGGGAATACCATAATAGAGAATTGATTTTCCAGAGTTTCTTGTAAGTGCATATACAACCGGCACAAGAATGATAAGCCCTATATCCAGAAAAATCGGTATACCCACTATAAAACCTGTGAGCATCAGCGCCCATGATGAGCGTTTCACGCCAAATTTTTTCAACAGATAATCGGCAAGTGTTCTTGCACCACCCGAACTCTCCAGCATCTGCCCGAATATTGCTCCAAGTCCAACCACTGTAGCAATAAATCCAAGTGTGCTTCCCATCCCGTTCTGAATGCTCGTTGTGATGGAAGACAAGGGCATTCCTGCGAGAATACCAACAAATATCGAAGTGATGAGCAGTGCAATAAAAGCACTGAGCCTGAATCTGAGCACCATAAGCAGTAGCAATGAGACGCCTGCAAGAACTATAAACAAAATATATATCGCCGACACTGTCTAAAAATAATGACTGATTACTGATTACCGATCACCGATCACCGGATAGCTGCTCTTCACGGTATAAGTATAATCTTTCCGGGGCCTGCTTCTCCGTTGTAAAGTTTCCTGAACCATTCCGCTCCTTCCGAAAGTGGTGCTACTGAAAGTATCTGGTCGTCAACCTTCAGCCTGCCCGAAGAGAGAAATTCGAGAATGGTTTCATATTCACCTCTTATTGCACAGCTTCCCGTTAATTTTATTTCGCCTGTTACAACTTTCTGCAAGGGAATTTCCACTTTTAGGGAGGTATTGCCTATCAGCACCACTTTCCCTCCTTTCCGCACAATTTCAATGGCAAGGTTAACTGTCTCGTTTTTTCCCACGGCTTCAAAAGCAACATCTGCGCCTCTGCCGGAGGTTGATTTTTTAAGCAGTTCAGCTATTCCGGCTTCACTGGCCAGTATGGAACAGTCGGCTCCCGCGGCAGAAGCCATTTCAAGGCTTTTTCTGCTTATATCGAATGCTGCAATTGAGGCAGCTCCTGCAATCTTCAGTAGTTTTATCAGAAAAAGTCCGATGGTTCCGGCGCCTACAACTGCACATACATCCCCTGCCCTCACTCCTCCGGTATTAATTGCGTGCATTGCCACAGCCGCTGCCTCTACCATTGCGGCCTGTTCAAAAGTCACATTATCAGGTATCCTGTAAAGGATATGCTGAGGTATTGCAACATATTCGGCAAATGCGCCGTGCCGTTTGTATGTTCCGGGTGAAACGCCTATCACTTCACGGTTATCGCTCAGGTTGTACAACCCGTGAAGGGTGTACCAATCGTTGAGCGGGTACACCGTTGAGTCGAAGGTAATCTTGTCGCCCGGTTTCCATTTTTGAACGTTTTTGCCGGTTTTTTCAATAACACCCGATGCTTCATGCCCCATAATCAGCGGGGGTATCCTCCGGCCTGTGCTTCCGTCAAGCCCGTGCACATCCGAGCCGCAAATCCCGCAGGCTTTAACCCTCACAAGCACCTCATCATCTCCCACAACGGGTTCCGGAACATCTTTGTAAACAAGCCTGTTGTATTCTTCCAGAACTAGTGCTTTCATCAGTAAAAAATATTGTTAAATATATATGCTCCATGCCAATTTTATCTGATCACACCCTCATATTTCCACGCTCTGTGCCCTGTGCCCTGTGCTTTTTTCTTTGCCCCCCTGAATCCCCGCCTACGCTAAAGCTACGGCCTTCGACCGACATAGTCGGCTACGGCCGACGAAGTCGGAAGACAGCCCTCCTTCGCTAAAGCTTCGGCCTTCGACCGACATAGTCGGCTACGACCGACGAAGTCGGCGGACAAGCCTACTCCTTCTTTTTCCCGAAGAACCCGGGCATTGGAAGGAGTAAAAATATTGTAACTGCGACTGAGATAATAAAAACGGCAAAAATAAAAAAGGCAAGTCCCACAACAAACCATTCCAGTCGCAAATCCCCGCCTCCTTTGGCTATGTCGGCAAGAGCCATGTAGAGCATTACCAGTGCCAGTATGGCCAGAAAGCTCATAATGGCTGTTACCGTTACGGCTGCGTGAAGTTTTTTTACGTTAAATTCTCTCTTCACATCTTTTACGTTTTCAACATGTTGCCGGTTATCATTTTCCATTCGGATAATTTTTTATGAAGTTACACTTTTTTCAGATAATAACCACTGCAATATCCATTACATTGGTATATGTCGGGCCTGTGATGAGATGTCCACCGGCTTCCCTGAAGAAGTTGAATGAATCGAACCGTTCGAGGTACGAACAGGGGTCTATCCTGTTCATTATGGCGTCTGTCCATGTCCTGCAATCAATCACTGCGCCTGCAGCCCCGGTAGGACCGTCGGTGCCATCGGTGCCTCCGCACAGCACTGTAATTCCTTCATCATGGCGCAGCATTTTAGCACAAAGAAGCGCCAGGTGCTGGTTTCTGCCGCCCATACCGCTGCCATGAACTGCAAGGGTAGTCTCTCCTCCGAAAAGCAGGCATAAAGGCTTCTCCGCCGGTTTGTTCTTTTTGTGCATAAGTGCCTTTCCGGTTATCAGTTTCGCCGCCGCCTCAACATCCATAAATAGACTATCCTCATAGATAACGCATTCACAGCCAAGCTCTCCGGCTTTAACAGATGCCCCGGCAAGCGCTTTCCTGTTGTTTCCTGTTATTATATTGCGCACATTCTCAAAAACGGGGTCCCCTTCCGGCGGATTTTGCGGGATTTCACCACTTACTCCCCTTTCAAGATACCGTATCAGATTCTGAGGCATTTTTTCCTTAAGGTGGTATTTCAGTATCACCTCCATGGCATTGCCGAATGTGGTATTGTCGGGTGCCGTCGGCCCTGAGGCTATAACTCCGGGATCATCACCGGGAACATCAGATAAAATAAGGTTTATCACCTTTGCAGGGTATGCGGCACGGGCCAGTTGTCCGCCTTTTATGAGCGAAAGATGTTTCCGAACGGTGTTAATCTCGCTGATCGTGGCTCCGCATTTCACAAGCAGGTCATTCATCTTTATCATATCCTCCTCGCAGGCTCCTTCGGGATAATCTGAAAGCAGCGACGACCCGCCGCCGGAAAAAAGACACAGAACAAGATCATCCGGCCCTGCTTTACCGGCAATTTCAACTATTTCCCTGGCAGCAAGAAAGCCGTTATGGTCGGGTACGGGATGACCTGCCTCAACAATTCTGATCCTGCGGCATGGAAAGGTGTGACCGTATTTTACGACAACCGTTCCTCCGGTTATCCTGTCGCCGGCAATCTCCTCAACTGCTGCAGCCATTGCTCCCGAGGCCTTACCGGCACCAACAACATAAATATTTTTAACTGAGGCGTAAGGGAAAAGTACTCCGTCAATATACAATCCGTTTTCTGCAGGTTTTACAAATTCTTTAATAAGTTTCGACGGCATGACGCTCTCCACGCCTGCGAGAAATATTTCCTCTGCAATTTTTTTATGTTCAGGGTTATTCTGGTGCATGGCCTGGCAAAATAAATTTTAAAGCATAAAAAAAGATGTTATCCATACCGTAATGAACACTGCAATACCCATTATGGCTGTTGACGATGAAAAGACCTTCAGGTTAATGCCTGTTTCTGTTCCTGAAAAGTTTGATACCACCCAGAAATATGAGTGGTTGGGATGAGAAAATATCATTGATCCGGCGCCTATTGAGAGCATTGCGACACCCGCGCTTCTGCTGAACGATTTTGCAAGTCCGCTCAGGACAATGAATCCCGAATCGCAGAAAATGGGAAGATCTGTTATAAAGCTGTAAATTCCCATGGCTGCAGCGCTCCGTTTCTGACCGGTTTTCGAGAGGATGTAGCTGGCCAAGGTGACTGTGACCCCTGTTTTATTAAGTATTACACCAATCATTGCACCAAATATTATCAGGAAGCCTATTGAAGCCATTGTTGAACCAAATCCTTCTTTAAGTGTGCTGATAATCTTTGAAGCAGGAAGAGTAGTTACAGCCAGCAATACCGACACAACAAAGAGAGCTATGAAAGCCTGTATTCTCAGCTTCGAGGTGAGCCAGATTACGGCAATAATGCTCAAAAGAACAAGAGCAGAGACAATTATGATGTTCATTAAGGAACTATTAATTCAGTTTTACCCGGCAATAAAGATAAATATTATTGCAAATCAGCTACCGGCTAAAAAAACAACAATAGTTTTTAAACAATTTTAATGGGATTCCTCACTCGCTCCGGTTTGTACCGGGGCTCATTCGGAACGATTTGCAGTTTTTTTTTGGGATGAAAGAGCCGGCGGAACGAAATGAGGAATCTTCCTTATTTGGACACTATTTCTAAAAAAAATCAAATACCTTTATCCTCAGTAAATATTACAGAGTTGACCATGTTAAATAAAGAATTTTATATAAATAGCGAGTAATTCAATAATTACAATTAAACGTTTGAATAATATAAAATTGTAAGAATAAAGACCAAAAGTTTAGTACACTGAAAAAAATAACAATGAATAAGATAATTTCTGTTGTGTTCATTTTTCATCTATTCCTTAGTATAATTCAAGCACAGGACCTGCCTCGACTCATCTCAACCGAAATTTGCCACTGCATCGACACCATAGAGAATATGGATTCGCTTGAGGCAAAACTCGACCGGTGCTTTCCGCAGTCGGTTGAAAATGTTTTTGAACTGCTTGATGAAGAAACACAGGAACTCTACTCTGATGATGCAGCAATTGAAAAGGTTATTGATCAGGTGTATCAGAAACTTCTCTCCTATTGTCCGAAAATCAGAAAATTCATACTTTCTGACAAAGAAAGAGAGTTTTACAGAATGTCCGACTCCCGGAAAGCAAAAGACTTTTTTCTCGCAGGAAACAAAGCTCTTGATTCAGGTGATTATAAAACTGCAGCAAAACAATTTCTGAAAGCAATAAAAGCTGATCCCGGATGGGTCTACCCTTATGACTACATAGGATTGACTTACCGGAACATGGGAAAATATGAAAAGGCAATTAAATATTACAATAAATCACTTGAAATTTATCCTGAAGGTGCCTTTGCTCTTCAGAATCAGGCAGTGGCTTATACTTTCCTGAATGATTTTAAAAAGGCACAGACAAATTATGATTATATGATATATCTGTATCCAGATAATCCCGTTGGGTATTTCGGAATTGCACAGGTATCATTTATGAAAGGAGATTATGAAAAAGCTATTGATTATGCCATATTTTCATACAAAATTTATTTATCACAAAATTCAGAATGCATAAAAGACTCAGAAAAACTGCTTTCAGAAATTTATGAAAAGCTTAAAGAACAGGGAAAAGAATCACTCTTTTTTGAAAAGGCAAAAGAGTTCGGAATAAACATAATTCAGAATTAATCACAAAGAATATCTCAGATAAATTATATGATTATCAACATAATAAATATTAGTTTTATTTTACTGTCACTATTAAGCCCATGGAGTGTAAAAATAAATGCCTCTGATGTTTCTCCCGGCAACCACAACGGTTATATAAACCATGATGGTATGAGGCGTACCTTTCTGTATCACATCCCCCGGTCGTGGAGCAAAACCCGGCAGATGCCGCTGGTTATTGCACTGCATGGAGGCGGAGGGCAGGGCCGGCACATGGTAAGGCTGACCAATGGGGGTTTTAACACTCTTGCCGACCGGGACAGTTTCATAGTCGTTTATCCCGACGGAAGAAACAAACACTGGAATGACGGGAGGAGCGGCGAAGAAACAGGTTATCAGTCGCATAAAGAAAACTGTGACGATACAGGGTTTATCTCATTGCTTATTGATTATTTCATAAATGAGTTCAATGCTGATCCGCTGAGGGTTTATGTGACAGGAATGTCGAACGGGGCGATGATGTCGTACCGGATAGGCTGTGAGTTGTCAGGCAAAATTGCTGCAATAGCTCCGGTTACCGGAAATATCCCGCAGAATCTCCTGGCACACTGCTCACCATCATCTCCTGTAGCGGTATTGGCCATTAACAACGTGAATGATCCGCTCATGCCATACCGGGGAGGAGATGTTACAGGGCCTTTCGGAAAAAGAAAACTCGGGAAAGTGTTGTCAGCTGAGGCTTCGGTAAAATTCTGGGTTATCAGGAACAAATGTGAGGCCAACCCTCTGGTTACCGAAGAGCCTGACCATGATCCCGGTGACGGGACAAGGGTCAGAAGGGAAACTTACACAAACGGGTTAAATGGTACTGAAGCAATTCTTTATACAATTGAAGGCGGTGGGCACACGTGGCCGTCGGGCTATCAGTATCTGCCGGAAAAAATCATTGGCAAAACCAGCAGGGACATAAATGCCTGCGAGGTTATCTGGGATTTTTTCCGCCGCCATGCAAAGAGATAACCATGAACATCTGCAGTGATAATTCCTGAAATGATTAGCGGAAAGCGTTATGCGTTTAAATGGCACACAGATGAAACGGATGCAACGGATTTTCACGGATTGTTCCGCGTTCCGTGTTCATTGTTCCGCGTGAATCTGCACAATCTGCGGGAAATTAAAATGGCGAAGAACGGAGGGCATGAATGAAGAGC